>Ga0183100_1000050_pt3 | contig 152246 bp, 140 predicted proteins | sample Biomet2_FD_127789 | JGI IMG/M metagenome (GOLD analysis project Ga0183100, IMG submission 127789) | Microbial communities from bioreactor (seeded with anoxic lake sediment) at LBNL, California, USA - Biofuel metagenome 2 | ecosystem: Engineered > Bioreactor > Anaerobic > Unclassified ... | reverse complement strand
TCAGTTCAATCTCTAACTAATTTCGTACTTCTTGGCACGCAAGTTTCAAAGAAACCCGAAGGTTTTTCTGTTTCTTGCAGTGCAAGTGTTCGGCTTAGGCCTGGCACTCACACTTATCGGTTGTTCGATTTGTTAAAGATCAGTGCTGGGCGGTTTGTGCCGCAGCGAAGAAGGCGAACTATACGCCCCGACCCCACCTCCGTCAAGCCTCTAGCCACAACAATTAGGAAAATACTGATATCAAAAATACAACACAATGATTTTAATACGAGTTTGTCTTGCTACCGCAGCAACACAGGCTGGACTTGTAGTTCTGACGGATAAGCAGCTACCCTTCTAACCCATACTTATAATATCAATGGAGTACCGGATTGCGTCTCACCTGGATTTTTGATTTAGACAACACACTGCACAACGCAGACCATGGGATCTTCCCCATGATTAACCAACTCATGACGCAGTACATCATGCGCCACCTCGGCCTGAGCGAAGCTGCAGCCCAGGCGTTACGCGTGGGATACTATGCGCGCTATGGCGCTACACTACGCGGCTTGCTGCGTCATCATGCTGTTGACCCCGACCAGTTCTTACATGAAACACATATATTAAGTGAACTGCTTCCGTTGTTACGCTGGGATCGCCAGGTCGGCGACACACTCAACCTGCTTCCTGGCAAAAAAATTCTGCTGTCCAATGGACCACAAGCCTACGTGGAACAAATTACCCGTCGCATGGCAATCATCCGCCACTTCGATGCGCTGTATGGCGTAGAGCGCGTGGCCTACCTGCCCAAGCCCAACCCCAAACCATTTTTAACCGTTTGCGCGCAACAAGGCCTGTCCCCGGCCTCTTGCATCATGGTAGAAGACAGCCTGGAGAATTTACGCACCGCCAAAGCCCTTGGCATGCGCACGGTCTGGATTTCATCTGAACCACGACGCCCCTGTTATGTTGATGTACGCATTCGATCAGTACGCGAATTACCACGCGTCGCTTGGGACACTCAAAAAGCCACTTAATCTGAATCGTCATCCATCACGCTAGGGAGGCAGGATCTAGTCTCCCTATATATATAGAGATATCGCATCAACACTTAATCACAAATTTAAACGCGGCGAACAAATAAAAAGCGCACCTTGCGGTGCGCCCGATACAACATGATTGCTAGGCAATCAGAACTTGGTGCCGAAGCCCACGCCGTAGACCCAAGGATCAATGTGCAGCGTCCCCAGAGCGGTTCCATTGAGTGAAGCTTCTGTCTTGATGTACAGCTTTTTCACGTCAACGTTAACAAACCAGTTTTTGGTAATGGCATAGTCAGCGCCCACTTGCAGTGCCGGGCCAAAGCTATTCTTGTCAACTGACACATCCTGGCCACCAGCTTGCAAGCCATTGCTATAGAAACGCGTGTAGTTAACCCCGACACCAACGTACGGACGGAAATCGCTTTGCGGGGTGAAGTGATACTGCAGGGTCAAGGTTGGCGGCAATACACTCACCTTCCCCAGACTGGTGCTACCGAGCTTGACCTCGTGACGCGAGGTACCCAAAATCAATTCCGCACCAATATTATTAGTAATCATGTAAGTGAAATCGAGTTCGGGCACGGTGTCTGACTTCACACTAGCGTCATTTGCACTCAGGAAATCGTTTGATGACGTTTGTGGACTCACGTCAATCACCCGAAAACGTGCCAGGATATCGCCTTGGTCGGCAAATGCACTAGCGGACAACAAGCCAGCCAGAACGACAATGGTCATCTTTTTCATTATGGTTTCTCCAGCAATACGATAGTCGAAGTTCACGTCCTCCACCAAGGCCCCCTTTTTGCAGTGGCTCATGACAGTGGCGTTCAGGAGGTAGACTATTGAAAGACTAGCCTAATAACCTTGTTTTAGATCATGAAGGCGTCATGAAATATACAGACTTGAGAGATTTTGTTGCACAACTGGAACAAATTGGCGAACTCAGGCGTATCAGCCAGGCCATTTCCCCCAATTTGGAGATGACAGAGATCGGAGACCGGGTACTCAAGGCTGGGGGGCCGGCTTTGCTATTTGAGCATCCAGTCACTGGCACTCGACAGTATGACTTCCCGGTTCTAACCAACCTGTTTGGTACACCTAAACGTGTAGCGATGGGCATGGGAGCCTCTGAAGTCATGGCGCTACGCGAAATAGGTAGTTTATTGGCATACCTAAAAGAACCTGAACCGCCACGCGGCTGGCGCGATGCCTGGGATAAACTTCCACTGTTAAAACAGGTATTAAGCATGGCGCCAAAAGAGGTACACAAGGCGGCTTGCCAGCAAATAATCTGGGAAGGATCAGAGGTCGATTTAGAAAAACTGCCCATTCAGCATTGCTGGCCGGGCGATGTAGCACCATTGATCACCTGGGGGCTTACCGTAACTCAGGGGCCCCACAAAAAACGGCAGAATCTGGGGATCTACCGCCAGCAAGTGATAGGCAAAAATCGGGTGATCATGCGCTGGCTGGCACATCGCGGTGGGGCCTTGGACTTTCGCGAGTTTCAGCGGCAGAACCCTGGTCAACCATTTCCGGTCGCAGTGGTCCTAGGCTGTGACCCGGCGACAATTCTTGGGGCGGTCACTCCCGTACCAGACGCGCTATCGGAATACCAGTTTGCGGGTCTGTTGCGCGGCAGTCGCACCGAATTGGTTAAATGTATCGGTTCAGCGCTTCGCGTTCCCGCTAAAGCAGAAATCGTACTTGAAGGGCAGATATACCCTGATGACATGGCATTGGAAGGCCCGTTTGGCGACCATACCGGTTACTACAATGAGCAGGACCGTTTCCCAGTCTTCACCATTGAGCGCATCACTATGCGTGAAAACCCAATCTATCACAGTACCTACACCGGCAAACCACCAGATGAACCTGCGGTGCTGGGGGTGGCGCTGAATGAAGTCTTTGTGCCCATACTACAAAAACAGTTTCCCGAGATTGTCGACTTTTATCTGCCACCAGAAGGCTGTAGCTACCGCATGGCGGTGGTCAGTATCAAAAAACAATACCCGGGACATGCACGACGCGTGATGATGGGCTGCTGGAGCTTTCTGCGCCAATTCATGTACACCAAGTTTATTGTGGTAGTCGACGACGACATCAACACCCGCGATTGGAAAGAAGTCATCTGGGCGATTACCACACGGATGGATCCGGTGCGCGACACGATGCTGGTCGAGAATACCCCCATCGACTATTTAGACTTTGCGAGCCCGGTTTCTGGCTTAGGAGGCAAAATGGGGCTAGATGCTACCAATAAATTCCCAGGAGAAACGCAGCGTGAATGGGGAACCCCGATCAGCATGGACGCGGAGGTGCGAACGCGCATTGATACGCTCTGGCAAGAGCTAGGTCTCTGAGACTAGCTGGCACAGCCAGAACAAACGCTGTTATGATTCGCCGCAATAAACAATAGGAGTTCACAATGAAAACCCAACCCACACTAGCGCTGCCATGCCGTCTCAAAAATTTGAATCTACGTCAACGCAAAAAACAGCGTGTTGGCGAGTTTACCGAATTGGGATTTACCTTAAAAGCCAGCATCTCCAGTGATTTAGATAGTGCAGCACAAGACAGTTTACTGGACGGTTGGCTAGATGCAGTTGATCAGCAAGGCGTCAGCTTTGGCGGACAATTTGAAGCAGCCGAGGCACTGGAAGGTGCAGTGTTCCCCGTATCTAAAATTGCCGTAACCGAATCAGTGCGTACCGCCTTACTCGACTGGCTCAAAGCGCGGAGCGAAATTACTGCAGTAGAAGCCAGTAGTCTGTTTGACATCTGGCATTCGCACTAACTCAAGACAGGCTGCGGAAAATTCGATAACCAATATACAGCCAAGTCTCGCGCATCAGAAAACTGGCACTGGACGTCCAGGTACGAAACCGCGTCGAGCGTGTTGGTGATGGCGAGGCGACCAGCCCCAGGTCTCGCGCCATGAGTACCGCGCGGCGCATATGCCATGGATCGCTGACCAGAAGATAGGTATGAATACCAAACGGCTCTGCCAGAGTCCGTGCATTCTGCAAGTTAGCCCAAGTGGTGCGAGATTCAGTTTCTGCCAGCATTGCGGTCATGGGCACACCGGCTTTCAAGGCAAACTCACGGCCGACCTCGGCCTCTGACGGGTACCCCGGCACCGGAGTACCGCCCGTAAATACAATCCAGCGCACCTGCCCGTTCTTATACAACTCCACCGCATGGCGAATGCGCTCACGAAACACGGGAGATGGCTTATCTCCCCATGCAGCCGCTCCCAATACCAAGGCAGCATCTGCATTGACCGGGTAATCAGGAGGTGTTGCATAGCTCACGATGCTCCATGCTACGCCCCCCATGCCAAGCACCACCAGCAAGACAGCCAGCAACACACCTTTGAGCATCAGCCACAAATAATGCATGGTCGACTCATTCCATCATTTAAGTCAGCATTATAACCGCTTGGCTTGCCACCAGGGTAACTCGGAGCAAGTGAGACGGCTGACTGCATGAACCCATTACACAAAGGGAGAGAAACCAAGACGAGAAAGTCCGGGCGTTGCACTACAACGATTTACTGCATTAGCCTAGATAGTCAGCCTTATCCTATACAACTACACTTAATGCCTTCTATATACTCAAAAAAACAACCCAACTTTAGCGAAAGACAGTCAGCATGAACCCACAGATGATCAGTACCACTTTTGAACTACCAGGCTACAGCATTGAAAGTAATCTGGGGGTGGTGCGCGGCATTACCGTACGTTCGCGCTCAATCGTTGGCAATTTTTTTGGTGGACTACAGACAATTTTTGGCGGCAACATCAGTATCTACACCCGCTTGTGTGAAGATGCACGCGAACAGGCCTTCAGACAATTGCAGCAGCACGCCGAGCAGGTCGGGGCGAATGCACTGTTAGGGGTGCGCTACGACGCCACCGAGGTCATGGCGGGCGTCACCGAGGTGTTATGCTACGGCACAGCGGTTGTGGCTGTGCCGCGCACGGCATAAGTTATAACGAACTAAGCACGCGCATTCAATGCAACCCAGTCTTGGGTATATTCAGCCGCATTAAATTCACGCACTACTTTTTGCATCAGCTTAAAGGCGGCTTCTGCATCCAGTGCGTCACACGCTGTTTTGAGCTCGGCCAATAAGGCCGTCAACTCAGCCTCCGGCAGCATCGACTCCTGGGCACGCATAATCCGGGCGTGCTCAGTTTCAAGCACATTATCCCCGATCAATAGCTCTTCATATAATTTTTCGCCAGGCCGCAACCCGCTAAAGCGGATCTCGATGTCGCCCATTGGGCGGTGCGCATCTTTTACTTCCAAACCAGACAGATGAATCATGCGCCGCGCCAAATCAGCAATGCGTACCGGCTGACCCATATCAAGTACAAATACATCACCACCCTGCCCCATGGCCCCAGCCTGAATCACCAACTGCGCCGCTTCAGGAATCGTCATGAAATAACGGGTGATGTCTGGATGCGTGACCGTCACTGGGCCGCCCGCCTTAATCTGCTGCTTAAACAACGGCACCACCGACCCCGAAGAACCCAGCACATTGCCAAAGCGCACCATCACAAACCGCGTACGGCTGCCGCGTGCATGACGCATCTGCAGGGTCAATTCAGCCAGGCGCTTGGTGGCCCCCATCACATTGGTCGGTCTCACCGCTTTATCAGTAGAGATCAATACAAAAGTCGCCACGCCACAATCTTCGGCAGCCTGGGCGGCAGTGTTGGTACCAAAGGCATTATTCAGAATCCCTGACACCGGATTATGCTCAACCATCGGCACGTGTTTGTAAGCCGCCGCATGATACACGGTTTCAACCTTAAAGCCCTTTAGCACCTGGGTAAGACGCGCATAGTCAGTCACCGACCCAATCAAGGCCACGCGTGGGCACAGCGGTGCATTCACCGACAACTCGTGGTCAATGGCATACAAGGCATACTCGCTCTGCTCAAACAACACCAACATACGTGGAGCGCATTGCACGATCTGGCGCACTAACTCAGACCCAATGGAGCCCCCAGCCCCGGTTACCATCACCACCCGGTTTTCGATATTGGCAGACATCAGATCTTGCTCTGGCGGCACCGGCTCACGGCCAAGCAAGTCCTCAATATCCACTTCTTTCAGTTCTTCAACCCGCACCTCGCCAGAAACCAGATCAGCCATACCGGGTAAGCGCTTGATTGGCACACGCAAGGACTCAAGACTCTCCAAGATTTCACGCTGACGCGCACGGTTCACCGAAGGCAGTGCCAGCAGAATCAGCTTGGTCTCGGTTTCCTTGAGCAACACAGGCAATTCACTGGGTGCATGTACGGCAATTCCACGGAATGTGCGCTTCCAAAGCCCCGCATTATCATCGACAAAGGCCATCGGTCGATACTCACGCCCCGCCTGCAACGCCAACATCAGCTGCACGCCAGCACGGCCAGCGCCATAGATAATCACGTGCTCACGCGGAGCGTCGACCGCATCAATGCGTCGCACCAGTCCACGCAACAAAAATCGGCTACCACCGATGTACGCCATGGCGAACATCCAGAAAATAATGATCGACGAGCGAGGAAACGGATGCATGCCGGTCATGGTGATCACCGCAGTCAGCACCAGCACAGCCAACGTAACACCATAAAATACCGTGAAGACAATTTTGTCATCCAGATATTTGACCACCGCACGGTACAAACCCAGGTGAATAAAAATAGGGATAACCCAAAACGGCGGAACCACAAAAATCCACAAATATGGATTTAGCTTGGGGTCCCAACTGCCCCCCAGACGCAAGATGACGGCACTCCACAAAGCCAGTGGCAGCAGCAGGACATCCAGCAGCATCAAGAGCGCCATTTTGTTATGGCGCGAGAACGAAAGCATTTTTTCCAGCATGGCGGTCAACGAGAGATGATCTTCAGCAAAGTTGCAATAATAATGCGGATATCCTCAATCAGCGTATGGGTATCGGCATAGCGCACATAGTACGCTAGCTTTTTGGGTAACACTTGTTCCAGATACGCCTGTTGTGGGTCTAACGAACGGCCAAGAATTTCATTTTCATCAATCATCTGAATCGATGCCCAGTCAGTAATTCCAGGGCGCAAACTCAGCACTTTTTCGCGGATATCTGGCGGATAATGCTCCACATAGCGCGGCACCTCTGGGCGAGGGCCAACCAAGCTCATCTGGCCACACACCACATCAATCAGTTGCGGCAGTTCGTCCAACTTGGTTTTGCGCAGCCAGCGCCCAGCCCGTGTCACCCGCAAGTCAGCCCCTACGGTTAACTGCCCCTGACGCTCGGCATCCACCTGCATGGTGCGAAACTTGTGGATCCGAAATGGGACACCCAATCGCCCCACCCGCACTTGACGGAAAAAAACCGGCCCTGAAGAATCCAGACGAATCCACAAGGCCAGTACCAACAAGACCGGCGATAGCAGCAACAGGCCCACGCCGGAGGCTAAGAGATCAAACAGACGTTTGATCCGCATAGATCCTGGGCGTGACGCCGATGCATGCGACGCCATTAGCTGAGAATATTCCGGATGGTATTGATCACACGCGTTTGGTCATCTTCGGTCATGCGCGTGTACAACGGAATCGACACCTCTGCTTCAAACGCCGCTTGGGCATGCTTAAACTGTTCAGGCTTAAGCTGATAGCGATCGCGCCAAACCGGATGTAGATGCAAGGGAATAAAGTGCACCGAGCAACCAATGCCCTGATCCGCCATGCGCTGAATAAAATCGCCACGCTCGATGCCAGCCTCTGGCTTGAGACGAATCGGATAAACATGACGTGCGTGCGCGTCACCCGCGTGTGGCGCAGCAGGCAAAATCAAAGGCAAATCAGCCAACTCAATATCGTAACGCTCTGCCATATCCAAGCGCGCCAAATGGAAGCGACGCAATTTCTTCAGCTGATGGATCCCCATGGCGGCGGCAATATCCGTCATATTGTACTTAAACCCAGGTTCAATCACTTCATAAAACCAGGAGGGTGACTTTGACACATAGCGATCAAACGCATCACGGCTAATACCGTGCAGACGCATAATCTTGCAACGCTTGATCAGCTCTTTATTCTTTGACACCACCATGCCGCCCTCACCAGTGGTCATGGTTTTGTTGGCATAGAAGCTGAACACGGTGGCATCGGTATCCAGAGAGCCAATCAATCTGCCGTGGTAGCTGGTTGGCAAAGCATGCGCTGCATCTTCCACCACCTTCAAGTTATGTTCGCGCGCAATCGCAATAATCTGATCCATTTCACAAGCCAAGCCCGAGAAATGAACCGGAACAATCGCCCGCGTCTTGGGGGTAATCGCGCGGCGAATCGCCTCTGGATCAATATTCAAGGTGGCCGGATCTACGTCAACCAGAATCGGGTCGGCTCCCAGATAGCGCACCACTTCGGCGGTGGTGGTAAAGGTATAAGTTGGCACAATCACTTCGTCGCCAGCACGAATACCAACGGCTTCCAGCGCCAAATGCAGGCCAGAGGTAGCCGAGTTAACTGCGATTGCCTCGACACCCTCACCGATGAAAGCAGCGAAATCCGACTCGAACTGCTTAGTCTTCGGGCCGGTGGTTACCCAGCCTGAACGCAACGCGTCAACTACTTCATTGATTTCTTCCTCACCAATGTCTGGCAAGGCGTAAGGTAAAAATGTCTCACTCATGAGCTTTCATCCGATTCGTTTCAGTGCGATTTACTGTTCGCTTAACTTGATCTCAGGCGAATATACGCCTTCGATCTCCTTGACCACGGCCTGTCCGGCGATAACCCGCGAGCCGTCGAACGTTAAACTTGGCGTGCCATATAATTCCCACCCTTGATTAAGCGTAGCGGTTACACGGTGGCAAAACGCCGCATCGTCCGGCCCTGTCAGTAGACGATATAGTTTCATTCTTTGCGCTTACTCTTCTGGAACAAGCTATGAAACTGCTTGGCCAAAACACGGTAATCATGATGTTCCAACACGAAGCGTCGGCCATTTTCACCTCGGCGTGCACGCTCTTCTTCCGGCAAAGCCATCAACTCACGCACAGCACTGGCAATCGCGGCAGGGTCTTCCGCCGCCACCGAAATTCCTGCATCGGCTTCAGCAACAATATCGTTACCAGCTTCAACCGAGTGAATCACCGGCTTGCCCGCCATCATGTAGTCAAACAGCTTATTGGGATTAATACCAAACCGATAAATCGGCAACTTGTGCCAACCAATAAACAGGGCATCCATCTGAGCCAGCAAGGTAGGAACTGCCGCTTTCTCAACAGGGGGCAAGAAATGCACATGCTCAAGTCCCAGTTCACGCGCAGTTTCCATTAATGCCACCTTGGATGGGCCGTCGCCAACCAGCACCAGTGATACAGGCTGGTCTTTCAATTGCTCGGCAGCTTTTAATAGCACTTCTAGTGCGTTAGCCAAGCCATGCCCACCTGCATAGCCCAGCAAAAACCGTTGCTCTGATTTGAGCCGCGCCAACAATTCACGATGTTCAAGCGGCAAAGCGCTACCGGCGACCTGCCATTCAGACACATCAACGCCATTGGGAATATAGACAAACTTCTCCGGGCTCATTCCATGTTGCACCATGTGTTCTTTAGCACACGGCAGCATAGACACCACCACATCCGCTTTCCGATAGGCGCGTTTTTCTGCGCGCGCAAGTAAACAGACAAAGGGATTCCAGCGCGATAAACCACCGACTTCAATCGGGGTTAAGGGCCACAGGTCATGCACTTCAAAAATCAACTTGGCCTTCGAGTGCCTGGCAATAAATGCTGCCGGGTAGATATCCAGCGGGTACGTACTCGAAGCAATCACCACATCCGGGGTCCATTTATTAATGAAGAACTTGCTCATATTCCACACCTGAACCACAAAGGCGAAAATATTCAGCACGCGCTTAACCCCATTACCCGAATAGCTAGGCGTCTTGTACCAAGAATAGATAATACCGTCGATTTCTTGCTCGCCAAACAGCATTGGCAATGGTGGATTATTCTGGCGCAGATGCGAGTAACTGGCCGCCAAAATATTGACCTTGTCACCGGACTTAAGCCATTCGCGTGACAGATAATACGGACGGTACTCCATGCCATGCTTAGGGGAGCCTGCATAATGGTTCAGATAAAGGATCTTCATAGCAACAGCCACACCTATAAGTAACTACTGGGGAGACGTGAGTCGTGAGGAGAAGTAAAGACCAGGGAGTTGCGCAGGGTGGTCCGACTAAATAACCATCACCGGCCCACCGACGCACATTTCACTCCCTACTTTCTACTCCCACTCTCTAAATCCATATACAACGCATTCAGCTTTTCGGCCTCAGCCGCCCAGCTATATTTATTGAGTACCGCCTGCTGGCCACGCGCCCCCATAGCCTCGGCTTGCTCATCATCTGCCAACAAGGTACGCATCGCGCTAGCAATCGCCGCTGGATCTTCTGGATCAACCAACAGGCCACAACCCGCATCATCAACAATCGTGCGCCAGACAGGAAAATCTGAGGCCACTACAGGGATTCCCGCCGCCATGTACTCAAATAGTTTGATTGGCAAGGCATCTACATAATTTGGCGTCGGAAATAGCGTTACCAACCCAAGCTTGGACCGGGCTAACACATCTGCAACGGCACTACGCTCCAGCACACCCAGATCGTTCACGCGCGCCCACCCAGGTTGCTGTGCCAGCGATTCCTTAAGCCCTGACTCACTCCAGATTCCAGCCAGATTCAAGCGAGCAGGTACATCAGGCATGGCAGCAATAATGGGTTCAATCCCACGAATGCGCGAAATACCACCGAGGTAACACACCTCGTTACGACGCGTATCCCAAGGGGTATCCCGCACCAACTCTTCAAGAATCGGGAAATTACACACCGCATACACGCGCTTATTTAGCAGAGAAAATCGCTCGCGAATATGGGGGGTCGAGGTCACAATTGCATCAAAGCGCCGTGCAGCGAAGTTCTCCAGCACTTCCAACAGATGCGACACCAAAGGGCGCAACAACCGGGGAATCCAGTGCTTGGCCAAAATCTGGCGCGGCAGGTCTTCGTGCACGTCATACACAACCTTGATACCGGCCCGCTTCAACTTAAGCGCAGCCAGCATCAATTCAGGATCGTGAAAATGCACCACGTCCGGCTTAAGCGCCAATGCGGCGCGCGCCACCCGACCCACCGTTTTGGTCATTCGACTCAAGCGCCCACCAGACCGGGCGCCAACATCATGAATTCGCACGCCGAGGCGTATTTCCTCACCCAATCCATCGGCCACCACCAGTGACACCTCATGCCCCTGAGCCGCCAGCGAACCACATTCCTTGATAAATATCCGGATATCGTGGCGTGGATGCGCGCTGGTTAAATGCACAATTTTCATCACACCACCTTGCCAGCAAGCCGTTGTTTCAATACGCGGGTATACAGTCCGGCAAAGCGGCGCATATTGTCGAGATGCAAGGCCTTCTGTGCAACCAACTGACGGTTGAGGCCAGAAATAAAGGCAAGCCGCGTATCATCGCTGGCCTCTTCAATTGCCGCTTCCAAGGTTTCAGACAGGCGCGAAATATCTTCGGCAATCCGACCATTTAACCCATCAATAATCCACTCGCCATTGGCGGGTAAATTAGACAGGACGGGCAAACAGCCATGCCCCATTGCCTCAAGCAAGCTAATACTGGTGGCATCCGAACGTGGCACGCTGACAAATACTCGACTGGTACGATACATCTCAGCCAATTCATGCCCTGGCACAAAGCCAGGAAAATCAATCCGCGACAAACCAAGCTCATCAGCCAAACGTTTGAGTTCGGGCGTCTGATCACCACTAGCCGCCACGGTCAGACGCCAATCGCCAAAACGACCACCCCGTTCAATCGCCGCCCAAGCACGCACGATGGCGTCAATCCGGTACAGTGGTTTGTGCAGACGACATGACAATACCCGTTTTTGCTTGGCCGCCAAGTCAGGTGTCAACGGCAGGGCATCCATGCCGTAATTTAACAGTTCGATTTTGACCCTATCACCGGCCAACTCGCGGATCCGAGCGGCCATATACAACGAGTCAGAGGTAATCAGATTGGCACTTTGCAGATTGGTGCGCACCATGCGGCCAAGCAGCGCATTGGACTGTGGCAATAACAAGATATCCGAGCCCCAGGCGGTCAACACCAGAGGAATACCCAGCCCGCGTGAAGCACGGCTGGCGTGCCAGGCGACACTATTGGCCTGATGCACATGAATCAGATCCGGGCGGATCGCGCGGATCCAGCCGCGCAGCCGACTGGTAGCCACCAGAGACGACAATCGGAAATCTATTTTTTTATAGCCAGCCAGATTTACCGGGCGGTACAACTCGGGCGCCTCGCGATTACTGGCGAGGAACACTTCGCGCACATAGGGCGCAATACCAGCCAGATAGCGCCAGGTATGCACTGAGGCCGAGCCAACCACCAGCAATCGATCTAACACGGGTTCAGTCACGGACCCACTCCTCATACAATGTACGCAGTTCGGCGTGAGCTTCTAGCCAGTCTGCATCCATCTCGCGCGTATCCCCCACCACATGGGCTGGATTGCCCGCCAGTATCGCAAAATCAGGATACTCACCCGCAGCTACAAAACTATAAGCCGACACTAGCGACCCCTTACCGAGCCGTGCTCCCGGCATCAACACCGAATGCGGCCCAATAAAGCTATAGCGACCAATCGCGGTTGATTTACGCAAATACCCTACATGGTTATGACGATCCAGATACTCTTTGCCATACAAACGAATCGCAACATGGCTAGAGTGCGTCAACACCGAGACATAATTGGTAATCTGGCAGCCCTCGCCAATCGATAGGCCACCCGAAGCATCAATAAAATTAAAATGCCCGATATAGACATTGTCCCCAATATCGAGACGATGCGCATGCTCAACCCGGGTTAAATTAGACAAGCGAGTCCGCGGCAAGAACACGCCATCATAGCGTCTAAAGCCATACACCATGCGCGGCTGCACCCAGGCAGACAATCGAAAACGAATACGAGAAAGTAGTTTTGCCAGAATCATTTAGCAGCCCGGAATAGCCAGGAAAAGTAAAACAAAAAATACCCGACCATTACCCAAGAAACCAGCGTAAAGGCCCGGACCGGATCGCCCCAGAAATGAAAACCTGACCACAATGCCCCGACAAACAACACCGTTTGTACCAGAGACAACATGAAGGCGGTGCGTTGACGCTCAATCACCAGCGGCACCATCGCCAAGGGTGAAGCAATAAAATGGAACAGGATAAACACCGACATCGCCTCGGCATAGCGCCCGGCAGTACGCCAGGTGGCCCCCAGCACCAGGGTAAACAAAGGCTCCCCCGCTAACTGAATCACCAAAAAAGGTACTAATGCCATTCCTCCCAGCGCCAGCGCCATGCGCTTGAGAATCGGCCGTAACGGCTGGCCCTGATTCCTCGCCTCAGCCAGCTCGCGATACGCCACCTGAGCCACCGCCTGGCCGATCAAGGCGGCAGGTAATTTCAACAAGCGCATCATCATGCCGTAATAACCGACCGTGGCCGTCCCTGACATGATCCCTAGCAAAGCCAAGGTCATCGAATCTTGCAAAGCGGTCACAAACGCGTGAGGCGTGTTGATCTTGGGAAACTCAGAATACTCAAGCGCGACCATCTTCATGGTCGCGCGATCCACTTGGTGGCGCCAATTGAAGCGCTGTTTGATATCGGTCCAGGCTTGCGCCACCAGCGAACACACCTGACCGGCAAACTGCCCAAGAATCAAACCACCTGGGCCCGCGTGCAACAACCCGCCCAATAACTGCGTCAGCGACATGCCAACTGACTGACTCATACGCCCGGTCGCATTTGCCCGATAACGGCTGTGGCGATTATTCCAGTTAGTCCAGGCCTGCATCAGGCCGGCAAACCACAACGACAGCGGTAACAACATCAGCCAGACACCAAAGCCGGTTTCATTGTTTGGCACCACCATCAAGCGCAATAACAGCTTATCCGCGCCAAGCAATTGCAGCACCAGCACCAGCAATGACAACACCGTGGCAAAGGTCAGCGACAACGCCATCAAATTGCAGGCGCGTTTGTCATCGGCTGGCAACACAATCGCCATCTCATAGCGTGCCGTCGCCAGCACCGCCAGATTCGACATGAGCGCCACATACAACGACAAGACGCCAAAAGCATGCGGCGTGTACAGCCGCGTCAAGATCGGCTGTACAAATAACGGAATCACTTGGGCCAAGGCCGCACCCGTCGCCAAAGTGACGATATGGCGCACAAACCCGGAGCGGGTAAAGCGCAATAGCGAAGCCCGGTGCGAGCCCAGTCTGAGATTATCCCAGTGCACGCTTCACCGCCCCTACTACTGCATCTTGGGTCGGTTCATCAAGGAAGGGGTGCATCGGCAGGCTCATCACGCGCCGCGACGCAGCTTCCGCCACCGGAAAGCTGCCTTCAGGCCGATTCAAGTGGGCAAACACCGGCTGTAAATTCAATGGGACAGGGTAATGAACCGCACTCGGTACACCGGCTTGTTTCAACGCGGCCTGCACCGCTTCACGCCCATCGACTTCAATGGTGTACTGCGCATACACACACTCGTTGCCAACAGCAATCTGCGGCACCCGCGCCACACTACTTAACAGCGCGCTATAGCGCGCGGCAACCCGTTGGCGCGCACGCAACTCGTCAGCAAAACTTGGCAATTTAGCCAATAAAATAGCTGCCTGCAGCGTATCCAGACGCCCGTTAATCCCAATCGCAGGATGGTGATAGCGGCGATCTTGTCCATGCAAACGAATTTGACGCATCTTCAATGCCAGCGCGTCATCATCGGTAAAGCAGGCCCCGCCGTCACCGTAGCAACCCAGCGGCTTGGACGGAAAGAAACTAGTCGTGCCAATAGTCGACAAGGCACAAGAACGACGCCCCTTATAGCTGGCACCAAAGCTTTGCGCGCCATCTTCAATCACCGGCAAACCATGCTGTGCGGCCACCGCATTAATCCGGTCAAAATCGGCACACTGTCCGTACAAGCTAACGGGGACAATCGCACGCGTGCGTGGAGTAATCGCCGCTTCGAGTAGATCGGGGTCCAGGTTATAGCTAGAGGCATCAATATCGACAAATACGGGCGTTGCGCCCAATAGCGCAATCATTTCACCAGTCGCAATAAAGGTAAACGGCGTGGTAATCACCTCGTCCCCCGGCCCAATGCCCAATGCCATCATGGCAATCTGCAATGCACTGGTGCCATCGGACACACCAATAGCGTGCTTGACACCGACAAACGCAGCTAACTGTTGCTCCAGCTCCGCCACTTCCGGCCCCATGATGTACTGACCGTGATCCAGTACCGCCTGAATGCGAGCGTCGATTGCCGGTTTCAAATGCTGATACTGCGCTTTCAAATCAATAAAATTGATGCTCATCGTCCATCGTCCTTACTATTATCAGGCACCAAGCGGCGCACAGTGGTTGCCACCAATTTCATACACTTGGCTGCAAGCCGGGCAGGTATGCTCGCCAATCTGAGTAGGCAAGCGCTCGCCGCATTGGCACATCCAACCAATCCGCTGAGCGGGAGTCCCGACCATCAACGCATAGGGCGGTACATTACGCGTCACCACACTACCCGCACCAATAAAGGCAAACTCACCAATCTCGTGACCACAGACCACGGTCGCATTCGCACCGATGGTGGTGCCACGGCGCACCACCGTGCGACGATACTCGTTTTTGCGTGAAACATGGCTGCGTGGATTATTAACATTCGTGAACACCATGCTCGGACCGCAAAACACATCGTCTTCAAGTGTTACCGCGTCATAAATCGAAACATTGTTCTGAACTTTGCAGTTGTTACCAATCACCACATCGTTGCCAACAAATACGTTTTGCCCAAACGAGCAGTGCGCACCAATCTGGGCTCCAGAGCAAATATGCGTCCAATGCCAAACGCGGGAACCAGCACCAATCTGCGCACCTTCATCGACAATCGCCGAAGGATGGATCTGAAGTTCACTCATGTTACTAACCCTTAGTAGTCCAACGGCAGACTGACACGACGACCATCACGTGCGGACAGGTACATCGCAATCAACAATTCCAGCGACTTCAACCCTTCGCGTCCATCGGTTTGAGGTTCCTCAGTGCCCTGCATCACATTCAACACATTGTCGTAGTACAGCGGATGGCCAAAGCCATAGACACTGGTCGTGGCATAACTGGCTTGCTTGATTTCCTCATCCATCGGATGGGGTTCAGCGAACTCCCAATGCTGAATTTCGTTAACCGCCACTCCACCAACGCGTACCGACCCCTTTTCACCCAGGATGGTGATGGAACCTTCCAAATTCTTCGGGTAAGTCAACATGGTGACATTCATGCTTCCCAGCGCACCCGAGCGCCACTTAATACTAACGACCCCGGTGTCTTCCACTTCGATATTGCGTTCCAGCGTGGCGGTATAGGCCTGCACGCTTTCTACCGGTCCAACCAGCCAGTCAAGCAAGTCAACATAATGGCTGGCCTGATTCATAAATGCGCCACCGTCAAATTCCCAGGTACCGCGCCAGGCGGCGGTATCGTAATAGGATTGCGGACGGGTCCAGAACACATTCACATTCACCATATACAAACGACCAAACCGGCCTTCTGTCATGGCACGCTTCAATAGCTGCAGGGTCGCGTTACGGCGATTTTGCTTAACCACAAACATTCGCTTGCCAGCACGATCGCAAGCCTTGACCATTTCCAGACCATCTTGCCAACGGGTCGCCATCGGCTTTTCAGTCATCACATGAAACCCGGCCTCGGCACACTCAATTGCCTGCGCAGGGTGTAAACCAGAAGGGGTGGTCAACACCACAATATCGGCATTGGTGCTAGCCAGCATTTCAGTCAGACTGGTATGCCCACGGGCACCGGTACGCTCAACAGCAAGCGCCAGGGCGACCGGGTCGATATCACATACATCCACCAATTCGGCGCGATCGGCATGCTTCTCCATTGAACCAAAATGATTATTGGCAATGCGACCACAACCAATCAGAGCAAAGCGGATCTTGCGACCAGTAATGGCGGGATATTGAACGGTATGCATATTATTTCTGCCTCGGGAAATGGCAAAGGGCGACCTCAGGTCGCCCGCGGTTCATTACTGATTCCAATGAGAATCAAGCCTTGACAATATGATCGGCTGGCTGCAGATATTTACCGCGCGTATCCACAATCAGCTTGGCCGCAGATTTCAACAAAGCGTAATCAAACTTGTCATGCTCAGTAGCTAGCACTACACAATCGTAGCGCGCCAATGACTCAGCATTAAACGGCTCACTCTTCAAATCAAAACTGTGCTCACGCATTTTTGGGAACACCGGCACATGGGGGTCCGAGTACGATACCAACGCGCCCAAATCACGGAGCTTCTCCATGATGATGACTGATGGGCTTTCACGCATATCGTCAACATTCTTCTTGTAGGCAATCCCCAGTACCAACACCCGACTGCCGCTAATCGACTTTTGACGCTTATTCAGCGCAGTGCCAATCTTGCCGATTACATAATCTGGCATATTGGAGTTCACTTCACCCGCCAATTCGATAAACCGGGTATTCACGCCATATTCACGCGCTTTCCAGGTCAGGTAAAACGGGTCGATCGGAATACAATGTCCGCCCAGGCCCGGACCTGGATAATAAGGTACAAAGCCAAATGGCTTAGTCGCTGCGGCGCGAATCACTTCATGAATATCAATACCCATCTTGTCGGCTACGATCTTCATTTCGTTAACCAGGCCAATATTCACTGCACGGTGAATATTTTCCAGCAGCTTGGTCATCTCGGCCGCACGGGTAGACGACACCGGCACCACCTTGTCGATCACCGCTGAATACAAAGCCACGCCGACCTCTTGGCAAGCCGGGGTCACACCGCCGCACACCTTGGGAATTGTGCGCGTGGTGAAATTCGGATTACCCGGATCCTCACGCTCAGGCGAGAACACCAAGAACACATCACGACCAACCTTAAAGCCACGCGATTCAATCCGTGGCAGTAACTCTTCATCGGTGGTTCCAGGATAGGTAGTGGATTCCAGAGACACCAAATGACCGGCTCGCAGATGCGGCACTAGCGAATCAATGGTAGAAATCACATAAGACAAATCCGGCTCGCGATACTTATTCAACGGCGTCGGCACACACATGATCAACGCATCAGCCTCGGGGGCACGCGAAAAATCTGTCGTCGCTTCAAACCCGCGGCCACGCGCCTCGGCAATCGAAGCGGCAGAAATATGTTCGATATACGAACGACCCGCCATCAATGCGTCCACCTTAGACGAATCAATATCAAAACCTAAAACCTTGTAGCCGACTTCAGCAAAACGCAGCATCAGCGGCAGGCCGACATAGCCCAGACCGACAATACCGATAACCGCGGACTTGTCCGCTACACGGCTAAGCACTTGCTGCTTCATCACGATGACCATCCCTATAAAATAACCATGGGCCCATGCCGACCATACGGCAAGAGCCCCACATTCTGTTACCTAGCCGGATAGTCTGACGCAAGCCACAGCATTGGCTGCTGATCTTGCTCAACAATCACGATTTCCGACTAAAAACCGGCATTATACGCTGCATTTGTGCACAGGATAACGCCCCTAGCTTTAACATCCAGCTGCCATATCAGGCAAAACAATGCGCGGCATGCGGGTTACTCTGCCGCATCCGCGCCACAAAATCACAAAATTCCAGCCCAAAGCGCCGCTCCAGCTGGTCGGCCTTCTTTTCAAGCGCATCCCACTGAATAACCTCAGGCGTCTGATTAAAAGCCATCACCGCCACATTACCGTGACTCTGGGCAGGCAATTCCAGCACCCGGCCACCAAATACACCGAGTAGGCGTTCGAGAAAAGTTACATAACGCTTGTCACCACTCCACCAATTGGAAACAAAAATGCCATTCGGCGTTAGTGCCCGTCGGCAATCTTCAAAAAAGTCTTCCGTGGTTAATGCATCGACAATCTGCAAACCATCAAAGCCATCGACCAAAATCGTATCGGTTGAATCGCGGAAAATTTTTACATAATCTGCGCCATCGGCCTCAACAATCTCAAAACGCTCACCCTCTTCAGGCAGTTCAAAAAAGGCGCGCGCTACAGCAATCACCTGTGGGTTAATATCCACGACCACACTACGGCTGTTGCGCAGATAAAAATCAATAAACCGTGCGATCGACCCCCCACCCAAACCAATTTGCAAAATATGAGCCGGGTCAGAATTAAACAGCAAAAACCCCATCATGGCGCGACTGTAGGACAGCACCAAGTCAGTGGGGTCATCAATATTCATTGAGCTTTGCACCGTCTCCGAACCCAGATGCAGCGAACGAATGCCATCGGCCTCACTAATTTCCACTTCTGGCATCGCGTCCACACTGGAACGCACACGACGCCTGAATGGATGTCGCGCTTTATTCGCCACGAACGGGCTCCTTGGGTCGAGAATCTAAAATACTGATTGAACCTGTAGCCTGAAACGCCTCTTTATCAAAAGCGATATCACCACCACCATCCGGCACGGTACCCAGCTTCAGGTTAGAAAAGTCAAACAGCGCCGAGTCCGCCAAATGTGAAGGCACCACGTTTTGCAATGCGCGAAACATGGTTTCAGAACGCCCGGGAAAACGGCGATCCCAATCGTTAATCATTTGCTTCACCACCTGGCGCTGCAAATTAGGCTGAGACCCGCATAGATTGCACGGAATAATCGGAAACGCATGCAGTTCGGCATAACGCTCCAGATCGCGCTCACGGCAATACGCCAATGGGCGTATCACCATGTGGCGCCCATCATCCGACACCAGCTTAGGCGGCATCGCCTTGAGTTTTCCGGCATAAAACATATTCAGAAACAGCGTTTGCAGAATATCGTCACGGTGATGTCCCAGCGCAATCTTGGTCGCACCTAGTTCATCCGCGACCCGATACAAAATACCGCGCCGCAAGCGCGAACACAGGGCACAGGTGGTCTTGCCCGGTTCTACTACACGCTTGACGATTGAATAGGTGTCTTCTTCGACGATGTGATACTCAACCCCGATAGAACGCAAATACTCGGGCAGCACATGCTCAGGAAACCCGGGTTGCTTCTGGTCAAGATTCACAGCCACCAGAGAAAAGCTGATTGGAGCGGATTTTTGCAACCCAAGTAGGATATCGAGCAAGGCATAACTGTCTTTGCCGCCCGACAGGCAGACCATGACACGGTCCCCCGCCTCGACCATATTGAAATCATTAATGGCGTCACCAACGTGGTGACGCAGGCGCTTAGTCAGTTTGGCGCCCTCAAAGGCAGCCTTTTTCACACTAGCGCTATCGGCAGAAGAAGGAGTATGCATGGCCATGCGTAACAGATTGAAAAGCGGTCGATTTTAACGCGAATTACCCTGGTAAAGCCAGACAAACACATTATAGAGAGTGGGGAGGAACAGGAGCCCATCGGCCACGCGCCTCACCAATGGCCACGACCGTCGCATCTGCGCCATGGCTCCCAACACGGCTAGGCAGTTACAGCACCACGCTTCGGCCTCCATCAACCGCCAGAACCTGGCCGGTAATATACGCAGCATCCGACGACAACAAAAATGCCACTGCCCGCGCAATATCCCGTGGCTCACCGGTGCGACCAAGCGGAATGGTTGCCTCAATGCGCGCGCGTTCACCTTCTGTAAACCGCTGCGTCCCCTCAGGCCAAATGTTCGCTCCCGGTGCAACGCCATTCACCCGTACCTTGGGTGCCAGCTCAAGCGCCAAAGAACGAATCAACTGCGCATGCCCAGCCTTGGCCAGGCTATACACCACATAATTCTTAAGTGGCCGCTCAGCATGGATATCAATAATGCCAACAATTGCCCCGCCCGACTCAGCAAGATAGGGTGCAGCCGCTTGTGCTAAAAACAGCGGGGCCTGTAAATTACTCCCCATCAAATCATCCCAAACCGCCGGACTAATCTCACCGATAGGACTGGGGAAAAAACTAGATGCGTTATTCACCACTCCGTCCAGACGCCCAAATTTACTGATGCAGGCCGCAACCACACCCGGTAATTGCCCCAGATCCAGCAGGTCAGCGCGCACCGTAGCCACCGAATCAGGTCGCTGCAGATTAAGCGCCCCGGCCAACTCGGTCGCTTCTGAGGCCGAATCACGGTAATGCAACATCAGACGCGCCCCACGGGCATGCAACACGCGAGCAATCTCGGCGCCCACCCGACGGGCGGCACCGGTAATCAAGACCACCTTATTTTGCATGCGTAGCCTTCCCCTGTATCTTAATCACCTTGCTACACGGTGCCAGTGCGGCGATCATCGTCGTTGCATCGGCTGGAAACACAAACCGCGCCTCTAAAAGCCCCAAAGAACGACGCGGGCCAGATAAGCGCAGCAGCACCCCATCCCCCTGACGGCCCAGATGCGCCAGCAAAGCTTCATTGGGTCGCCAGCTCAACAAATAACTATCACGGTCACCCTTGATGCCACTAAACCGCGGCTGATCCAGCAGACGACGATTCGTGCCAAATACCGACAAAGTGCGGCGACGCTGGCCCACACCACTTTCGGTACCATCATACAAACTAAAATTCCACCCAGCCGCCGAGTCCGGCACCCGTAGCACTGCGCGCGGCACCGTGGCATCAGGATGACAAGACAACTCAAGCACCACAGGGAAGGCCACACGGCCAACCTGCCCCTTGCCCTCAAGCGATGCTACCTTCAACGGGTTCTCAGGATACGGGGCGGTAATACTCCACAAATTGTCAGCCTGCGCCAGGCTGGGCAACGCCCCCAATATCAGAAAAGCCCGAGAAACTACCTTATAAATTCGCCCCACCCTCTTCTCCTTATCCGCGCTTTCGCCCACAATCCTGAGTCATTGTAGCAGGACAACCACGATGACCACTTTACCGCAAGCCAGTGCGAGTGCCCTGGCAACCAGCCAGGCGCTAAGCACGCAACTCTGCCAGCAGATTGACAACGCTGGCGGATGGATTCCCTTTTCCCAATACATGGAGCAGGCTCTTTATGCTCATGGACTAGGATACTACACCGCAGGCAGCCGCAAACTAGGTGCGCCAGGTGATTTTGTTACAGCACCAGAAATCACCCCACTGTTTGGCGCCACCCTGGCACGCCAGATAGCTGAACTGCTACCACAAACCGCTGGCACACTTTATGAATTTGGCGCTGGCAGCGGACGCCTGGCGGTAGACCTGCTGCGCGAACTAGAGGCCATCGATTGCCTGCCTGCGCACTACGCTATTATTGACCTGTCACCCGACCTGATCGAACGCCAGCGCGCCACCCTCAGCGCTGAACTGCCGCACCTGCTAGAACGCATCGAATGGCTAACGCAGCTGCCAGAACAACTCGACGGGGTGATCATTGGCAATGAAGTACTGGATGCCATGCCATGTGAACTGATCTACTGGAATCCAGAACCGCAACAACGAGGCGTCAGCTATAACGCCGCTGGCTTCTTCTGGCAAGACCGCGCAATTAAAGACCCATGGCTGCGCCAACACGCCCAGCAACTTAACCTCCATACCGAGCACTACCTGTCGGAAATCAACCTCAATAATCTGGCTTTCATCCGCACCCTGGCAGCACAGCTCCGCCGTGGCGCGATTTTGTTGCTTGATTACGGATTTCCCCAAAGCGAGTACTACCACCCGCAACGGCATATGGGCACCCTGATCGGTCACTATCGCCACCACACCATAGACGACCCATTTTACCTGCCAGGGCTGATGGATTTAACCAGCCATATTGACTTCAGTGCCATCGCCCAGACCGGGATTGACGCGCAGCTAGAACTGATCGGCTACACCAACCAGGCGCAGTTTCTGATCAACTGCGGCATTACCGATATCCTGCAACGCCTCGACCCAGACGACATCAAAACCTGGGCACCACAAGCCGGAGCCGTGCAAAAACTGCTGTCTCCCGCCGAAATGGGAGAACTCTTCAAAGTAATTGGCTTTGGCAAAGGTGTGCGCATCGACTGGCAGGGTTTTGCCCATGGCGACCGCTGCCACACACTATAAAAATAGAGCTAAAGTGTTGACACCCTGGCCGCAGCCACGGTATATTTCGCCCCACTTCGACGAATGAGCGAAGCAAAAAGTGGCGAATTAGCTCAGTTGGTTAGAGCGACGGAATCATAATCCGCAGGTCCCGTGTTCGAGTCACGGATTCGCCACCAAAGAATACAAGCACTTAGCCCAGCCTTTCGAGGTTGGGCTTTTTGTATTTAAATCATAAATAAGCTATTTCATAGCAAATTGCCGCACCCTCGTTAAACTGTTTGCTCCTGTACTGTGTGCTGAAATTTTTCCGTGTCATTAGAAGTGAGACCCGCTCTTCCCTGCGCGAGACCTCATTACACGCAAAACTTACGGGACTCAATCTCCATTAGTTCTCCACCTCTCTGTCTTGGGCTTCACCGAGATAACCCTAGTAAGCTTTGCTCAGACCAACATTCAGCCACTGCCAACACCCAAGGGAATACCTGGTGCTCAGCGGCTATCCAAACTTTTACGTCTATTGAATATGTTTGCTACGCAAGAAACGATGGCGATAACGCTCGAAGGGGATCTCCACTAGATGGCGCATGGTATAAGCAGAAATCAAGCAAAGCACCACAGTGGCCCAAGCATCGGGAACGGAACCTTTGGGGGCAGTCCATCGATAATAGGCCAAGCCAATGACTAGGCCGTGGGTGATGTAGAGGGGGTAGGAAAGATCTCCAATTGCACGATCCAAGGCACAGGTCTTCGTCGCGTCAAAGATAAACGGCATGCAAAACGTAAATAGTACGTATAGCAACCAGAAATGGGGAGAGTCGAGCGAATTGTCGGCAGGAGGCATCATCACACCATGCTGGCGAATCGCTATCCAGATCACCGCCACGACGCCCCCCAGAAGAACAATCCTCCCAGCAGTAAGATGCCAGCCCGCAGCTGGGATGCTGCGCCTGAAATGGTAGGCCATGCCGCCCATCAGAAAAAAACAGATAGACCCCGGGAAAAAATAGTAACCCCAGATACCCGAACGCTGATGAAGAATACCAATGAGAAAAATGCGCATAACCAAGGCCAGGCCCAGAAATATCGCTGTTTTACGCCAAGACCGAATGAGGAAAGGTGCTAGGGCGTAGAAATACACCTCTATGGAGATGGACCAGGCTTGACCAATAGCCATTGCAATATCGTATAAGAAATGCGGTCCGAGTTGATCGACAAACCCAAGCAAGGGTGATGGCCCTGCTCGTTCGACAAAAACGCGAACTAAAAACTGATGAACATCCTGGCCCACGACAAAAATGTTCGAAATAATTAGCAGGAATTGCTCGAAAGCAGGTATTGGTAAGCGCATAACCAGCGGATTCGGGTTATTCGTCGGAATAAACCAGGCAATATAAAACAGCAGCATGACCAAATAAGTCGGGTACAAACGCCAGAATCGGGCAAGGTAAAAGATTCGAATCCAAGGTTCGCCATCTGCTTTGGCGTACTTTTCGTTAATGACCATCGCCATGTAAAACCCAGAAATGATAAAAAACAGCACCACCGCCACCTTGCCGGATAGTAAATGAAAAGAGGAGCCTGGGATATGCCAGATAACAACTGAAAGAGCTAAATAAAACCTGATTAACCCCATAGTGTAATCACTCTCGTGTTAATGGTTTTCAATCGACACAGCGATCGCCACTCCAACATATAGCAGCAAGCTTGGATAACCGTTACGATCTCCAAAAACGCTGTATTGCGCTCCACAATTCAGATAAAAACCATGAATTGCCACCGCATCAGGAAATTGATCAGAGCAACCTCCACAGGGAAAACGGTACTTCTGTTCGCCCAGACATAACGCATAATGCCATATGCTTAGTTTTTGCGCACAATCCAATTACACGTAAAAATTATCTATCACAGCACTACACTAGTGACAGCAAATTGCACACTGCGAGCCGAGCATGCTTGGGGACTCGGTATTGGTTCTACGTTAGAAGCCAATGACGAAATATCTTCATCCAAATCCACGGGATTGCTGTTCCCCAGTATTGACTTCGTATCGCCATTTATTGCAAGCGTCACGGTACAACATCGCAATCAATTCAAACGGCATAAAACGTTGGGGATTCTCGGCAAGAGATGATATGGTACGGTGTAGTTCATCAGACCCATCCAGTCTGATCAACAGTTTCTGAAGCCGCCACAGTAACTTACCTGACTCATGAGTGTGTTGGCCTAATCGGCTATGGAACGATTGTTAGGTTTCTATAAATAAACTGAGTTGCTCAGTTTAGTCACAACCGTCTTTGTCACTATTAACTACGTTCTTAGTGACCTCGTTTGCGGGAGAATATGGTGTTGTGCGTGCGAACTTGTGTGCGGGCATTGCCTCTATTTGCCTGGATATTGACTGGCTGCCTGGCGTTTCTTTATGTCGCCCACCAGATGGTGAGTGTTTTTGATGAGCCCATTGCCGCGAGATTCATCGACCAGAAAACCGGCCTGATCACGGCGGGTGATCTGCGATCCGATTTTATCGAATACGCCACGCGCGGCCCCACGCAGGTTGAGTTCGACTTTAAGCAATGCTCCAGCGACAACCTTGTCCGACTCTTTGTCGGCACACACGGAACTGACAGTACACAGCGTCTCCCTATGCAGTGGCGCATCCTGGTAAAGGGGGAGCAAGGAAACTGGGCGGCATCAGGCAAGGAGTTGCACACTACTAACTATCTGAATGGGCGCTGGTATTCGTTTCCGGTACACACATCATCATGTTTTAAGAGTCTTGCGTTCGATGTCAATACCATTCCGGCTAGCCATATTCTGCGTTTTTATCGCATTCAGACTTACACACTACCCTGGCCACAAACCATCGCGCCGATTTTAGATAGGATCTCAAGTCCACTTGAGACGCTCTTCAGGAAAGTGACCGACTTCCTGCATCCGCTGCCGTTTCCCCCTGCAATGCTGATCGCTTTAATTGGCCTTTTAGCCTTCGACGCAGGGGGCAAAGGCTGGCATGGTTCAATGCTCTATCGTCTACTGGTTAAACGTTCGGCCTCGACCAACAGAGATATTGTTTCCATGCTCATCAGTGTCGCTGGCATTGTTAGCGTCTTGACCACGTTTTACTCCATGGGTGCCAGCTACGCCACCCATGCACTACAATCCTTCATTACCGGATGGATCAAGCCCTATTCATTTTCAATAGACACGGGGTTCGTCGTTCTCGATTTATTTCTGTATCTCCTTCTCGTGACCTTCTTCGATTACTGGCTGCATCGCCTAATCCATACGCGCCGGTTTTGGTCTCTGCATCGCTTCCATCACTCAGCCACCGAGTTCAACGGAATCACCGTTTTTCGCAATCATCCGGCCCTGTTCGCCTTTGAACCTATTATTAAGCTATGGCCATTGGCGATCATCCCGATATCACCGCAGGTCACCCCCTATTGGCCCATCGCAGGGTTCTTCTTTTGGTTACAACAGGTGGTAACCCATGCAGACCTAAACTGGACATTCGGCCTGCTCGGTCGCTGGCTCATCGTCTCCCCTGCTTCACATAAAGTACATCATTCAAACAACCCCGATCATTACGATCGAAACTATGGCAATCTGTTTATCGTGTGGGACCGTCTATTCGGAACCTATATCACCGTACCCCCCGCTGAGATATCTCTTGGCACGCAGCCCGCGGAAGAATATCTAAACAAGAGATCGATCATAGTCGAATGGGGATTGGACATGGCTAACCTTGTTCGCGCGAATCTTGGCCGACACCACGTCGCAAGCGTTACCAAGAAAATTGAGGTTAGCGACGCGTGAAGAAGGAGTTGTCACCCCATGTGATCGCTCTGGACTCATTGCGAGGGTTAGCGGCGCTCATGGTCGTGCTGGTGCATTGCCTCGTCTGTTACCAGCCCGCGTTGTTCACCCATCTGAGCCAAAATCTGATCAACGCCATATTGCTCGTTGTAAGTGGCAGAGCGCCCGTTATTGTTTTCTTTGTTCTTAGCGGGTTCGTTTTGGCCAAGGCGAGTACCGGCGCGAATCGTTTACCCCTGCGCTTTTACATTAAGCGTTTGCTACGACTGCTCCCTGCCGCCTATGCCGGACTGCTCCTGGGCTTGCTCGTCAATGCGTTCGTTACGCGAATTAATTTTCACGCGCCTGACAGCTACCTGAAATACTGGATCGCAGTCCATTATCAGGCTCATCTGAGCGATCTCCCTGACAGCATGCTGTTCAAATCGAATTTCATTAATCCGGTTTATTGGACACTACATGTTGAACTCATCGGCAGCTTGCTCCTACCGTTCGTTGTGGCGCTGATGGCGAAAAACGCTGTCAACCGCCTGGGGCTTTTCGCACTTTCATTGTCGCTCCCGTTTGTACCCTTTTATTTTGGCAACTTGGGGAAAATGACGAACGCACTGATTTTTAGTTTCATCGCAGGCGTGCTGTTGCAACATCTCGTCACGGCGGATCGGCTGAACTTCCGGCGCGCCAGAAGCGGGGTAATCGGATTGGCCTGCGTATTACTGGGGCACAGCATCATAGGCCCCACTAGTCCACTGGGCGCTACACTCACCAGTCTCGACTCTTTGAAAACCGTGCTGGGGCCGGACAATAACCTGGCGATTTATTTTCAGCATCTGGTCGAGACATTCGGCGCCATGATGCTTATTGGGCACATTGCCCAGTGTAAACAATCCATCCGATGGTTACATGCGAAACCAGCTATCCAGTTGGGCAAAATTTCGTATTCGATTTATGTTATACACTTCCCGGTACTTGCGCTGACCGTGGCTTATCTTGAGCAGCGATTCTCTATTTCGTCTGGATACCAAACCCTATTTTTGCCCGCGATAACATTTGTCATTGTCGTTGGCATCACGCTGCCTTTGTCATATCTATCGTTTCATGTCTTTGAGCGTCCCTTTATCCGGTTGGCGAGACAGCTCTAGCGAATGGATCGCGCCAGAGAGATATCACTCAGCAACGCCCGCTTTACCATGGTTTCGGGTAGCGGCGGCTTATTCGGCGTTACATTAGAATCTTTGTGCTGGCCATCAGCAGCGCCAGAGCCAGTATGATCTGGATTCCGCGCCCAGAGCATTTTCTTGCAAGCAGGCTTCCAACCATCACCGCAGGAAGGGAGCCGGCCAACAGACTGACCAGCATGCTACCATCCACCGCACCAGCAAGGAGGTAGCCTGATCCGGCAACAGCCGCCAAAGGAATGGCATGTACGATATCGGTAGCGATCAGCCGGTGCGGTGTCATTCTTTCTGGGTAGAGATACATGAGCACCACACTCCCCAGCGTACCAGCCCCGATAGAGGTCAGAGCCACACACAGACCGACAACTGCACCTGCCAGCACGGTGAGTCCAGAGGGAGGGATCTGAGGCTTGCAAGCTGCTGCCTGGATCTGCTTCTTGGCCCGCGTCACTAGCTGGGGGGCCAGTAACAGACAGATTGCCGTAATCAACACAACGACGCCGATTGCGGCAGTTAGCCATTCTGCCCGGGCCAACAGTGCTCCCTGGTTTATCAGGATAACGATCAGCATGGCAGCCGGCAGACTCCCCAACCACAACCGCCGCACCAGTTGCCAATCCACCTGACCGGCCTGGTGGTGCATGCTGGCCCCGACAATTTTAGTCAGGGAAGCAAACCAGAGGTCCGTGCCTATGGCGGTAGATGGGGCAATGTTGAAAATAAGCAGTAAAACCGGTGTCATCAAGGCCCCGCCGCCCACCCCGGTCAGGCCGACGGCGAGTCCTGTCAGAGCGCCCGCGACGGCATAGGCAATATCGATCATTTTGGGATGACCGATATTGAGCGTGCGGCAATAAAAGATGGATTTAGTCGCACCTGCTTGCCATAGCAGAGCGGTATTCCCGTCAGATCAACGACCACGCCTCCGGCCCCCTCTAGAATGGCTTGTGCCGCAGCGGTATCCCATTCGTAAGTAGGTGCAAGTCTTGGGTAAAGGTCGGCGTGTCCTTCAGCGATTTTGCAGAATTTTAACGAACTGCCGATCTGATCCATGTGAGTGGAGCCCAGTCGTTTTAGAAAAGCCAGTGTTTCATCATTAAGATGACTTCTGCTGGAGACGACTCGACATGCTGTTGGCGCCGAATTCTCCGAAGTGACACGGATAGATTCGATTTGTCCCGCATGGGAGCGAAACGCACCCAGTGTTGCGCCACCAGAGAACATCAGTGCCGCTGCGGGTGCGTAGACCACTCCAAGCCGCGGTCTGCCATACTCAATGAGCGCGATATTGACGGTAAATTCTCCGTTTCGGGACAGGAATTCTTTGGTCCCATCAAGCGGGTCAATCAGCCAAAATATCCTTTCGAAACAGGAAAAACTTGCGCCGAGCTCATTCTCCTCTGAGATGATCGGAATATCGGGCGTCAGTTCCGTTAGATATTTGACAATACACCGATGTGCAACTAGGTCTGCCTCCGTGAGAGGGCTGTGATCTGCCTTGGTTTCCATTGAGATGCTGTCGGTGGCATAGATGGCCATGATGGCCTGACCTGCCATCTCGGCGACATCAATGGCAAACTGCCGCAACGTCTCCAGTGAATGTATGTGTCGCATTTTGCGGAAACACCAAAGTTTATCCGTGAAATTCATGCTATAACATCGTCATTGCATTTGCACAGAAAAATTTAAAGGAATTGCGACAATCGTGAAACCCGACAACCCACCCCAATTCGAGACAGAAATAGTCTGGGATACGCAAATTGCTTATAAATATCTATGCGATCACGATCAGGCCGATAACAAGCGCACAGCGGAACGTCGGCTGCATGAACTTGGAATTCTGCCTGAAGAATTAGAGGCAACACATCTGCGAGACGAGTTGGGTCGTATGCCGAATACACCAGTCTTGAACTGGGCAATTCAGCAGGCCCGCGCTAAACGCCAGCGCGTGCTGTTTATCCAACAGAAACCATTACCGAGTGGCAAGCCTTGTCTTCACGCCAATGATGCACGGGGGGCTCGTTACTGGGTTCCTCTGGCGGATACGCTTTCGACTGCATCTCTGTGGAAAGCCTTACTGCAATTACAGGCACACATTAAAAAGCCCATCGCAGTGTTTCCTCACGGCGATCTAGTACATCTGCTGCGCGGCATTGCATCTTGCCCGGAGATATCCCTGATTCCACAAGGATACAAACCCATACTGGATGATAGTTTACGGACGTTCCACCGCAACGTTCACGCACCACTTTCAACTGACGCCCCCCACTTGAAGCGGCTCGAAGCCGAGAGTATTCACATCCTGCGCGAAGCGGTCGCCGAAGCTGAAAACCCGGTGATGCTCTACTCGATGGGTAAGGACAGCAGCGTGTTGTTGCATTTGGCACGCAAAGCGTTTTATCCAATGCTTCCTCCTTTTCCCCTATTGCATGTAGATACACGCTGGAAGTTTCAGGAGATGTATTTATTCCGAGACTTTATGGCCAGGCAGAGCGGAATGGAGTTGCTGGTTTACACCAATCCAGAAGCCATCGAAAAAGATATCAATCCCTTTGATCATGGCTCGGCACTGCATACAAACATCACAAAAACCGAGGGGCTGAAACAGGCGCTGGATCAATACGCGTTTGACGTTGTTCTAGGAGGGGCTCGGCGCGACGAGGAAAAGTCACGGGCAAAGGAGCGGATTTTCTCTTTTCGCGCAGCCACCCATGGCTGGGACCCTAAAAATCAGCGCCCAGAGCTATGGAGCCTTTATAACACTCGCAAAAGACCAGGCGAGAGTATTCGTGTTTTTCCACTGTCGAACTGGACCGAGCTCGATATTTGGCAATACATCTACCAGGAAAACATTCCAGTCGTGCCGCTGTATTTTGCCCAGCCACGCGCTGTAGTAGAGCGACCGGAAATGATCATGGTGGTCGATGACGAGCGCTGTCGTCTATTAGCAGGTGAAGACATCTCTATCTGTAAAGTACGGTTTCGCACGCTGGGATGCTATCCACTTACGGGTGCTATTAAGTCAGAGGCAGAGACGGTCGAAGACATTCTGCGCGAGTTGATTCAATCTCGGTTGTCAGAGCGCCAAGGGCGCAAGATTGATACTGATAGCGCTAGCGGTATGGAAAAGAAAAAACAGGAAGGGTACTTTTGATGAAGACAAAGAAAATTCCCGTTTCTGCGCAAAAGCCGCAATCCGGAGCAGATCTGAACCTATGGTTTGAACAACAGGCTAACCAGTCGCTATTGCGTTTCATTACTTGCGGCAGTGTCGATGATGGTAAGAGTACATTGATCGGTCGCCTGCTCTGGGAATCCAGTCAAATCATGGACGATCAGATGTCCGCTTTACAGGCCGACTCGAAGCAGTATGGCACACAAGGCCGCGATATCGACTTCGCGCTGCTGGTCGACGGCCTCGTCGCAGAGCGTGAGCAGGGAATTACCATCGATGTGGCCTATCGTTTCTTTTCGACAGCACGGCGCAAATTCATCGTAGCCGATACACCTGGGCATGAGCAGTACACACGCAACATGGTGTCTGGCGCTTCCACCGCTGATTTGGCCGTGCTGTTGGTTGACGCCCGGCAAGGTATACAAGCACAAACCAAGCGGCATGCCCATCTGGCATCGCTGCTAGGCATTCAACACATCGCCCTTGCGGTCAATAAGATGGATCTGGTCGAGTACCGTTGCGAACGGTTTGAAGAGATCCAACACGATTTTGCCAGCCATGTCCAAACACTTGGATTTGATGACATGATCGCCATTCCCCTTTCGGCGCTCAAGGGTGACAACATCACGGCCCGTTCGGCCAAAATGTCGTGGTACAACGGGCCAACCTTGATGGGATACTTGGAAACGGTTCCCATTACTCACGCGGTGGACACCAAGCTTGCTTTCCCGGTCCAATGGGTCAGTCGGAGGAGTGATGGCTTCAGAGGACTTTGCGGCACGCTCGCGTCTGGTGCGATCAAGGTCGGAGACGCGCTGCGCGTCACGGCTTCCGGCCAGGTAGCCAATGTCGCCCGCCTGGTCAGTATGGGTGGGGATCTGGCGCGCGTTGAGGCGGGAGATGCGATCAACATCGTTCTGGATCGAGAGGTGGATGCTTCCAGGGGTGACGTTCTTTCTCTGGGGGAACAGCCTCTGGAGATGACAGATCAATTCGAAGCGACCATGGTGTGGATGCATGAAGATCCCGGCCTGATCGGGCGGACATACGATATCAAGCTGGCCAATCAATGGTCTGGCGCATCAATTACCGCTATCAAGTATCGGTTGGACGTCAACTCCATGGCACATGAGTCATGCCATCAACTGGCCTTGAATGACATTGCCGTGTGCAACCTCGCACTCGGTAAACGGCTGGTCTTCGACAGTTACGTGCAGAGCCACACGCTAGGCGGTTTTATTCTGGTCGATAAATTCACGAATGCCACCGTTGCGGCAGGCATGATTCGACATAACTTGCGCCGGGCCCAGAACGTTCATCGTCAGATACTTTCGGTGACACGGGAAGATAGAGAGCGTCTTAATGGACACCGAGGTATGGTGATCTGGTTCACCGGCTTGTCCGGTGCCGGAAAATCGACACTCGCCAACGCGCTGGAGACAGCATTGCATGCCCAAGGCCAACGAAGTTATATCCTTGATGGCGACAATATTCGACTGGGACTGAATCGGGATCTAGGATTTACCGATGCTGATCGCGTTGAAAATATTCGCCGGGTAACGGAAGTTGCCAAGTTGATGATGGACGCCGGTCTGATCGTGATGACTGCATTCATCTCGCCATTTGAACGCGAGCGCGAAATAGCTAGACAATTGATCGGCACAGAGCACTTTGTAGAAGTGTTTGTCAACACGCCTCTTGAGATATGTGAAGAACGCGATCCCAAGGGACTCTACAAGAAAGCGCGCGCGGGCTTGCTGCCAAATATGACCGGAATCGGGAGTGCCTATGAGCAACCGTCAAATCCAGAACTCACCCTGCTGCCCAGCGAAGATATCAACCAAAATATCGCAAAGATCTTGGCGTTTATTTCAGACATTTCTGAGCAATCATCTGGCCAATCGGAATAGCCGAGGTAGCGGCAGGAGATGGGGCATTGCAGACGTGCAGCATCCGGTCAGTTTCCATGAACAGAAAGTCGTGGACGGCCACCCCTGCCGCCGTAACGACCTGAGCTCTGATGCCGGCCCGGTAGGGCTGCAAGTCATTCAGTCCCAGTGAAGGGCAATATTTCTGGCATTCACGCAGGTACGCCTGTTTGCTGAAAGAGGAATAAAGCTCATGCAGTGCATGTTTGCGGTAGGCCAACATCAATTTCCAGAACCCAGGGAAAGTAGCGAAGTCGGCGCTGTCACGCAGGGAGAACGAGCACTTTGGATAGCCTTCTCGTGCGAAACCGATGACAGCATTGGGACCGACAGTCACGCTACCGTCGATCATCCGTGTCATGTGAATACCTAGGAATGGTAGAGCAGGGTCTGGCGCAGGATAAATCAGGTGGCGAACGATTCCGCTCTTTTCGCCGGGCAATTTGTAGTATTCACCCCGGAACGGCACAATATGAAAGTCGGTTTTTAGCCCAGCCAGACGCGCGAGTCTGTCCGCCTGCAATCCGCCGCAAACAATCAAATGCCGCATGCGGAAGCACTGCTCGCTAGCCCTGACTTCAACGTAGTCTGACGTTTCAACGATCTTGTCTACCTTGAGCCCATAGCGGATTTCGGCCCCTTGTTGTTTCACCAACTCGGCCATTCTGTGACCAACGAGGCCAAAATCGACAATAGCGGTTTCTGGACTACGTAGCGCTGCCAAACCGGAAATATGGGGTTCTTGATGTGCCAGTTCATCCTGGGTCAGGGGTTCCAGCCGCAACCCATTGGCCTTTGCGCGCGCGTAGAGGACATTGATCCGCTCTACTTCAAGGTCGGTGGTCGCGACGATCAGCTTGCCGCATTCGTCGAAAGCAATGCCCTGCTCTCGACAAAATTCCTTGGTGGCGGCTAGTCCTTCGCGACATAAACGAGCCTTCAAGCTACCCGGCGCATAGTAAATCCCCGCATGAATCACACCGCTGTTGTGTCCCGTCTGGTGCATGCAGGCGGCGGATTCTTTTTCTAACAACAGCACTTTGGCACCGCGATTCTTTTTCTAACAACAGCACTTTGGCACCGCGATTCATTTGCTGCAAACTCATTGCCGTGGCGAACCCGACAATGCCACCACCGACAACGCAGAAGTCGAACATCATGATTATTTGCTTTCCTGCATCAAGGTCAACAGATACGAAACCGCTCGTCAACAAGTAGCACCGAGGTAAGACTCATTTACTCAGCCTTTAGCGCCCGATTGGGCCAAGAAGTCCTTTCGAAGCCAGAAACCGGCCACAAAACCAGATCCACCTCTTCAACCGCAAGAAAAATGGCAAGCCCCCATCGAACAGCACCACTGTCGTTACATAAATTAGTGAGTAGTTTCTCGTCGGCTGAGGTATCTCGGCTGGCGCACCTGCATCGCAGGTTTTACTCCGAATGGCATCCAGCAATCGTTTTGCAGAAGCGGCTCGAAATGGCCGCAACCGGAGAAATGCCAGATCGTCGCCAAAGCGATCGCGACGGCGGTAGGTTTCGTCGACAGCGGACTTGCCGGTACGATAGTGCAAGTGTTCGAATATCACCTCGGGAAGATAGCGGAGCCGATCTTCACCGGCATATTGCAGCCGTTTGAAAATATCGAACAGATGAAGATCGATAAAGGCGCCCAGGTAGGCTTCTGGATAGGGATCGATCAGACGGTCACAACCACGCCGGGATAAAATGGGAAAAGTACACAGTGCTTTGCCCTTATTTTGATCATTGGGATAGGCCAGAAAAATACCGTCGGGAAAGTCTGCTTCGGTCTCAATCAATTTTTGGTCCCAGCCTGGAGACCTGATCACCATGTCATCATTGACCAGCACCAGGATGTGACCGTTGGCATGATTCTTACAGCAGGTATTATAGAAACCCATGCTCTCGCTGGGGCCGATGATGCGGATCAGCCTCAAACCGGCACAGTCCAGCGCTTGGCTTGCGAAATCATCATCGTCAATATACAGAACAACTTCAACACGCTCTGGAGTGGAGGTCGTATCCAGAACACTTTGCAGAAAGCGCTGGGCCAGCGCAGGGCGCCCACGAGTAGGCAACAACAATGAGATGTCCGCTGGAGGCATGTCCGATGCCAAGTGGTTGCGAAAGACCTTTATTTTTTTTGTGTGGCTGTTTGGCATTTTATTGATGTCATTTAATTGGTCGATTTCGTACGGGTTGGTTTACGGCCAGACCTGCTCGGCAGGTTGCTCGATAAGTCGAATCCTATCGGTTGTTTTCTGTCAATCGTGACTCTTGGGCAAGCGTTCGAGAAGGCCCCAGTACTCCATCAGATCATGAGGGAACGCATGTTGCCGGAGAAAATCCAGGCGCATCGTCTCATAAGCTATCAAGCTGTTTTCGTAGGCATGGCGCCAACCTTCCACTAGCGCGGTCAACGGCTGTTGCCAGTCGTTGGCGGACAATTGAGTGCAACAGCAGGCAATCCTAGAGGTATCTTTAGTTCCGATCGAAACGGTTGCTCGGCCACAGCGCAACGCCGCGATAACGCGCATCAGCGATAGCCAGCGCCAGTCAGGTCGCTGTGGGATATTTAACACTATGCGGGCCGAAGCGTTGAGTTGGTCGCGCCCCTTGCGCGATAAAAACTGCGGAGGATGAACAAGGGAGTAGCCCGTACTGATTGACTGCAGGACCTGTGTGCGAAATGAGGTAAGCGCTCCAGAAAAGGCGAGGTCGTGTTCGGGCACAGATCCAGAAAGGCCCAGCAGCGGAAGTTCTGGGAACGGTAGGGACCGGACGGTCAGGCCAGGGAATAGCCCCTCTGATCCCTTCAACTCCGGCAGGTCGCCCAGCACAAAAATGGCGCGCAGGTAAGGGACACAATCCATCAGATTCTTGATGCGCGCCACCTGCGTGGCCGGATGCATATAGTCATTATCGCTCCATAGCTGGTCACCGTGGATAAACAGCTCATTGCCGATCAGGTCAAGGTGCTCAGTCATGATCAGTGCAACCCGTTTGCCCTGCTGCTCACAATAGTCGATCAGCGTGCGGCTAGTGGTTTCCGAAAAATTTTCGATGACTACATTGAGCGCATCGTTGCGGGGAGTGCGGCTCATCGTGATCGGGTACCCGTGCTGGCGCATGAGCAGAAACAGGAATTCAATCTGATCGCTGACATATTGCACTGGATGGTTATATAGCCAGAGATGTATTGGGGCTTTGCCAGTATTGATAACCACTATTTTCTCTTTTCGAGTATGGTTTTGACTTCTGCCACGGCGTGACCGGAAATCATTTTCGGATAGCCGTTATTCAAGGCTTTCTGCAGATGAAATGCCCCATCTTGGGGGCGGATGGCAAAGAACCGGTTGCTACATCGGATAAGATTAAAACCAAGGAAGTTTTCTTCAATAAGCTCAATGTCTTGAATCGCCTCCAGTCTAATCGGCAGGCGTTCTAGTTTATGCAACACATCGGCCAGGCTGCGACCTTTGATACAAAGGGTAAATTCGTTGTTATCCACCCGTTTCTGTGAAAATTCACCTTCACACATCGGGATGGCATAGAACGTGTTGCGTTCGTTACAGAGAATGTTCATTCCCTGCACATTATGTCTCACTAGCTGGCAACGACCAGAAGGGCCGTTGCCATCCACTGCGTCGTTTCTATGGCGCATCAACGTTCTGCGAATCTGTCTCATCCAGCGGTAAATCTTGCTGGCTGCGGCATAGAGGCCAGGATAGGGCATCAACCGGCTCGCCACATCTTTGACCACACGATGGGCAACCGATACGTGGTAGTCGTCACCCGGTTGCGGAAGGAAGCAGCCATCCAACTGCTTGATACTCTGAGCCAAGATCAATGACGGCGCATGTGGGTCGATATATTCGGCTACCACAGACCAGTCATGCAATTCCATCCTTCGACCATCGGGAATGCAGACAAAGGCACCACCCAGTTCCATGACGCGCGCAGACCCGGTCTGAAGTCGCGAGACGGGTTGCGGCACGCTGGTGAAAATGCGCGGCCAGTCTTTTGCTTCAATCATGCACTGGCGAGTGGCCGGATTCTCCAAATCCTGCCGCAATGGCTGCCATCCAGTACTTAACAACTGCAAATAAGCGGTTTGGACTTTATGCCAAAAATCTGTGGCAAACAGCCTGCCAGAGAATTCACTCTGTACTTTGTCGCGGATTGCCTTGCGCATGGCTTGGTAGTGTTCAGGGTGTTGCAGCACATTGCTGATACGATCCGATAGTTGCTGAACGAGCGATTGCTCCAGCTCAGGATTCCGTTTGTAATGATCAATCATCACGCCTGATTCAGGATCTCGCTGCCAGTTGTTGCTCAGAATACCGGAAAGGATGATCCCATCCTGATCATTTGAAACATAGCGGTCGGTTCCGATGGTATCCGATACAACAGGGATAGCGCCGTGTGCCATGGCCTGCATGATTGACACCGAGTGCAGCGACACACTAGGCAACAGAAGAAAATGTGCCGCCTTCATCAGCTCGTCGAGTTCGCGCGAGGTCAGATAATCTTCAATCCATATCACGTTGTTTTGTTCTTGCTGGTGTAACCAGTCTAGATCAATGCCATGCTCCCGCAGCAACGCGTCCGAGGGACGCCGACAGCGTAGGTATAGCCGCGCTTGGCCGTGATTAAGGCTGAATCCTTGCCAAAAGCGCAGGACCAGGTGGCCACCACGCAAGAAAAAATTGGCTGGATTTTGATGGGCCGAATTGATGAACAGAAATTTCGTAGCCTCTAGCGGTGCCTTGGCGACTTCACTATCCAGCCCCTCGTCTGGAGTATGCAGTCCGATTCGCGACAAACCCAGCTTGCGATCAATGATAGGTGAAGAAAAAAAGTGCGTCAGATCTGCCAGGGTTTCAGGCAGGTGGGAATAGATTCCTAGGCATAAAGGCGTCTCAAAAAGGCGCAGATAGTGCGCCCGAATCAGTTCCTGAGAATGGATTTTACCGGTTCCTTGATGGGCAAACGGATAGAACACCGGAGAGAAGGATTCGCAGTGAAAGACAAACGGACGCAGCAAGCTAGGGAAGGGTGCAGTATGATGAAATTCGATCTCTGCCGGCAACCGACTGGTAAGTACCCGGTTGGCTATCCAGTAGTGTTTATTGTACTCACGTTCGATGCCCGACATTTTTTGCGCTAGCAACCGCTCTTTTTCCGCCGTCACCTCTTGCAGAATCTCTTGTCGAAACACTACGTCATTTCGCAATTTTTGCGCGAGTCTGATGTTATCCCAAGCATTTGGAATAACCCAGTCCGGTCGGTCTTCGAACAGCGCGCGGTAAAGCGGGTGAAAACCATTAAGGGAGATGTAATGGCTCAGGCTCCAGGGCACGGCCACTGAAATAGTCTGTTCTCTCATTGCTTCCGTCTACTGAAAATTCTGTTAATAAAACCGCCGAAGCGAACCATCCAGTTAGCCTCCAGGTTGCGCAAACACACCTCAAGCGCCTGATCTCGAAGTTCAACTTCTCTAAGAAGAAACAACTGGGTGTCTGCTCTCTCCTTCTCCCATGCCTGATCTCGAAGTTCGATTTCTGTACGAAAGAACTGCAGAATATCTGCTCTCTCCTTCTCCCATGCCTGATCTCGAAGTTCGATTTCCGTACGAAAGAACTGCAGAATATCTGTTCTCTCCTTCTCCAAGTCATTTTGGCTAACCGGCGGATTGTCTGCGGCCAGCCGCTGCTGATTGTGTATCTGCGATTCGATCGCATCGAGTCTTGTACTGAGCCTCTCCGTTTTTCTTACGAAGGAGGCAACGCCGTAGATTTCGTCTCTCAGGCTATCTAGATCATTTGCCACCCATAGATCATCACGGGAGTAGCGTTGCAGCAAAACCGGCAGTTCTTCCGTCAGATCTACCGGCCCCAGCGACTGGCGCAAGGCAAAGTAGCGCCCATTCCAGGCCACAAGGTTAAACCCCTTGAGGGTATCGATGATGCGGGGTGCTGCGGTCCATTGCCAGTAAGACTCCAGTTTACTGGGCTCATCCGACTGCAGTGTCTGGCCTACGGCTGCCAGCATCGCGACTTGGCGATCATGGTTTTTCCGGCCAATCAACAGGATGGATTTGAGTTCCGACAAGTTGGCCGCTGAAGGCAGCCGCTGACGTACTTCGGGCATGAGCCGCTCCAACGCAACAGATCCTGCCGACAGTGGCACTGCATAGAAGCGTTGGGCGTAACGAACCAGATTGCACCCCAAAAAGTCGGCTTCCACATTGATTGGCATTTCATCAAAGGTTTCGACCGAATAGCGAAGTGGCCGGGTGGCATAACCAGCGGCCGGCAGCGGAATCATAGCATCGGTATTGGTCGGGTAACCGAATGAGGCCACGATGTCGCCACATTGCTCCATCAGGGTTTCAATCAACTCAGGAGAAAGTTGTGAGCGATAACCACCGATTTTCCCCTCGCGGAATGTCGCCGCGTTGCGGTTGAAAATTCGGAGCGCGATCTGTTCGGGAATACCTTCAGCCTGTAGCTTGAGCTGGATAGACCAGATAAGGCGCTGTTGCGCCTCGGCCTGACCGCCGCCAGCCTCGCCAACAAGTTCCTCAAACGAGATGGGAATGACGTTTGGGAAACACAGCCAAGGTAAGAAGCCGCCGAGACGCGTACGCAACGAACCCAGCAACCACTCGTCGTTTGCCAGTCGCTGTATGCGCTGATCGAAGTCTTCGCCAGCAAAGTAGCCAGAAAAAACGCTCTTGCCATCGCGGTGGTAGTAATGCGCTTCGGACACCAAAATATCGAGAGGATGGCGGTAGATGAACAACACCGGCGAGTGAGCAAACGCATGATGCCGATTGCCGAAGGGCTTGCGTCGAACAGTATCAACGAAAAAATCCCGGGCTACGGTATGCGAATTGCTGTACTCGACGCAATACCATGTTTGGGCACGCGGGAATGCCGGCTGCTCGATTCCATCAGCATAGCCGAGTGCCCGTGCGAGTTCGTAAACCAGGTGCGTTCCGGCCTTTGGAATGGATACGATATAGAGGGGATTGCGGCTAATATGTCGGTCAGTCACCGGTGCCAGGATCTGCACGTCCATCATATCAACACAAGCGATCAGCATAGCACCGAGTGCATCACCTTCGATTTCAGCAAGGCACAACAACTGTCTCGAATTAACGGTTTCCGGTGATGGCACCTCCAGCCGTCTGTCAACAGAGAGTCCAGCTGTATTAGCTTCCTTGGCCCAAGCCTCGGCCAGTTTCCCCTGACCAATCAGCATGACAGACTGCCCCGAAGAGGGCGCTGGTAAGACCTGGCGAAAAGCTTCAGTCGATGGCTGGATGAACCTCAGCTCGCGACGGGTCATTGCACCCCCATCATGGAGATCAATTCCGGTAAGGAGTCCGCTATCCCAGCGAAGGCGGTGTTGGATAAATCGGGAGCGTTGAAATCAACTGGTCCCAATGCCTGGGGAACTGCATAGAAGCGTCCACGGAAGTACACGATATTGGTGCAGCCACGGCTTTCCAGCAGGATAGGGGCAGTCGGAGCAGTCTGCTCGGACACGCCGATAGCTGTTTCCATGGCGGTCACAAAGCCGGCCAACTCGGCTTCACTTTCATATAGAGGAGCCACGGCAGGAATGATAGCGCGGAGCATCGCGCTATCAAGTTGGCCACTGTCAACGGCCTTACTCCAAATGCGAACAGCGTCGTTGAAATGAGCGCATGCCTCTTCTGCCACGTCCGACACTTCCATCACCAAGCCCTCGTTGGTGCACGACGAGCGTTCAATCATCGTGTGGGTTCTCCACGGATACTGCCGAAAGCCGAAGCGAGCGAAGTCGATATTGGACTTATTGAATGCAAAACCGAACAGCGTTTCGTCGCCATAATCTCGGAAGACCTCCCCACGCCGGATATGATCAGCTAGTTTTTGCTGGAACGGGGTATAAGCGGTTTCGTCCAACCGAGGAAACGCAGCGTAACCATAGCGGCAGGCAGAAGCCTCGAATCCATGGTCACGAAGAATATCGAGGTGGGTATTGGTGATCCACCTTTTCCAGCCTTGCACGATGCCGTGCCCCTTGCGCAGGTTATGTTTGTGCGCGCCAGTCAGATTAACGTGGTCGAGTTTAGCCCACACTTCTCGCGCCTGCTGTTCCGTTAAATCTCGCCCCAGTTCGCGGGCGATGCCGAGAATGGTTTCGACGGGGCGCTCGATCAGATCTTCCCAGTGCATAAGGTAATAGCTGTGCTCGCAGAGGGAAAAGTCTTCTAGATAGGCCTTAAAGGGAGGCAGGAGCGCATCGAAAAAGCGCAGGTCGCTGAGTTTGTACAGGGCCAGCCGTTGTCTGAGCAGGTCGTTGTCGTCTTCGGGTGGGACGAAACGCTGAATGTACTCGCTGGCCAGTGCGTTGAGCGAAAAACAGGCAGATGTCAGCATGCCAGCAGGATGGCGCATCGACGCAAACCGCAAACCTTTCCGGGTTTCAAAGTGGTCAAGCCAGCTTGAGGGACTGACGTGGGAGTGGGTAATTTCATAATAATCGAGCACCTCGCGCGGATGCGATGTGATCAGCGTGAAGTCGCCCGCGCCACGTAGCCCGATGTATTTGCGAAACCGGGCCTCCTCAAAGGTGTCGCCGCCCAGCCACTTTGGCCCGCCGACAAGTTGGCGAAAGTTGTCATTGTAGATGAGATCTTGTATAAGCCCACGCCGCTCGAACACCCGCTCGATCCGTTTGGAAATCTGCAAGCCCGCCGTGTCGCAGAGCACTTTCAGGCTGCGCGTGCGTCTGTCCTCAATCGGATCGATCAGCTCCGCAATAACGGAGATGAGCAAGGTGAAACCGCTACGCGGAAATCCAATGACTAATGGCCGCTCTTGGGTCATACCGTAGTCTCCTTGCCTGCATGGTCAAGACAGAGTAGTTCGTGTTCGACCTCGAGCTCGGCGAAACCAATCGATTGAGGGGTATCGGACAGTTTGAGTCGAGCCACGGATCGTCGGATATCGACGTAGACGTCATCGGAGCCAACAAACTCATTGCAGCCAAGGTTCAGAAAATATTCACCGCCGCACAGGTGTGATCGCCAGTGAAATTTCAGCACTGCGCAGCCATTGGCATCGATCTGAACGAGGGGTTGCCCCAACATAGAAAGGTTGGTGCCGAATACGTAGATTCCGTCGATGGTGACGAGGGCAAAGCCGACCGAAAGTCGGACGGGAGTATCGGCAACGATCTTGATAATCAGTTCGCATGTTGCGTGCGTAGCGATCTCCAGCGGATTGGACTCGCCATTCACCAGCAGGTCGAAGTCCACGATGCGCGCCTTGCCTGACCCCATCCGGACTTCGTGTCGGTTATACGACGGCTTGGCGGGGATTTTATCCATTTTGTCGGTATAGGTCAGCGAAGACAGGGGTGTTGGCAATATCTGCGCAGCCTGAACTTCAGGGATCACCGTGGTGGTCGGCTGTTCCGAGGTTTCGAAGAGCAATTGTTGATAGAGATTAACGGCAGAGGCAATTGGACCAATATGCACAAGTTTACCGTAATCCAGAACAATTCCCCGGTCGCAGATCCGCAGCAAGGTGTCCGTGCTGTGCGAGACCACCAGAATCGTCTTACCTTGAGTCATGAAGCTGCGGATGCGCTGGAAACAGCGATGCTGGAACTTGGCGTCGCCGACGCTAAGGGCTTCATCAACCACCAGAATTTCTGGGTCGATATGAATCGCCGCCGCGAATGCCACACGCACGTACATCCCGGAAGAATACAGTTTGACCGGCTGATCAAAAAATTCGCCAACATCAGCAAATGCCTCGATATCCGCAATGCGAGTCAGCATCTCCTTGCGGGTAAAACCATGAATGATACCGTTCAGAATGACATTTTCACGTCCGGAAAATTCTGGATTGAAACCGGCACCGAGTTCCAGCAAGGCGGAGATGCGTCCGTTCGTGGAAAGGCCTCCGTTAGTGGGTTGCATGACACCGCAAATGATCTGCAACAATGTCGACTTACCTGAGCCATTGCGTCCCAGAATTCCAACGATTTCACCTTGGTGAATGTCGAAGGAAATATCTCGCAGCGCCCAGAATTCCTTGTGGTACTGCTTGCGCAACGGATGGAACGCTTCGACCAATCGCTCTTTCGGCGATAAGAATAGTCGGAATTTCTTGCTGACATTGCGAACGGAGATCGCAGGCAAATTATTCATTTGGTCACCTTTACACGGAAGGGGCACCGGTGAAATACACCAGACGGGTCTATCACAGCATGTCGGCAAATTCTGGCTTGAGTCGCTGGAATACCGTTGAGCCGAGCAACAGCAGTAGGCCCGCCTCAGTCCAGAACACAAGGGTACCGGTCAGCGTTGGCAGAACGGGCTGCGGATAGATCAGTAGATCACGGTAGCCTTCCACCAAGTAGTACACCGGGTTCAACGCGAGCAGATCGCGGTACGCTGCGGGTATCAGATTCTGGGCCCAGACAATCGGGGTCATCCAAAACAGAAGATTCATGATGATGGTCATCGATTGTGATATATCGCGATAAAAAACCTGTAACGCGGCCAGCAGCCAGCCCATTCCAAGCAGCAGGACGGTAGTGCATAGCATGAAGTACACGACCAATAGGCGCCCCGGTGCGAACGGGATTTGATAAAAGGCCAGCATCGCGATGGTCAACCCCAGGAACACCAGGTGCGTGATGAGGCCCGCTCCGATCTGGACTAAAGGGAGGACTTCAGTTGGAAAGATGGTTTTCTTGACGAGGTGGGCGTTGTTCATCACCGTGCCAGTGACAGCGAGCAGGGTATCATTGAAATAAAACCAAACGATCAGGCCAGTGACAAACCACAGGATGAAGGGAGCGTTGCCTGGTGCCGTTGCTTTGAATCCAACAGCAAAGACAAAATAGAAAACCGTGATGATTGCGATAGGATGGAAGATCATCCAAAAGGTTCCGCCAAGTGTTCCGGCGTATCGACTTTTAAGTTCTCGCAATGCCAGTGCATGAATGACTTTCCGGTGTTGTAGTATGTTTTCGAATATTTCCAACATAACCGTCCTTCAAAAATCGTTTAGATATCATAAGCTTTTGCCATTCTAATGCAGGCTATCGCATGTCACCTGTGCCAGGAAGAAATCCGCTCTATTATTACCACTGGCCCTGGCAGCTCGTAATAAGTACACCTCTGCCATCGGTACAGAGGTGTTGTCCGTTCAGCAGTGAATTCGGTTCATACGTTTCCGTACATAGAATTTTTGAGCATTGAGAACCCCTTTATCAGCTCAGCAATACCTGCATCAAGACTCACGGAAGTCCGGTAGCCGGTGGCTTCGAGTTTCGCATTGGAAACAATGTAGTTGCGCTGATCTGGATCCTTACCCACGGGGGCATCAATGAAGACAAACTCTGGGAGCTGGGTCTGAATCACTTCGCACAACTCTCGCTTCGATACGTTCGCATCGGATAAACCAACGTTGTAAACCTGCCCTCTCATGCTGGCGAAATTAACGATAGCATGCTGGAATGCCCGGGAGACATCCCGAACATGGACATAGTTGCGTTTGAAGGAGCTCTCAAACAGCACGACGAACCGGTCATTGAAAGCCCGATAAGTGAAGTCGTTAACCAGAAGGTCAATGCGCATGCGCGGCGACATGCCGAACACGGTTGCCAAGCGGAAGCTGATCACGTTTTCGCGCTGCATCAGCTCTTTTTCGATGGCGACTTTATCGATTGCGTATTGTGAAATCGGACGCAGCGGGGACTCTTCCGTGCAGAGGTGATTTTCGTCTCCGGTGCCATAGGCACTGTTAGTCGTGGGCATGATAACCAGTTGCTCTGGGGACAGTAGTTTCAGCATCATGGTGATTGCGTCATGATTGATGCTGGTCGCGCCCACCGGGTCCAAATTACACAGAGGGGCCCCCACCAGCGCCGCGAGCGGAATCACGATATCCGCTTTTTTGAGTAACGGGGCAATGATCTTTTCTACCCGGATATCACCTTTCACCACGGCAAAATTCTGGTGATGACAGACATGATTCAGGCTACTTTGCCGGAACATAAAATTATCTAGTACAGTGACCTTGTGACCCGCAGCAAGCAAGTCGGGGACCATGGTTGATCCAAGATAACCCGCACCACCGGTAACCAGAATGTTGTAACTCATAGACTGTCCTCTCGATTCAAACTGTTATTCGCCAAATATTGCTGCCTCAACGCACTCGCACAGAGTGTGCGCAAGAACGATGTGTAATTCCTGAATAGTGCTTGTCGCTTTGCCGGGGGTAATAATTGCATGATCCGCCAGTTCGCCGGCCTTGCCTCCATCCCGCCCGCAAAACACGATGCTAGGAATACCCATGATCCGGCATTGTTCGAGTGCCTTGAGAATGTTTGGTGATTGCCCCGACGTAGTAATGCCGAGAAACGCGTCTTTGCCCGTTGCCTTGCCTGCCAGCTGTCTGGAGAAAACAACGTCGTAACCGTAGTCGTTGCCGATAGCGGTGAGGATAGAGCTATCGACTGTCAAGGCCTCCGCCGGCAGCGGCTCACGGTCGCGCGCAAGCTTGCTTACAAATTCAGCAGCAAGATGCTGAGCATCGGCTGCTGAGCCACCATTGCCAGCTATATAGAGCCTTCCCCCATGGCGATAGCAGGCGATGACCTGTTCCACAGCAGCTTCGAATCTGGCCCGTGTAGAAACATCTTCAAGTAGTTGATGCTTGGCTTCGATGGAGGCCATGACATTCGTCTTGAGTTTCGCGTCTACATTCATGGCTCAAATCCTTTCAGTATGTGGGCTGCCCGGCGGTAATCGCCGGGCAGCCCAATATCAATGAATGTTTTCGAAAATTCGACGCCCGTCATGCGACGTTGCGCATCAATGGCAGCTGGGAAGATGTCATCTTCAAGCGAAACCTTGCTTCCGGCGGGGAAGCGATCTTCCATCAGCGCGCGTCTACGCATGCAATACACCCCTGCGTTGACAAGACTGCCGACTTCGCCTCGCTCTGAGCGCAGGGACACAACCTGTCCATCCACACCGATTTCCAGCCCCATGTAGCGGCCAGCTTCATCTGAGCGAAAGAGGGAGAAGCAACAATCGGTATTCTGTTGTATGGCATGACGATAGAGATCCGCCATGTCTATTGCGAAGAAAGTGTCGCCGTTGAGTAGCAGAAAATACTCATCCACGGGTATCGTCTGGGCGGCAAGCAGAACCCCACCCCCCGTTCCTAGCGGGATGTTTTCGCTGACGTAGTCAATCTTCGCACCACGGTAAAAGGCACCAAAATGCTGGATAACGACCTCTTTCAGGTAGCCGACCGACAAGACAAAGCGTTCGATCCCCTGCCCCCCCCAATAATCGAGTAGATGTTCAAGAAATGGACGGCCATTCACTGGGGCCATAGGCTTGGGCAGATCGGGCACCTCGCTACGCAAGCGCGTACCCAGCCCGCCCGCAAGAACCACAGCAGTCATCATGGCGGGCCTCGCTAAACCGCGTTGAGGATGGCGCACAGCGCGTCGACTTCCTCCCCGTGTAGATCTGGGAAATTGCCGATGTAGAAGCCGTAGAAGTGGATATGTTCCGTCTGAGGAAAGTCCAGATGGTGACCAGCGGGAACAATGCCCTTCAAGTATGGCTGGCGAAGCTGGTTGCCCCCCCCCGCGCTACCACGGCGGAATTCGATCCCGGATTCGCGCATCGTCAACATCAGGCGTTGCACGAACGTGTCATCCGCATTTTTGAGGATTAGATTAAATGCATAGTTGCTGGATCCTTCGAGTTTGAAGTCAGTGCGATATCGACGGGCATCGATTTTGTCGAAAAAGCGCAGCAGGTTTTCGGTTCGACGTTGTACGATGCTGTCTAAGCGCTTCAACTGGCTGCGACCAAGAATCCCACCAATTTCGGTGTTGCGCGTATTGAAAGCCGGAAACGCGAAAATGAAGTCGGGATTCAACTCTGGATTTTCCGCTTGATAGCGCGCTTTCAGTTCGTTATCGCTCGACTCGCGCACCATGCCATGCGAACGTAGCATGCGGATCTGTTGATAAATTTCCGGATCGTTGGTGCAAACCATGCCCCCTTCTATCGTGCTCATGTGATGAGCGTAATAAAACGAAAAATTGGAAACCAATCCGATGCTGCCCAAGCGACGACCCGCATGGGTAGCACCATGTGATTCGCACACGTCCTCAATCAGTGGAATACCACGCTGCTCAAGTTCGGAGATCAGTTCGTCGGTCAGCCCATCGAAGCCTTGGACATGCGTCAGGAAGACAGCTCGAGTCTTGTCTGTGATTTTCTTCAGAATTTCCCCAGGAGCCATTGCCAGCGTGGTTGGATCAATGTCGGCAAAGACTGGCGTAAACCCGTTTTGTAGCACCGAGGCCACATCCGATACCCAGGTCAAAGGCGGGACGATCACCTCGCCCCCTTCCGGATGGCGGAGCTTCAGTACCGCCATGGTCAAGAGGTTGGCCGATGCTCCTGAGTTGACAAAGACGCTATATTTTACCCCAAGCCATTTCGACCACTCAGCCTCAAAGGCCCGGACATTGGAGCCATGAGTCAGGATCGGATCGTCCTGTTTAAGATGTTCGATAACAGCGTCGAGATCTTCTCGCAGAATGTTGTTACGCATGAGAGGAAATGTCATCTCGTCGGATTTCCAATGGGAGAATGAAGTGATTGAGCAAACGTGGTAACGCTGCGTTTAACGGCATTTGGACCAATACCGACCTGCTCGTGCAACTCAGTACGAGAGCCTAGTTCGAAACGGTATCCACCTTCGACGCCAAGGTTGAGCATAGAGAGAGGTAATTTGTGCCGGACCGAGAAATCAAACAGCATGGCGTCCATTCCACCGCGTCCGCGGAATCCTTCTTCCATGCTGACCCATCCTTGATAGCCGGCTAGTTCCATCGCCAGCTTTTCCTCGTTTGGCCGGGTGATGTCAAAGAGATCAATGACACCAATTGAATGACCGGCTTCATTTAATGCCTCGGCCACTCTGAGTGCGGTATGCAACATAAAACCTGTGGCGATGAGACAGACTTCCCGGCCCTGGTGGTGGACATGAAACCCGATGGACAGGTCTGGTACCATATCCTCGTAGACGACCGGTAAAACCTGGGCGTCCAGTCGAAGATATTTTGGACCCGTGCTGGCCATGCAACGCTCGAACAGTAGGCCCGCGGTGACATGATCCGCAGGAGAGAGCATCTGAAAATTCGGCATTGCACGCATCAGGGTAAGATCTTCGTAGCACTGATGCGTCGGTCCAGACACTACATAGCTATAACCCGCCCCCACGCCAATCAGGTTGACATTCATTGGGCGAACTTCGGAGAGTAGCGCCAGGCTGACACGAATCTGCTCGTAGCAGCGCATGGTGATAAACGGGGCGATCGCATAGGCGAATACTTTGTATCCTTCGAGCGCCAGTCCTGCCGAGACATTGATCAGGTTCTGCTCTGCGATACCAACATTGATGAAACGGTCGGGGTAATCACCACGAATCTTGTCGAGCACCGGCGAACCAAAATCGGCGCTAATGAAAAAAATGTCAGGATCCTGCGCCATGGCCTGCCAGATTCGATCAAGCAATACGTCGCGCATGGCGAGGGGTTTAATCGTCATTGCGATTGCTCCAGGAGCTGGTCAATCAATTCCGGCTTGGGATTGAGGATATGGGACAGCGGCGCGTTTTCTAGACCCGGCACACCATGCCCCTTCAGCGTTCGCGCGATGAGCGCCTTGGGCTTGCCGGAGGCTTTCTCCTTCATTACCCGTAAGGCGGCCTGCACAGCGAAGACATCATGACCATCCACTTCGGAGCAGTCCCAACCGAAAGCGGAGATCCGTTCACTAAGCAAACCATGGCTGACGATGTCGTCGGTATACCCCAACATGCTGATACTGTTGTTATCAACAATCAGGTTGAGGTTATCCAACTGGTGCTGGGAGGCAAACATGATCGCCTCCCAGTTGGCACCCTCGTGCAATTCGCCATCGCCTGTCACTACGAAGACCTGACGGTCATGGTGGCGGCGCTTGAGCCCCAGCGCCATACCGGTTGCGACGCCAAGTCCATGTCCAAGTGATCCGTTGACCGTCTCGTAACCGGGAATAACCGGGTCTGGAATGCCCCCGAGCAGGCCCCCGCTCTTGCAAACACGCAGTAACTCTTCCTGGGGAAAGAAGCCAAGGTCAGCGAGAATCGGGTACATACAGATGGAGCCATGGCCCTTGCTAATTACGCAGCGGTCGCGCTGTGCAGCCAATGGCTCGGTAGGGTCGAAACGGAGAATGTCGCCATAATACAGCGCAACAAAAATCTCGACGGATGATAGCGACGACGCCAGCCGGGTTTCTGGTGCCAGGCGGTGGATAGCCAAGGTTTCTCTCCAAACCCAGTGCGCCTTTTTGCGCAAGTCAACTGGTTCATGTTTCACGCCGATTTCTCCGTTTGCAACACATGATCCAAGTACCATTGGTAGGTCTGCTTGACGCCTTGTTCAAAATCGACTGAAGGATTCCAGCCGAATGTCCGCATGCGACTACTGTCCAATAGTTTGCAGGGTGCTCCGTCTGGTTTGCTGTGGTCCCAGACAATCTGACCTTCAAAGCCAATAACTCTGGCGATCAGGACTGCCAGTTGCTGGATCGAGTAATCGGTACCGGTGCCGATATTGACAGGAAGAGGAAGAGTAGTCGTGTCACGAGTCAGAAGGCGGATGCAGGCCTCAGCAATGTCGTCTGCGTGAACGAACTCACGGCGCGGTGCACCGCTTCCCCATAAGACAACCTCAACCGCTCCCGAGGATTTGGCTTCGTGGAAACGACGAATCAGGGAGGACAGGACATGTCCAGAGTACGGGTCAAAATTATCGTTGGGTCCGAACGCACTGTTGGGAATGACCGGGATGAAGCGCTGAACTCCGTATTGTTGGTTGTAGGCTAGGCACATCTGCATGCCGGCAAGCTTGGATATCGCATACGCAAGACTGGTGGGCTCCGGCCGACCGGTGAGCAAAGCATCCTCGGCCATGGGTTGCGGACATTCGCGCGGGTACATGCACGAAGAGGCAAAGAGAATCAGTTTGCGTACTCCGTGACGGTGCGCTACCCGTAGCAGGTTGAGCTGGATGGCCAGATTGATGTGAATGAAATCGGCAGGGAAGGACTGATTCTCAACGATGCCACCGACGCGCCCGGCAGCCAGAACCACGTACTCTGGGCGATGTTCGTCAAAAAAACGGTTAACCTGAGCGTCATCGGTTAGTTCCAGCGCTGCGTGATCAGCATAGATCAGATTGTTGAAGCCGTGCACCCGCAAACGACGCTCGATAGCGGAGCCAATCAGCCCCCGATGGCCCGCGACATAGATTTTGGCGGTGTTTTCCATTGTCTTTTATAGGCCGAGAGGTTGATACAGAACGACACGGCTGCCGGTGTCGTCAAATTTAAAATCGACATGAATGAGATCTTTGAGTCGCGCGCGGATTCCGGCCTGATGCTCCGGTTTCGCGAACAGCAGCATGAACCCCCCGCCACCAGCTCCGAGAACTTTTCCCCCCAGCGCCCCGCCTTGCTTGGCTGCTTCGTAAATTGCATCGATCTGCGGGGTCGATATCTGGTCGGATAGAGTGCGTTTATATTTCCAGCTCAAATCGAGCAGCTTGCCGAATTCCTCAATAGGCGTGTGATGGCAAGGCAGGATTTCAATGGCCTCATCTACCATTTCGTGCATCCGCATCAGTTCTTTCTCTCGATACTTCAGATTATCGATCTGGGATTTCGCGATGGCGTCCGCAATCCTGGTGAAACCGGTAAAGCAGAGCATGAGGCAACTGAGCAACTCATCCTTGCGTTCTCTGGAAACAACAATGGGGCTAACATCGAAGGAATCGTCTCGATGAAAGTTGATACGGTTGAGCCCGCCGTACGCGGCGGCTATCTGATCTTGTGCTCCGACGTTTTCACCGATCAAGTTCTGCTCGATATGGATGGCTTCCCGCGCCAGGGTTTCCTGACTAACCATCTGGCCACGCATACCGTGCAGTGCGTGGGTCAGTCCCACGGTAAACGCTGAACTGGAACCTAGACCCGATCGGGCAGGCAGATCACCATCGTGGTGAATTTCGAGACCATCGACGACCTTTGCCCAATTGAGAACTGCGCGAACAGAGGGATGGACAATATCATCGTTGCTCCGTGCATTCTCGATCTGCGAGTAGACGATGCGATGCTTGTGCTCGAAAAAAGGCGGCAATCGGCGGCAGGTGATGTAGCAGTATTTATCGATCGTGGAGGTCAGAACCGATCCGCCGTGATCGCGATACCAGGCTGGATAATCGGTTCCGCCACCAAAAAATGAGATTCGAAATGGGGTACGCGTGATAATCATGTTTTCAATCCCCCAGTAGCTTCCGCTTTAGGCGGATTTTCGACATGTCTTCGACGTTTTTTCGCTCTGTTTCCCCGAACCTTTGCTCAACGAGGGCCAGATAAGCCGGGTTGGTGAAGTATGTCTGCCAAGCTTCATCGCGAAAGCGCAATACTTCCGCCGCGCTGACATGCTTGGTCGGTAGCGGTTGGCACTCATAAGAGAGAAACGCGTACCCTTGTGCTGCGTCAGGCAGTGCCCAGCCATTCTTCTTTGCGAGAGAGTACATCGGGCTACCGGGCAAGGCCTGACACGGGTACATGTTGGCCATTTCGGTATTCAGTTCCAGCGCCAGATCCAGTGTTTCCTGCATGGTATCCAGCGTGTCGTTAGGAAAACCGAAAATATAGTTGCTGATGATGTTGATGCCAGCGCCACTGATTGTCTTGCACACGTCGCGAATGTTAACTTCCTGGAACGACCCCTTCGAAACCTCCTGACGAACTGACTGGTTTCCTGCCTCAACGCCCAGCGCGAGCCAGCTCACCCCTGCTTTCCTAAACATCTCCAGGGCGTCCTTGCGCACCGTATCGACCCGTGAATAGGTCCACATATTGAAACCGAACTCTTGTTCGATGGCCTGCTGCAGTATCGGGCTGTAGTACTTGCGATTGAGGAAGAACATTTCATCGCTGATACGCAGCGTCTTGACCCCCATATCAGCCAGCTTGCGCATTTCCCTGCCAACCCATTCAGGGCTCCAGAAGCGCATGCCTCGCGAATGGGCCGAATTGATCCCCTCGCCGTTATCGACCCGGTTGACAATGTTGATCATGCAGAAGTCACAGCCAAAATTGCATCCTAAGGAGGTGTAGATTGCAGCAAAGGGCGTGCGTTTGTCATAATCGAATCCAGCATGCCAGAAGTGCGCACGATATAGATCCAGTGGTTTTTCGCGGTAGGGAAGCAGGTCCCAGGCGTATCCAGGCATGTCTTCATCCATGCGTTCCTGGGGAACGATGGGTTGGGGGGCGTTCAGCGTCGGGAATGAATAGCCCCCTGTCCCGCGTTTTTTGTATCCGATGCCCTTGATATGGGCGAGGTCTTCGTTAAGGTTGCTCTTTAACAGGTTATGCAGCGCATAAACCCCTTCGTTGAGCAGTACGATATCGACGCAATTGTTGGCCAGAACCTCAAGAGGCAACGCGCTGGTGTGCGAGCCGACAAAGGCAATCTGGCACTGCGAGCCACGATCTTCCTTAATCGCGCGAGCAAGGGCCAACGCACCGACCATGCTGGTCGTCCCTGAGTTAGGGTTCTGTCCATACACAACAAAGACGATCAGTCTGGGTTTAGCATCAGCAACGCGTTGCAATGCTCGGTCCAGCACCATACGTTCGGCATCGCAATCCATGATGCCGACGCAGAAGCCTTTACTGCGGCAGGACTCCGCAAGCAGAAGCGCCCATGTTGGCGGCTCGATGGCAGAGAAAGTGTTTGCAAGATCTTGATACGCGGTAGCCGATGAATCGGGATTAACGAAAAGTACGTCCATATTCTCCAACTCTTCTAATGAGGGTCAAACTCGTTAGGAACTTGGGCGCTATAGCCGCTAGCGTTTTGTATGAGCCGTATCAAACACATTGATGTCTATTAAAGTTTAATAGTTAATTCTAATTTTCTACCGAAACTTACGATTAAGCTTACTTAGCTACCACAGTGGTATACAAGTCAATCATCGTCATAGCATATATTCTAGTGACGATTGTTCGCGCGAATCGTACCAAGTCAGAGCGATAACATGGCTCTTTATGGTAAATAGTAGTACTAAAACTTTTATGTCAATGCGATTATTTTTAACGATAGTACAGGTGTTTACTTAGGGTTTACTATATTCTTTAAGCATAAACTATTAAATATCAATTTTCCATGCACAAGAAGTAACCTGAACCGCTTATTTTGTAAAGTTGCGCTAAACAGGAAGACAAGGCGCCTTGGCGTATTAGGTAACGTAGACCCGGAAAGGGGTCTCAAGCGTATGGTCGTTACACTTGAGTCGCAGACGGCTCCTGCGGAGGTCTGAGTGCCACATGCCTATGTGGCACAAATTGAAAGGTCTCTATTCCCACTATTTCTGGCAGCAACAATCTCGATGCCAGCCCAACCTATGAACTTGATTTTCTACTTGTAGAGCAGTCATGAGCCCAATGCTGAACCGAATACCGATGACCCCCACATACAAGACCAAGGGATGCCACGTTATAGCGCTCGCAGATCCTGCAGATAACAGCCAGGCCCGCGAAGTCAGCACTGCTGAACGGATGGCGCAATCGTCAGAACGGCTCGCTGCATAATGAAGAGAAGTTAGGGCGCATCGTTAAACCACACAGCGACGGGCACGAAGTAACGCGATCAACATAAATAACCAGGAAAGATCAGGGCACATCCTCGAGCTGGTTCGAAGAGGACAACGCAGAGGTTAAATCCGGCAGTTGGATCAATGCATGCACTTGACGTAAATGCTGTGCGCGCAGTGCTGCGCGTTGAGCCTCGGTCTTCAGTCCATCGGCATGGGAGTCGGGGGACAACAAGGGCAATAGATTCAAGACGCGCGAACTTTGCTTGGGAGTGGTGGTATTGCTGACCAGATGACCCTGGTCATATTCGAGCTGGTGCGTGTTCTGGCTTGTCGATTGTTGCACCAAGGCCTTGGTCAGATAAGCCTTATGGTAGGCAAACTCGGTATGGCTTTGTGCGCTATCTTCAATTTGATTAAACACATAAGTTTGCTTCTCAAAATCCAGCGGCTTACCCGGCGCTGCGGTGTGGAAGCTTGCACGCATATGTGACTGCTGGTCTTGACTGACTTGGCGCTCCGGCACGTCTTTGTCGTCGATCTTGGTAGACTGCGACGCCTGATAGTCGAACGTTTTCCACTCATCATGGCGCTGCAGATTAGGTTGGGTGGGCGTAGCGCTGACTGTTGCAGAGAAATCTGCCAGGCCAGTCAACAAGGCATGGTCCTGTTGATTGAGCGATGGCAATGCGTCCACGCCCGCTGGTTTGTCGTCGTTGCGATTGAGTTGCGAGAACCCGTCTTTCAATAACTTCATCAGCGCATCGTCGGCCTGTCCGCGTGCGGCGGCTTGATCGAATTGCTTCAGGTAGTTGTTCATTGAGACGGCTTGCTGTGCCTGGTTGCCCCACAGAGACTGATTGCGAGTATTGACGTTCAACTGCACTTTTCCGCTTGGCCCGTCAACGCTCAGGCTACGCACATCTTTGTCCGCGTGAAAAACATATAACGTGACAGGCGTTATTTGTGGCTGCTCGCCCCCCGCTGGCGGCTTGAAATTTGTCTGGAAATCTACGGTACTCAGCTCTTGGCTGTCGTACTGCAGCATACCGCCCAGATCCAGTTTTGGCGGCACACCAGCCAGCCCGTCCAGGGCTTGCTGAAACCCCTGCGCCAAACTGGCAATTGCTGCGCGCTCCTTGTCTGTGAGCTTGCCACTACTGTGCACATCGACTGCCAGGCTGTCGTCTTGATTAGCCAGCGTTACCGTCACTTCGTTGCCACTGGCGGTTTTAATCTGCAAGCTGCTGCGGATCACAGTGAGCTTGGTGGTGTCCCGGGTAATGGGTGTCGCCAGACTGACCTTTTGTGAAAAATTGCTGGCATCGGTGCTAAAGCGCCGCAGTAAACTCGCACCCAGATCATTTAAGCGGTCGCTCTGCGCGCTGTAAAGAAAGTTATGCGCCATCAAATCAGACACCGCATCGTGGCTATTGGTTAGCCATACGGTCTTGGCTACTGCTGCCTGGGTGCTTGACAAAGCATAGGTGGAAACGTCGGAATCATCGTTGGAGCCAAGCGTCACGATGGACGACGGCGATACGGCTGCCGTATTGTCCACACGGTCAGCCGGAGTCGGCATCGGCCAAACTTCAAAGGGACTACTGGCGTTCAACGGCGAGATTATTGTCATAAGTAAAGGCACAAGACATGCTGTATAAATACTATCGACCAGCATGTGGCCTTCTTTAGACATTGTGGGGTTTAGTTACTCAACAGACCGGTCCTGGCTATCGTAGGCACACCCGCCGCAGCCACCGTTGCGTAACTAATTCAGTGGCCTCTCTGTTGCCTAACCTCGGCAAGCGCTTGGTGCAAGGTATTGAAAATCCGGTCGCTGCCAATGGTGTTGCTGATGCCATGGCGGTCCATGTCACTGCGCAGATAGCGGTTCACTCGGGCAAACAAAACCACAATACCGCTTTGCACCAGATCCTCACACAAGCCCCCGACTGAACGCGCGGCAGAATAGTCTAAATCGGTTATCGCGCCAGCATCGATGACCAGCCAGTGCACTGGGTGCGGTGCACGGTCGATCAAACGCTGAACATCTTCAATAAAAAAGTGCTCATTGGCATAGAACAGGTCGGCACCGAAGCGATAGACGATCAAGCCAGGGGTGGTCTCGCGACCTGGGTGAGCCGGGACCGGTTGCCAGGTTCCATCGTCATCACTGACGGTCAACATCATGGTGTGTGGCTGGTAGCTGTGGCGCACATGGCGTAGCAGTGATAGGGCGACCGCGATCAAAATACCGTTCTCAACCCCGATCAGCACCACGGCTAAGGCAGTGATCATGGCGAGGTGGAATTCACCCGGGCTTTCGCGGCGAATATCCAGAAGAGCTTTGGTTTTGATCAGGCCAATGGCGATGGTAAAAACGATGCCAGCCAGGATACAACGCGGTAAATATTGCAACCACTGGCTGAAGAATAACAACACCAGCACCACCGTGGCTGCAAACACCAATTGGGCTAGCTGGCTACGCGCACCGGCCATCTCTGCCATCGCAGTCTGCGTCGGGCTACCGTTGACCACAAAACTCCCGCTGATGGCCGCGGCGGCATTCGCTGCGGCTAAGCCAAGTATATCGGCATTTTCATCGACTGTTTCGTGATAGCGTTGCGCGAATACACGACCGGTCGCAGCGCTTTGAGCCAGAATCATCACGCAACATGAGGCAGCCACCGGTATCAGACTCAAGACTTCTTGCCAGCCAATCATCGGCCAATAAAACGAGGGTAGGCCTGCGGCGATCGGGCCAAGCACCGCAATACCATGACCAGCAAAGTCGTAGAAACGGCTCGCACTGATGCCGAGCACCACCGCAATAAAGGGTATTGGCAACTTGGGAAACCAATGTTCCCCCACCAAGATGCTCACAACCACCAACAGTGCGAGTTCAAGACTGGGCCACTGGACCATTGACCAATGCGCTAGTAGCCGTTCGAGTTGCACCACCGTGTGATGCGAATTCAATGCTACTCCAGTCATATCACCCAGCATGGCCACCCCAACCTGAATGCCAACGCCAGCAAGAAACCCCACCAGTACGGTGCGTGACAAAAAGTCGGCCAGAAAACCCAGCTTGAAAAGTCGCGCCAGCAGTAGCATCCCCGAGGTCAACAACGCCACGGTGCTGGCGAGCGCAACGTAATCGGCGCTGGCTATCGGTGCCATTGATGATAAGCGGCTGGCCAAGATGGTTGCGGTTGCCGAGTCGGCAGCCACGACCAGGTGGCGTGATGCGCCAAACAAGGCAAATGCCACTAAGGGCAGGCATACCGTAAATAGCCCAGTCACAGCCGGCATACCCGCAATCTGTGCATAACCCAATACTTGTGGAATATTCATCGAGGCCAGCGACACGCCAGCCAAGGCATCGCGCCGTATCGAATGGCGATTGACCGGACGAATACTTTTGAGAACCTTGAGATGCTGTAAGCGTGCGCCAAGTAAGCTCAACACCACAGAGACACCGGGCCAACGTTTCATGGCGCCATTCCCATCTTTAAGATAGCGAGGGCTCGGAATTGAGCCCAGACAAAGTGTTCACATGCTCGCTGGAGCGAGGACGGAGCTCGCGAAAATGCAGCCGCACCATAATTGTATTGTAACTAAAACATTATCCAGGAAGCGGAAACCTTGGCGGCACAGTCAAGAGAGGAGACGATCGATAGATGCATGGCTCCGTTAGGCTCAGTGCTTTTTGACTCATCGTTGCACGCAATTGCATACTGGTTGTAGTCAACAACATCGATCAAGAAACCGTCAGGAGGGATAAGCATGCTGATTGCCCAAGTTCTGTTCACAGTCAAACCAGAGCAAGCCCAGCGCTTCATTCGCTGCACCATGGAGAATGTAAGAAATAGCAGACAGGAGCCTGGCGTTGCCAGTTTCGACTTTTTTAAAACCAAGGATGTGAAGGATGTGGACACATCCTTCATGCTGTTTGAACAATATAAAACCGCAGAAGACCAGCGTCTGCATCGTGAAACGCCACATTACAAAGAGTGGAAAGCAAACATCAGTGACTTATTGTCAGAACCGTATGTTGTTTCCACTTGGGAGCAGATAGCTATTGATGCGCATGACAGCTAAGTAGGGCCACGCCATCAGCAGCAACAACAATAGGGTCTGGATAATCATCGCCCAACACACGATAGTCTTCCAGTTGCGGCAGATATTGTAGTACCAGAAATAAAAGGCACATACGCTATCAGCAATGGCGAAAGATAAAAGCCAGTTAATATTATTAACAATCGAGCCGCCAATCACACCCATGCAGAGCAATATTATTCGCACGATTTTAACCAGCCACAATGTTATGGATCATTACCACCATTAAATACTGCGAAATTCACAATTCAAACAATGCCACACTTAAACCTAAGCAGGCATTTAATATTGAAAATATTATTTAAAATAAAAAGCAAACACTCACAATAAATCCATCGATATTATTCTTGTTTTTCTTGTGTCATAACAATTGATTCTAATTGATCTAATAAAGATTTTATTTCATCAAATTGATGCGGGCTACTGAAAAACAAACTCCTGATATGCTCAATTTCTTGCGCCATATCATTTTTTTTCATCATTCTTTTATTATTGGCTTCTTGAGCAAGTTTTAAGACAAAATTTTCACTTCTTAACTTTCTATTTTCTTCTGCTACATCCTTTAACAAATCCAAGGCAATTCTTGTTATATCACGTTCTTTTTCAATAGAAATTACATTCGTTGTTGTAGAGAACAAAAAAAAACATTCCCTAGCCATTTATTCAGATTAGTTTTCTTCATCGAGAGCACTTTCATGTACCAGTGAATACCCCTGACGACTAGGGCACGCAATTTATAAACAGTGATCAACCCGCTTTTCACGCAAGACTTTCTGTTAGGGCATTTACCTGCCCCCTCTTACCGACTTAACCAAGGCTCGTCATGAAGAACCGCAAGCTTATGTGCGTGGCACTTTACATGTCTTTCATAAATGACGAAAGTGATGAAATCAACTAATATGGCAAAATTGGTGTAAATGATAGCAACCCGGCTGGCTAAGATAGAATGCGAATGACCTTTCCTTCAGAGACCAACATGGCCATGAGTCAAGACGAGCAATACCCACAGAATTTCCTCTCCACGCGTCAGGTAGCCAAGCGCCTGAGTATTGCGGTGTCGACCGTGCAGACCTGGGTGGAAACTGGCGTATTACCGGCGTGGAAAACGGCGGGTGGCCATCGTCGTATCCCGGAACAAGTGGTCGAACAAATATTGCGCAAGCAACACGACTCAGTGACGCCGGTTGCACCCCAGCACACCTATCAGGTTTTGGTTGTCGAAGATGACCCAGTGCAATGTGAACTCTACCGGCAACACTTTGAGGCATGGCATTTGCCGGTTCAGTTGTATTGCGCCGAGGATGGCTTTGAAGGACTTATGCTGATTGGGAAACATTGCCCAGAATTGATTATCACCGACCTCGCCATGCCAGGGATGGATGGATTCAAGATGATCCGCAAGCTCTGCAGTCTTTCAAACAGCACCCAGCCAAATATTATCGTGGTGACCGCCCTGTCTCAGATGGAGATAGACCAAGCAGGCGGTTTACCAGACACCATTCCGGTCTACCCAAAGCCCATCCCCTTTGCAGCACTTCAGCCAATGATCAGGTACCTGGCCCGTGCGCATGCGACATAAGGAATACGTCATGTCTGACCTGATCGGGTATCACAAAGAACGGCCGCTTCACGATTTAACGCATGCCTTGAATGAAAAAGTTCAGGCAATGCGTACCCCGCTAAACGCAGTGCTTGGACATGCCCAAATTCTATTGCTTGGCGCACCGCAAGGTGCACTGCATCGCAAGGAGTTAGAAGCGATCTCCAACGGCGGGCATCAATTGGCGCTGATGGTGGATGAGATGCAACGTAGTCTCAATGAAAACCTAAAGGAAATACCACGTAAGTCACCTGGCATGGCACACGCACATCACCAGCACAAAGTTTTGGTGGTCGAGGACAACCCGGCCAATCAGGCAATCTTACAGTTGCAACTGGATAGCCTGGGTCTGAGCGCTGATCTCGCGGCAGATGGTGTGGAGGCATTAAGCAAATGGAAAAACCAAGAATACGACTTGGTGCTATCTGATAAATATTTGCCAGATCTGAATGGGCTGGCCTTGGCTCGCGCGATTCGCCGCGAGGAACAAACCAGCGGGAAGCACCTGCCAATCATCGCCATCACGGCAGTGCAACATGCAAAAGATTGGGAGGAATGTCTGGAAGCCGGCATGGATGATGTCCTACCCAAACCGATTGAACTAGAAGACATGCGGCGCGCCCTGAATCGATGGCTACCCAAACACCTCGCCACTAAAGTGGTTGAGCCGCTTGATGCTGGCGTAATCGCAGCGAAAGTCCTCGATACATCGTATATAGCGCGCATCACTGGCAATACGAGTATCACGCAAACGCACGATCTAGTTAGCCTGTTTACCACTACGGCACAAGCGGAACTTGTGCATTGCGGCCGCTCGATCAGCAAGCACGATAGTCAAGCCGTTGCACTGTCCATGCACAAACTCAAATCATCGGCGCGTTCCGTAGGTGCATTGCGCTTTAGCGCACTGGCTGAACAGCTTGAACGCAGCGCAAAACTGGATCAACCAGAATTGATGCAGGGATTGTTTTACGATTTACAGCACGCTGTCGATGACGTTGGCCGTGCGCTTGAGCAATTATCCCGGCAACCCTTACCTGAAGATCTGAAAATTCCCCCTGCTCTGGAGCCCCATAAGGGGGCACAGCATGTACTGGTCGTCGATGACGATCCAATCAGCCGCAAGCAAGCAGGTTTCATTCTGTCAGCGCTAGGCGTCTGCACGGTTGAAACCGTGAACTGCAGCGAACAAGCGTTGGCGGCTATTGGAAGAAAAAACAGCACGATTGATTTTGTGCTCACCGATCTCAGAATGCCGGGCATGGATGGCATTGAATTTTTACGTCGGCTTGCCGAAAGCGGCTATCTAGGACGACTCGCAATCTTCAGCGCAGTAGACAGCCAACTCTTACAAACCGCCGCTGATTTTGCCCAGGCGAAAGGGCTGCATCTGTGTGGCTCGCTGTGCAAACCCATTTCGCGCGATGGATTGGCCATGCTTTTGAATAATGGCGTAAATCAGGAATGGCCCCTTACCAGACAAGCCACCCCGGCGGTTACGGCACAAGAGATTCTGGAAGGCATGCGCCTTGACGAATTTCTGATTCACTATCAGCCCATCGTCAATTCGACCACACAAGAAATTAACGGGGTAGAAGCCTTAGCGCGCTGGCATGGGGAAAATGGTTTTATCCCGATTGAGATGGTCATTATGGTTGCCGAGCAAAACGGATTAATCGGCCAGCTATCCGAACAATTGCTAACCAAGGCCCTGATTGGTGGGGCAGGCATGATCAGTGAGGGGTTTCACATCAAGCTAGCCATCAATATATCTGCCAATTGGCTAATGGATGTAAATCTGCCTGAATTTATCATGGCAAGTTGCCAGGCAACCGGTTTCCCGGTTGAAAACCTGGTGCTTGAATTAACCGAAACCGGCGTCATGGCCGACGTGGCGACCGCACTGGATGTGCTGACACGCTTACGCTTAAAAGGGTTCACCCTGGCCATTGATGACTTTGGTACTGGCTATGCCTCCATGGAACGTTTACAGCAAATTCCCTTTGCTGAACTCAAAATTGACCGGTCTTTTGTGCGCAAAGCCGCTGATAACCCACAATCAAAAACAATCCTTGCTGCCTGCATTGAAATGGCGCGCAAACTGGAAATGTTGACCGTAGCCGAAGGAGTAGAGACTGAAGACGATCTGAATCTGGTTCGTGAATTAGGCTGTGACTCTGTTCAAGGTTGGTTGATTGCAAAACCAATGCCATTGAATCGGTTAATTCAATGGCTACAGAAGAAAGCAAGAGAAACAAATGGCAGAAGCATTGATTGAAAACTTCTCAACATTACGTGAAAACCTGCTTAATGATACCTTGCTGTGGATGAGTATCGGGGGGACCCCAAGTGTTGCGATGTCAATCTTTCTGGCCTTTATTGTCGGCTGGCAACCATTTTACTTTCTTCTCACTTTTTTACTTATTTCAATATGGCTGCTATATTTTTTTAGAAAACAAATATCTCATGCAATAAAAGCATACAGCCTTTTATTCATCTTATGGGCAACCTGTACTGGGGGGCTATTGCGATTAGGTCCTCAAGCACTGAGTGGATTATTTGCAGTAATATTTGGTTTTGTTGCACTACTATTTCTTTCTGAGCGCTATGCGTGGGTGCTTATTTTCATTAACACCATTTCAATCAGTATTATAGGCATTGCAGCAACCAATCACTGGATTAATTTCAACCTTGATTATCAGAAATTCGCCCACAGTCCTATCATCTGGGCCAATGTCGTTTGGCTATTGAGTGTCTTCACGGTAATTTTATCATTACTCTGTTATAAAATAATTTACAGAATAATTGACCGTGATAACGCCACAAGAAAAATGGTTGACTATATTAAAAATATATCACTTAACACGCCCGGTGTTATTTATCAATTAAAAATTGATCCCGCAGGAAAAATAAGCTTTCCATTTATTAATGAAAATTTGTTGACAATATTTGGCTTTGATGCAGATAGCGTGATGGCCGATGCAAATGTAGCACTCCAATCGATTCATCCAGATGACAAGCAAAAATTAAGACTAGCCGTGCAATTATCTGCTAAAACCCTGACTGCCTTCAGCGAATCCTTTCGCATACAACTTCCGCAACGCGGGACCGTCTGGGTTGAGCAACGCTTATCAGCGCCAGAACAATTACCGGATCACAGCATATTGTGGCATGGCTTACTTTGCGACATTACCAAGATTAAAGTCCTTGAGCAGCGATTATTGGCCACGGTAGAAAAAGCCTCTAACGTTGCCGTGCAATGGTACAACCAAGAAGGCGAAGTCGTTTACTGGAATCATGCATCCGAATTGCTCTATGGAATAGCCGCAACAGATGCAGTTGGAAAAACACTAGCGCTGTTGAATCAGACGCCACAGCAATGTCGTGAATATTATAAGAACATGGAAGTGATACGTTGTGGCGCGGTAACTATTGGGCCGTTCGAAAGCAAAGTAAACAATACGGATGGTACTGTGCGCATCGTTTCTTCAACTCTATTTGAAATTCCAGGTGATTTTAGCCCTCTGTATGCCTGCATGATGATTGACATCACCGAACAACAAAAAGCTAAACTTGCCTTAATAGAGGCAAGAGAAATTGCAGAAAGCGCATCAAAAGCTAAAACAGAATTTCTTACCAGTATGAGCCACGAGCTGCGGACCCCACTAAACGCGATTATCGGGTTTGCTCAAATGTTAGAAATGGAAGTGACCGGGCCACTATTGTATCGACAGAAAGAGGCAATTTCACACTTAAGAAATGGTGGGCAACACTTGCTTGAGTTAATCAGTGAAATTCTCGATCTTGCCAGGATCGAATCCAACCAACTTGATTTAGCGTCAAAGCCATTGAGTTTATTATCGCTGATTGATGAAGCATTATTATTTATTCAGCCACTATCACTAAAAAATAGTATCTCGATTATCAAGTGCTCATCGAATGATATTTATGTACAGGTCGACCATGTTCGAATCAGACAGATTTTACTCAATCTTTTGTCGAATGCAGTGAAATACAATAAAAAAAATGGCAAAGTCTATGTGTCATGGGGGAAAAAATGGGATATGGCACGCATTACGATATCAGACACAGGACAAGGTATTCCATTAGGTAAATATAATGAAGTTTTTCGACCATTCAATCGATTTGGTGCAGAAACCAAGAACATCGAAGGAACCGGTGTTGGCCTCGTGATTTGTAAAAAGCTAGTTGAAGCAATGGGTGGCCAGATTGGCTTTGAGAGTGCGGATGGATGTGGCTGCGATTTTTGGATTGAAGTCCCACTGGCAGCCGCACCCCCAGCGCTTGAAAAACCCGCTGCAAGCTCGATTGCGGATGAGCCACCACAACGCGAATGGGCGCAGATTGAGGGTAACGTCATCTATATCGAAGATGGGCCTGCCAATATAAATGTCATGCGCCATGTGTTTGATATGTTACCCAAGGTAGATCTTCAGGTGGCACTCGATGGAAGATCCGGACTCACGATGATTCAACATCACATTCCGGATCTGGTTCTGATGGATATTCATCTGCCGGATATCAGTGGATTTGCTGTTTTGGAAGAAATGAAATCCAATCTGGTCACCGCACACATTCCAGCCATTGCCGTCAGTGCCTCAGCCATGCGCGAACAGGTAGCTGCGGGTCTCGCTGCTGGATTCAGAGAATATATGACTAAACCATTGGATATTAAACGACTGTTGAACTTGATCCATGATGTTCTGCTCCAGGAGCAGAAGCAGAACCATTAAACCCCAGAAGCACTTAGCGCCAGGTTATTCGTGACTATATCTGGCAAGAATAGCAGCATAGTCACCATTACTTTTAATCATGTACAAGCCACGATTGAAATCGGTGATTAACTGCGGACCATAGGGCAGTCCTTTTGGAACCGCATTGTAAAAAAAATCGCGCCTCAGAGGAGGTTCAATCGCAGTCACCCGTGTTTCATCGGCACTAAATTGGCTATGCAAGATAAACAGCGTGGTACGTTTTTTGTCGACAAACAAGTCGAGGTGCCCTGCCAGCAGCTTGCGAATATTCTGAGGCAGATCTGCGGCATATTCGAGATAAGGTAAACTGGCATGGCTAAAGGCTTCACTGATTCTGGCGCCGCGTACCACACCAATCCGATAAGAAGCCAGATCTTCAAGCTTGCTATAACGGATCCCCCGGGCAGTGAGGCCAAAAAGATAGAGATCTACCTTACCGAGGGGGTCGGTAAACTCCATCAGGGACTGGCGCTCGCGCGTACGGTACACCCCTAGCAGCATGTCACACTGACGCCCCAGGATGCAGGTCTCAAGGGCACGATTCCAGGGCATATACCGTACAGACAGGGTATACCCCTGACTGACCAACGCCTGGCGCGTTACCTCCAGAAGATAACCTCCGCGTTTTTCCTCATCCGCCACGATTTGCACGGTCTGAGCCCGGATAAGCGTAGGGACAAACACGGCAAGTGCCAGCCCAAAATAGACTGCTAGTTTATGTTTCATGCAGAATCTTTCTTATCCCAACCCATTAAGCCCCATAACAGCAGGCTATCACAGCTCCCTGCCCTGCCGTATCATCGCATCTATATGCGTAAATTAAGTGCCCCTATACCGATGCGCAATGGCCTTGCACCCAGTTGCCTGCAACTGCCTGCAGGACAATGGCCTTCATTGTTGGCTTTTCTGCTGCAACACTTTCCACATATAGACGAAGCGTCCTGGCGTGCGCGTCTCACCCATGGTCAGGTGTTTGATCAAACCGGGCACCCCTACCAACTTGATAGTGCCTATCAAGCGAACCATCACATCTGGTATTTCCGCGAAGTAGCAGACGAGCCCCCGATTCCGTTTGAAGCGCAAATACTTTACCGCGATGAACGGCTGTTGGTTGCCGACAAACCCCATTTTCTGGCCTGTGTACCAAGTGGACGCCATGTGGCAGAAACCCTGCTGACCCGGCTCAGGCATACGCTGTCCTTACCCGAGCTGACCCCGATTCATCGGCTAGACCGTGAAACCGCAGGTGTCATGTTGTTCTCTACTGATCCCGCATATCGCGGTGCTTATCAGTCGCTATTTCAGCAGCACAAGGTGCAAAAAGAATATCAGGCCATTGGGTATTTTCAACCTGACCTAGTGCTGCCAACCATAAGGTCCAGTCGACTGCAGGAGCGGGCAGAAAATTTTCTAATGAGAGAAGTCAGCGGGGAGCCAAATAGTGAGACATTGATCGAACTAATTGAACGACGTGGGGCGCTGGCGCGCTACCGGCTCCAGCCCAAGTCAGGCAAGAAACACCAACTACGCGCGCATCTGGCAGCGCTGGGAATCGGCATCTACAACGACCCGTGGTACCCCACGCTGTTGCCAGAAAAGGCCGTGGACGATTTTTCTGCACCCTTGCTATTACTGGCGCGCGTTATTACGTTTGTGGACCCCATCGACGGCAGCCAGCGTTGCTACCAGAGTGCCAGAACGCTTGACTGGCCTGAAGCGGCCGAAAACCAGGCCACTTTCAGACTACGGCCCTGATGGCTCAGTCTTATCTAGACAAGTAGGGAATAATCGAGTCGCACAGTGCCACCGGGTCAAACTTGGCAACATAGGCATCAACCCCAACACTCGCTCCCATCATCCGGCTAGCATTAGACGACAACGACGAGTGCATCAGCACTGGAATGCCATTGAACCGATTATCTGCTTTAATCAGACGGGTAAGCGCGTAGCCGTCCATTTCAGGCATTTCCGCGTCGACCATAATCAACTTCAGGGTATCGTGCAGGCTCTCGCCTTCGCCCCAGTGACGTTGAGCCAGCATCTGCAGCCGCTCCCATGCCTCGCGACCATTGTTGGCCTGCTGATACCGCGCACCCATCTTTTCCAGCACACCAGTGATTTCCTTACGCGCAATCACCGAGTCGTCACAGAAGAATACATACTGGTCATCTTCCAATTGGGCTTGGGGCATATCCGGCACAGCGGTCTCGCCGACAATACTGGCCAGTATCTGTTCCACATCCAAAATTGAAACCAGTTGACCGTCATCCATCTCGATCACCGCAGAAATCAAGTTTTGCTGAATGGATGACGCATTGGCAAACATCATCTTTTCAGGCGAGCGCACCTTATCCCAATCCACACGGATAATCCGGTCAACAGAATCAACCAACAGGGCATGGGAACCCCGGTTAAACTCAGTGACAATCATGGAATCGTAGTGGTGCCCTGCAACCTGGTCTGGGCAGATAAATTTAGCTAGCGTAATCACGGGGATAATATGACCGCGCAACGCTAAAACCCCCTCCAGCCCTTCGGGCATATAGGGGGTTCTGGTAATCAAGGGCGTCTGAGAGACTTCTCGGACCTTAAAGACGTTGATCCCGAAGGTTTCGCGCGTGCCAAGGGAAAACAGCAAAATCTCCATTTTATTAGAGGAGCCTTGCTGTGCATTGATATTCATTGCAGCAGACATGGCGACGTCATTTTCAGGCATTTGCTATCCCTTCCGGTGTTCTCGTCTGGCGACTATTGTGCATTCTTCAGCATTTCACACCGTTTTAGCAACAGTGTCTGCATCTCATAATTCTGAGCCTGAAAGTTTACGCCAACCAGCCGAATCAGCCGAAAAAATACGTAGTTTTTTTAATATTAGCCCAGTGCAGCTAACTAGCGAGTCACTTATTTTAAATAAAATCATCTAAATAAGCGCACAATTTAAACCAAACAATTAATAAATTCAACTCACTCTCTGACTCCAGCCTAGGGTGGCCCAGGCCACTTAATGCGGCTAAAACCAAGGAGGTCAGCCAGGATTCATTATAATTGCTTGCTTTCCTTCGCCCTATTACGATAATGACATAGCGATTTAAGGTATTTCCATACTCGAGATTAGCCAATAATCTCTTGCCAAGTTGCTTGGGGCCACAATGACTTTCCCTACCCTTTTACTGGTCGATGACTATGAACTAAGCCGTCGTATTACCCTGCATTACATTGAAAAAATGGGCTTCAGCGGTGTAGGTGTTGATAGTGGCCAAGCGGCTCTGACGTTTTGTCGCCAACACCGGCCAGATTTGATCCTGATGGACGTATCAATGCCGGGGATGGATGGTTTAGAGACCACCCGCCGCTTGCGCCAGCAGTTTGGTGAGGATTGGGTGCCAATCATCTTTCTCACAGGTTGCGATGCCCCCGAAGAGGTGGTTCTCGGTTTAAAAGCCGGGGGGGATGATTATTTGGTCAAACCGGTCAACTATGACCTGTTAGATGCAAAAATCCAGGTTTTCCTGCGTATTGCGATGATGCAAAAACAGATTGCCCAAGATGCTGAGCGACTGAAGCATTACTTCCAGGAAAATGAATTTGAACAGTCGTTGGCCCTGGAGCTGATCCAGCGATTGACCTACCGCTCATTTAGCGGCCAACCCCATATTTGGCATCAACTCAATCCGGCAGAGACCTTTAATGGTGACGTTATTTGCCGTAGCGTTTCTCCGCCGGGTATCGAATATTTCTTACTGGCGGATTGTACTGGGCACGGGTTAACCGCAGCGATTAGCGCGCTACCGGTCATCGATGGTTTTTACGAGTTGGTCAAACAGTATCTCTCGACCCGCCTGCTTGCCAGCGGCATCAACAAGAAGTTGCACAGCTTATTGCCTACAGGCCGTTTTGTCGCGTCAGCACTGTGCGCAATCGATTACACCTGTCATACGCTGTCGGTCTGGAATGGCGGAATTCCCTGTGTACTGCTGCTGGATATCGACGGTAGTGTCAAACAAAAATTTGCATCAAACCACCCAGCGCTGGGCGTGCTCAATGAAGCGGCGTTTGATGACAATGTATCGCAGCACAGCTGGCAATCGGGGGATGTATTGGTATTAAGTTCGGATGGCATCACCGAGGCGCGAAATGCAGAAGGTCGGATGTTCGGCATCGAGGGGGTGGTGGCGGCCGCCAAACAGGGCTGGCCAGAGCACATTGGCAGCAGCATCCTTGACGCATTGGGAAAACATATGCACGGCGATGATACAAAAGACGATATATCACTGCTCATCATTCGTTTGGAATCACACTTAGCCACACCAAGGGCTTCGCGCGAGTAGACGCCACCGGCGTACTTGGCACAGGTTGCCAAGTACGCCGGCGCTCAGAGCCGGTCAGGGTTTCATGCTACCAGTAGTGAGGTAGCGTTCATGCCAGGATAGCGCCTCGCCCAGTAGGTGCGGCGTATGTTTGCCATAGCTGCTATGGCAAGCCCGGTCAAAGTAGTCATGCAACATTGGTCGATAGTCTGGATGTGCACACTTGTCGATAATCACGCGCGCACGCTGTTTGGGTGAGAGACCGCGCAGATCAGCCAGTCCCTGTTCAGTCACAACTACGGTCACATCATGTTCCGTATGGTCGACATGACTCACCATAGGCACAAGGCAAGAAATTGCACCATTTTTAGTCGTACTTGGGGTGACAAAACAGGACAAGAAGCCATTGCGGGCAAAATCGCCAGAGCCACCAATGCCGTTGATAATCGAGGAACCGGCAATATGGGTAGAGTTCACATTCCCGTATAGATCGGCTTCGACCATGCCGTTGATTGCGATACAGCCCAGACGACGCACCAGTTCAACGTGATTAGAGATTTCCTGCGGGCGCAACACGATACGACTACGATAGTGGTCAATGTTACGGGCAAACTCGGCAACCCCGTCTGGGCTCAGCGACAGCGCAGTAGCCGAGGCAGTACAAATCGTGTCCGTGCTGATTAAATCCAGCATCCCATCTTGAATCACTTCGGTAAATGCCGTCAGATGCTCAAAGCCACCATCGCGCAAGCCGGTTAATACCGCATTGGCAATATTGCCGACCCCGGATTGCAAAGGCAGCAGATGTGGCCCAAGGCGGCCCATGGAAATTTCATGGTGCAAAAATTCAACCAAGTGCCCGGCGATACGTAGGCTGCATTCATCAGGTGCGGCGAAGTGGCCTAGACGATCATGGCCATGCGACTCAACCACCGCCACCACCTTGGCCGGATCCACCTTTAAATAGGGTTCACCAATCCGGTCCCCTGGTTGGGTCAGTTGAATCGGCTGGCGATGCGGCGGCAGAGCGGTACCATAGTAGATATCGTGCATACCATCCAGCCCGGCAGGCTGGTCCGCATTCACTTCCAAAATCACTTTATCGGCCAGATCCAGCCAGGTTTTGTTATTGCCAACTGAAGTCGAAGGAATCAGACGGCCGTCGGGCAAAATGCCTGACACCTCAACCACAGCCATATCGATTTTGCCCAGGAAACCAAACCACGTGTATTGCGCCACTTGTCCCAGGTGAATGTCCATATACTCAACCTCGCCCTTGTTGATGCGCGAACGCAACTCAGGGTCTGATTGGTAAGGAACGCGAAATTCAATGCCGCCGGCCTTGGCCAGCACGCCGTCTAGCTCGGGAGCAGTAGACGCGCCCGTCAAAATACGCAGAGCAAATTTGTCGCCGCGCTGCTCTGCCGCTTCAATAAGACTCGCCAGCGCTACAGGCACGGCCTTGGGATAACCAGAACCGGTAAAACCACTCATGCCAAGCGTCATGCCAGGACGAATAAGTTCGGCAGCTGCAGCTGCAGGCATGATTTTATTTGCTAAATCTTGATTTAAAATACGCGGGTTCACTTCAACCCCTCGAATTAGATAAAGTATAAACTCTAGAGCATGTCCACCATGACAGACAAGTAAAAATTGTAAATAGTAGCTTTTTATTTCTAAAAAAAGCTTTCATCATAGTGGCTAAAATCCAGCCTCCACTCGCAGCTCAATCAGCGCAATAAGCCCACAAAACCGGCCTTCTAGCGGTTTACACCTGTTGGTAAATTCCAACTAAAATGCCGTCTGGAACAGCAGAATGGTGTGATATGCAAACTTCTGCTCATTGCGACGCACTGATCAAGTACAATGAAGCAAGTAATCGGGATCTGACACCGCCCATTTTTCCATCGTATTCCACTTGAGTCTGCACACCCGCGCGCACTGATGAAAACTCCCAAACGTCTCGTTCCACTGGTCGAAGAAGGTCTGATCGACGAAGTTCTTACCCAATTGATGAGCGGCAAAGAAGCCACGGTTTATATTGTGCGCTGTGATGATCTAATCTGCTGCGCCAAAGTCTATAAAGATGCCAAGCAACGCAGCTTCCGCAAGAGTTCGTCCTATCAAGAAAACCGCAAGGTTCGCAATAGCCGCCAGGCGCGGGCAATGGAAAACGGCAGCCGTTACGGACGCAAAATGCAAGAAGAGGTTTGGCAAAACGCTGAAGTAGATGCGCTCTACCGCCTGTCTGCAGCTGGCGTCAGCGTGCCACGCCCACATTTGTGTTACGAAGGCGTGCTGTTGATGGACCTCGTGACCGATGCAGACGGCGACGTTGCCCCACGCTTGAATGATGTTGAAATGAGCGAAGCATTGGCGCTCGAATACCATAGCGTGCTGATTAACCAAGTGGTATTGATGCTGCGTGCCGGCATTATTCACGGCGACTTATCTGAATATAATATTCTGGTCGGCCGGGATGGCCCGGTGATTATTGACTTACCCCAAGCGGTTGATGCTGCAGGCAATAGCACGGCGGCTGAAATGCTGGCACGGGACGTTAATAATCTGAGATCGTATTTCAGCGTGTTTGCCCCGGCGCTCAAAGACACCCAGTATGCTAAAGAAATCTGGGGGCACTTTGAATCTGGCCTGTTACACCCAGACCTACCGTTGACCGGTCAGGTAGAAATCGATGATCGCCCAGCGGATGTGGATGCGGTGCTAGAACAAGTTGAACTGGCAATTGAAGAAGAAGAACTGCGGCGCATGTTTCAGTCTGAATAAACGAGCGCTTTAGGGATCCGCTGAATACACGCCATATACAAGCCATGACCGCTTCTGTTTTTATGCTGTTTTGTTTCTCATCACTAATCGCCGTGTTTACGCCGGGTCCGGCGGTGATGCTGGCACTGCACAATAGTACGCAGTATGGCTGGCGGCGCACGGTACTGTCGTCACTAGGCAATGTCTCTGGACTACTGGTATTAGTCAGTGCCAGTGCGGTGGGTCTTGGCGCCATGTTGCGCTCTTCTGCGCTGCTTTTTTTGCTGCTTAAGCTAGTGGGCGCGGGCTATTTGATTTATCTGGGGGTCAAACAATGGCGCGCAGGATCACACGCAAGTCCACAACAAATAGCAGAATCGACCCCGCGCAGCCGCTTAAGTTTGTATCGCGAGGGCCTGCTGTTAGCGCTCAGTAATCCCAAAGCTATATTGTTTATTACGGCCTTGTTTCCCCAATTCATTGCACAGCGTCAGCCTTTATTGCCACAACTGATGGTCATGACGCTAACCTTTATGGGCCTGTCGTTCAGCGCGTTGATGAGCTATGCGATTGCTGGCCACTGGGCGCGTGGAGGCTTGGTCTCTATTATCTCGTCGCGAGGGTTTAGGCGTGGAACAGGAGGTCTTTTCGTCTTAATGGGTATTGGCCTGCTCAGTCTCAAACCACGTTAGAGACTTGCCCAACTGAGCGAGATTCCATGGTGGAATTATTCAGTCAGGGTACGGGTCAATCGAATGCCATGCTTCTTCATCTTGTATTGCAGAGTAGTACGCGGGATACCACAGAACCGTGCAGCCTCGGTCAAATTAGGGTGGCTCGACAAACAGCGAACCAACAAACTGCGTTCAAATGCCGCCACCTCAGTTTCAAGCAACACGCTTTTTGCGTCAGCACCGAACGATAGCTTGTCAGTCAGTGGCTCTGAATTCGCCTGTGCAATACCAGGTGGACGTACATTTCCGCAATAAGACATTCCTTCTTCATCCAACAAAATAAAATCCAGTACATGGCCACTTTCGCTGAGCACCAGGCTGCGCAAAATCACGTTTTCCAGCATGCGCACATTGCCTGGCCAGGTATGATGCTCCAACCGCAACAGCACGGCTTCGCTAATCTGGCGGACCCGCCCATTGGTAATAGCGGCATGCTTTTTGACGAAATATTGAGCCAATAGGCGGATGTCCTGCCCACGTTCACGCAACGGTGGAATCGCTAGGTAGCCAACATTCAATCGGTAAAGCAGGTCTGAGCGCATAAGGTGGTGTTCCAACAACTGTTGCGGCTTCTGATTAGTGGCGGCAACAAAATGCACGTCAACCTTGAGTTCACGATTTGAACCTACTCGGCTAAAACAGTGCTCCTGCAAAACACGCAGCAATTTACCTTGCAGTGCCATCGGCATGGAATTCAGTTCGTCCAGAAACAGGGTGCCACCATTGGCGGCTTCCAGAATGCCGTGCCGATCTTGTGCGCCAGTAAAGGCACCACGCACCGTACCAAATAAGGTGCTTTCCATCAGGTTGTCGGGAACCGCCGCACAATTGAGCACCATGAAAGGCTTCTCTGCACGCGAACTTTGGCTATGTAACAGCTTGGCAAACAGTTCTTTTCCTGTTCCGGTCTCACCGTAAATCAGCACTGGAATATTAATACTGGCCAAGCGTTTGGCGCGCCGGATCAGCCGCCGCATTCCGCTGTCACCAGTAATAATTTTGGTCGGCGTATTGTCTTCCCCTCCAGCCAGACGATCGATTAAATCCATCACCTGATTATGTTGGGTATGAATCAGAGAAAGATCGCGCCCCACCTCGATTGAACCGACAGCATGGCCGTGCACGTCATTGATTGGCAACGTAGTAAACACGTAATGCACCGGTTTACCAGCAGCGTTGATATACAGTTGATACTTATTGATAAACCGCTTTTGGTACTGCAGTGCCTGCAGCATAGTACTGTTTTGTTCATCAATATTTGAGTACATATCTTGTACTCGGCGTCCCAGTGCCTCTTCCCGCGCGCAGCCATCGATCTCGGCACTTTCCTGGTTGTAATAAACAAACCGCCCCTCATTGTCGATAATTGCAACTGGATGACCAATTGAATCAAAAAACTCTGAAAACATTCCGATAGCATCAGCGAGTTCTTTGGTGACGGACATTATTCCGCTCCATTCTCGTAGGTCTATTGCGCTATATTACCCTATATTAATCATTTATAATATATAGAGAATAGGTTTATCCCAAACCGCTAAAACATAGATGGAACCTTGCCACGAGACTCTGCGTGTCATGGCTCCATCACTGTTTCAGAGTCACACACACCTATTCGTCGATAAAAACCTTTTGCACTCCATTAGTCTGGCTGGCCATCAACAAAGCGGTGTAATCCAGTTCAAACTCGACAATATCTCCGGGTTGAAATACCCGCTGACAGTCTTCGACATCCACCAAGGTATGATCACTGGTCTGCCCCAACAGATGCATTGCATCGTCCTCTGGCGTACAACTCTCTGCGGGTACATCTTGTCGGCCAAACGCCAACAAAACCCGGCGACGGGTACCATGATCCTCAAATTGCTTGGGTTGTAAAAAGGCATCCACACCCAGTTCGCCCACTGGCACCGTTGGTTTGGCATTAGCTTCGATCACCTCGGCGCGCAGCCGATACAGATCTGAGCAGGCATGCTCGACCGGCTTTTTCGAATGATAAAATGCATCCAGATACTTCATGTCCACGTACTCAATACCAAACTGATGCAAGCCACCAATCCGTAGGTGGTTCAAACCCGCAGGCCAAAGACCTTTGTCAATTAAATGGAAGCTGGTGCAATTGCCCGCGGACAGCCGTCTGATCTTGATCCCAAGCGCTTGTTCCACCCGCTGGCTCAATGCCAGAAAATCCTGACCATTCTTAACTGATGGCATCACCGTGCCATAGCAGTTAAAGTTGGTTCCCAGACCATACAGGCTGACCCCAGGCAGGCTTTCAATCAGACGCACCGTGTCAATGATGCGCGTCTCCTCCTCAAACCAAATACCTTCGCGCAAGTCCCCCATGTCGACCATCAGCAGCACCCCATGCACCTTGCCCTGACGCACAGCTTCAGCAGACAGCGCTCGAATCACCGAGGGCTCGCTATTCAAGCTCAGATCGGCGTAGCGCACCACGTCCGGCAACTCACTTAAACAGGGGCTACGCAGCAAGCAGGTCGTACACCCGAGCGACTTAATCTTGGCCAAGTTGTAGGTGCGAGACTCGGCAATGACCTCAATTCCACCATCCATAAGGGCTTGAGCGGTTTCACGACAGCCATCAAACACTTTGTTCACCCCCATGACTTCAACCCCGCTTTTCGCCAACAACCCTTTTTCGATCACAGTGTTTTCACGCAGCTTGCATAAATTGATAATCAATTGTGGTTGATACATTTGATTGCTCCTTTATTTGGTTGACTCAGATAACTGGGCACTTGCACGACGATTCCGTGCGCGCCAGTAAGTCCATTCAGCAGCCCCCACCGCCAGGGCAACCCCTGCGACGAGCTTGCCGGCATAGGCGGCATAGCCCCCCATATCAATCCCTGCCGGAGGCACAAAACACAGCACCACGGCAAAGGCGATAGAGACAAACCCAAGTCCGGCCGCAAACATCGGCAGCATTTTGCCTGGCACCCGGAAACTACGAGGCACGTCGGGCTGGGTACGACGCAGTTGGCCGTAGGCCACAAACATCACCAGATAGGGCAGGAAGTAGCACAGGGTGGTCAACGCAGTCAGCATCCAGTAAGCCGCTTCAACACTGGGAGAAATAAAGGTGGAAAAACAGAAGATCGTCACCAGGATGGCTTGCACCACCAAGGCAAAAACGGGGGTATCGTACTTGGGATGCAAGCGGGAAATCCGGGCACCAAGTAGATTGCCTTCACGCGAGGCTTCTTGCAGCATATAGATCGGTCCCACTAGCCAGGAATTGATCTGGCCAAGCGCCCCAACGGCCATGCAAATTCCCGCAACCGGCAGCAACCATGGCATGCCTAGCGTCTTGGCCGCAGCACCAATCGCCTGCATGATACCGGACACAATGTTCACCTTGTCCGCCGGGAACATCACATTCAAGGCCCAGGTTCCCACCATGTAGATACAGACAATTACAATCGCCGATACCAGCATGGCGCGAGGGAAATCACGCTGCGGGTTGCGCGTGCGCCCGGCAATCATTGGAGCCACTTCCAGCCCGGCAAACGCAAACATCATACTGGACAGAAACACAATCGAATTCCAACGGGTCAGATCAGGAATCCACTTGGAGGCGGTCACATAATCGGTTTGCATCGGGCGACCGCTGGCCAGCCAGACAAAGGCTAGTAAAATTAGAATCGCAGAGGGTACAAATACGCCAAGCCAGGCACCAACACTGTTGATTACTTTGGTCCATTGCATGCCGCGAATATTCATCCAAGTCAGTAACCAGAACAGAGCACTCGAACCCACGCCTATAAATACCTTATTGCTCGCCAGTCCATCTCCCAGCACATAGCCTAGGGCTGTAAAAGCAAATTGCAGCATTAAAGGGAAAAACAGCACACAGGAAAACAGATAACTCACCACCACAATCCAGCCAACCCGCTGACCAAAGGCCTCCTGCACCCAGACAAAAATCCCCCCATTTTTGGGCCAACCAGTGGACAACTCACCACACACCATTGCCAACGGCAAGAACAGGCAGCATGCGGCAATCAACCACAGCAGAATAGAAGACGCCCCATAAGGAGCCACGTTGGGAATCTGACGCAAACTGAGAATGGCAATCACATTCATCGAAACAATGTCGCGAATGCCCAGCAAATTTTTTGTGTTCGACATGACAAACTCTCTTCCTGTGTGTGCAGGTGAAGCGCCCCCCGCACAGGCGGTTAAGGAGAAGGCTGCCGCCCAGGCAAACAGCCTTCTGGGCGATCAGTAGACGTCGTACTGAACCATGTCCTCGTAGCGATCCTCGCGTCGGATCAAGCGGTCATCACCGTTTTCATCCAGCATCACCACTGCAGTACGCGGCCGGTTGTTATAGACCGTCTGACTTTCAATCGTGTAGGCACCCGCATCCAGAAACACCACCACATCGCCTAACGCACTGTCTGGCGGCAACAGAAACAGTTCACTGTCCACACCAATATGGAAATAGTCACCACCATCGCACAGCGGACCTGCAAGCTTGACGGGCTGAACATGTGGCTGATCAATCCGGCTAGCGTTATACACGTAGAAGAACCAGTCATAGTGCTGTCCGTCCGACATCACGCTGTAGCCAGCATCAATAAATTTCCAGTCCACCAGACACTCAATCGAACCATCGACGTTGTAATTGGTTTTACGTTTTTCACACACCAGCTCGGACAGCAACACGGCTGCACTCCCGGTAACCTTACGTCCGGGTTCGATGCAAATTTCGATATCACTGCGCCATTTGTGTACTTCGCCGATCAAGGCATTGGCAAAATCCTGGGCCGTAATCCCGGCATACATGTTATCGGTCAGGGGATTGCCATTCGCCTCGTCATATTTGTAGGGCGTGGGGATCCCGCCACCGAGATTGATCAATTCAAAGCGGATATTCAGCACTCCCTCCAGACGGCGCATCTCTTCCACCAAAACCCGCGTCGCCTTAGCAAACGGCTCAGACTCAGGAACCTGATCGCCAACATGCATATGCAATCCCTTGAGCTTGACGTACTGCATATCCAATGCCTTGCGGCAGACCTCCTCTGCCTGTTCCAGATCAAAGCCTGATTTGGCATGAAAAGCGGTCACGAGCTCGGCATGTGTAGCCGAAGGAACGTTGGGTTCTACTCGAATGCAGACATTGACGATTTTTTTCAGACGGCGCGAGATCTGGTCAATCAAATTCAGCTCCACCATGCTATCTACATTGATCAGATACAAATCATTGGAAATTGCATACTCAAGATCATCGGGAGTTTTAACCACGCCATTGAGCACAATCTGGTCGCCACGAAACCCTATTTCTAGACACTTTCGAACTTCATATTTCGAATTCGCCTCGGCACAAATCCCTGCGGCGCGAATCGTCTGCAACACTGACATAACCGAACAGGATTTTGAGGCATAGAAAATACGGGTCTTGGCATGCGCAGCAAATGCAGTGCGAATTTCTTCGATATTGCGATTAATCTCAGGCGACGAGTACACATAAAATGGGGTGCCGTACTTTTTAGCCAACTGATGCAGGTCACAACCTTCAAACAACAAATGGCCATCCCGCACACCAAAGCGACGATCTGACGATAAGGTCTGACAGCGTATCTGGTTATAATTCTGGATAACGGCATTTGACATATGAGGCTCCGATATAAGTTTTGGGGTAGGCGACACATCTGCGCCTGACATCTCCATTGCATAGAACGTGCCAAAGATTAAAAATAAATAACCAATTGAATTTAATATGTTTTATTAATAATTAAGGCTAACGGAAATATGACCTGACGACAGAAACCTGGCACCTGCCGGATTTTCGGCAATGCACGGTGAGCAAATAGGCAGAGGGGGACAAGACTAAAATACCAACCGTTAGCATAGTGGGAGCAACCAAGGAGAGCGTGTAGCCCCAGAAACCCAGAGTGGCGCGTTGACCAACATACTTACTGCTGCTGATTTTGTTGTACCATTCACTTCTAGCGCTGGGAGCTGCATCAGACAGTCCGGCAAGCATCTGCGCTAGCTGGCGTGTGACCGTCTCGCGCTATTCACTGCATTAACTGGAGGGTTTCGGATGATCTGCCCAAAAATCACTACCCGTAGCGAAGGGCTCAGCCTATCGCGCATTGTCGCTGGCATGTGGCGTCTGGCCGACTGGGAGATCAATGTCGAAGCACGCCTGACCCTGATTCAGTCATGTCTTGACGCAGGCGTTAGTAGTTTTGATCTGGCCGATATTTATGGCGATTATCAGGTTGAATCGTTGTTTGGCGAAGCGCTGGAACAACAGCCACAGCTCAGGCAACAGATGCAAATCATCAGTAAATGTGGCATCAAACTGCTGTCGCGGCACCACCCAGAGCACCATTTAAAACATTACGACACCAGCGCGGCGCATATCAGTGCTTCAGTGGATACTTCGCTTAAAAATCTGCGCACTGACCATCTCGACCTGCTGCTGATTCATCGCCCCGACCCGTTGATGCACTATGACGAAATTGCGCTGGCGTTTGAACAGTGTCGCAAGGCGGGCAAAGTATTGCACTTTGGCGTGTCTAACTTCAGCCAATTACAATTTGAGGCGCTGAATGCGCGCATTGAACTCGAAACCAACCAGATCGAATTATCACCCTTGCATCTGGATGCGCTCGACGATGGCGTACTGGATGGGCTACAACACCGAGGCGTGGCACCGATGATCTGGTCAGCCCTGGCCGGTGGCAAACTATTTACTGAACCCTCGGTCAACCCAAGCCTGAAATCGACCCTTGAACGCGTCGCCAGCGCCTTGGGCGTATCCCCCACCACCGCGGTATATGCTTGGATCATGCGTTTGCCTTCGCGACCGATTCCGTTAACCGGCAGCCGCCGCATCGAGGTGATTCGCGATGCGGTTGCCGCTACCGAGGTGCACATGAGCACACAGCAATGGTTTGCGATTCTAGAAGCAGCACGCGGTCACGCAGTGGCCTAAGCGGATCTAATCAAAATAAAAGGCCCTTTGGGGCCTTTTATTTTGATTTTGTGTGCAATCGGTTAGGCTTTTTTCAAAAAACAGGCCTTGAGCATAAAGTTACCCGCATCCATTTTGCAGTCCACTTCGTGGTCGCCATCGGCCAAGCGAATGCTTTTGACTTTGCTGCCCATTTTCAGCGTAATTGACGACCCTTTCACCTTGAGATCTTTGATCAGGACTACCGCGTCGCCATCATGCAGCACCGTGCCATTTGCGTCTTTCACCAGCGCCGGCTCCAGGTCTTTGTCCTCTGCTGCTGCGGTCATCGGCCACTCATGGCCGCAATCAGCACACACCAGGTTGTCAGCATCGGGATAGGTGTTTTCCATGCCACATTGTGGGCAAGCAGGAAGTGCGGACATATTTTCTTTCAAACAGTCAGGTTCAGAGAGCCTGAGAGGATAACCGATTCAAACCCGTCACCGCCAGACCAAAGCAGCACGGCAATGACTATGTTGGCTGTTTAATGCCATCAGGATTTGTTATCCTTTCAAGCTACCTACCCTACTAGCCGCATCAATATTGGAATCTCTCATGCCATTCCCTGCTCCTGGTGAAGCAAATGCAGTGACCGCACCTCTTGTTCCAACACAGATAGCATCCGCTCCTGGACTCTGCTACGCCGGATTCTGGCTACGCTTGGCCGCTTCGGCCATTGACTACCTGCTGTGGCTACCCCTGTCATTTGCGATCGTCTATTTGAATCACAAATACCGCCTGTTCAACCTATGGTATTTTTTACCGGGTACTTTGCTTGGACTGTGGTATCAGGTGTATCTGGTTTATCGCTATGGCGGCACGCCAGGCAAGCTCCTGTTAAAAATCCGCATTACCATGTGTGATGGCTCTCCCGTGAATCAACGCGCTGCCTGGTTACGCTATTCGGTGTCCCTGGTTCTGTCGGTGCTGGCCTCCATTGCCGGCATCATTGCAGTACTGCGAATGTCAGATGCGCTCTACTATTCACTCGACTACTGGGCGCTTGGCCAACAGACTGCCACCCAGTCGCCTTTCTGGACCCATTCGGTACTGGTCTTGTTCCAAATCTGGACCTGGAGCGAATTTGTCATCCTGCTGCTTAACCAAAAGCGCCGTGCACTGCAGGACTTTATTGCCGGCACGGTGGTGATTAAAACCAACGCGGTCAGCTAGGGCCTAACTGAAAATGTGCACAGATAACCCTGGTGGTTATCTGTTTAAACGCTAGACGACCGGTCTAATATGTAATACAGTTGCGCTTATCAAATAAGACGCCTAGGTTTCATAACAAGCAGGGCCTTTCTTCCTAAGCTGTCTGTTTCCGCTCGCCAGACTCTGCGCGCGGTTTTTTTGGACTACCTACTAGACGATCGGTCTAATCAAAGGAAAACCAATGTCTCAGCCGAATCTGCAAAATCATCGACTCGTACTGGCCTCGCGCCCCAAGGGGGTACCGAGTAGCGATAATTTCCGTTGGGAAAGCGCCGCCATCACCGAGCCAGGCCAAGGCGAGATGCTGATTCGCCACGAATTCCTGTCGCTTGACCCGTACATGCGCGGCCGCATGAGTGATGCAGCCTCGTACGCTGCGCCCGTGGCCATTGGAGATGTAATGGTGGGGGGCACGGTGGGGCGGGTACTAGAGAGTCAAGCATCCGGATTTACCGTTGGTGATTGGGTTCTCTCAACCGGAGGCTGGCAGGAGTACTCGATTGCTACCCCGCAGATCGCGCGCAATCTGGGGGCGAACTTACCTCACCCCAGTCAGGCACTGGGTTTGTTTGGCATGCCAGGCTTCACTGCCTACATGGGCTTGATGGATATCGGCCAGCCCCAAGCAGGGGAAACCGTAGTCGTCGCAGCCGCAACCGGTGCAGTGGGGTCAGTGGTTGGACAATTAGCTAAGTTGCAAGGCTGCCGTGTCGTCGGGATTGCCGGCGGCGTACAAAAATGCACCTATGCACAGCAAGAATTAGGGTTTGATGCCTGCATCGATCACCGCGCAGCTGACTTTGCCGAGCAGTTGGCCCAAGCCTGTTCCAAAGGGATCGATGTGTATTTTGAAAGCGTTGGTGGCAACGTGTTTGATGCGGTGCTGCCGTTATTAAACAGCCGGGCACGCATTCCTCTGTGTGGTTTGATTTCACAGTACAACGCTGAAAAGCTGCCAACCGGTCAGGATCATCTACCACTGTTAATGTCGACACTCCTGAGAAAACGTATCCGAATGCAGGGTTTTATTATTTTCGATGACTATGCACCGCGTTACCCCGAGTTTCTCGCCGCCATGCGTCCCTTGGTTGAAACCGGAAAAATCAAACTGAAAGAAGATATTGTCGATGGCCTGAAGCAGGCCCCAGACGCATTTATCGGCCAGTTGCAAGGCAAGAATTTTGGCAAATTGGTCGTCAGAATAAACACACAATAAAAGAAATAAAACAAGGATAAACAAACCATGAGTAGCCATAGCAAAAAGATTTTAATGGTATTAACTTCCCACGACCAACTGGGTAGCACCGGGCATAAAACCGGGTTTTGGCTAGAAGAATTTGCCGCACCCTATTATGTGTTTCTGGATGCGGGTGCCACGATCACCCTGGCGTCGCCAGCGGGTGGCCAACCACCGCTAGATCCTAAGAGTGATCAGCCGGACTTCCAGACCAAGGAAACCGATCGCTTCAGTCAAGACAGCGCGGCGCAAACGGTATTAGCCAACACCCTGCCCTTAGCCAGCATCAAGCCAAAAGACTACGATGCGGTGTTTTACGTCGGCGGCCATGGACCACTCTGGGACTTAGCCGAAGACCCCATCTCTATCGACCTGATTGAGTCGTTTGTGCGGGAAGGGAAACTGGTGTCGGCCGTGTGTCATGCGCCTGGCGTTTTACGCCATGTAAAGGCAGCAGACGGTCAGCCACTGGTAGCGGGCAAACGCGTAACCGGGTTTTCAAATAGCGAAGAAGATGCCGTGCAACTGACGGCCATTGTGCCCTTTCTGGTGGAAGACGAACTATCCAAACTGGGGGGGCTCTATCATAAAGGGGCGGACTGGTTGCCTCACGTTGAAGTCGATGGCAAGCTGATCACCGGCCAAAATCCCGCATCATCGAGTCCAGTCGCCCAGCAAGTGCTAAAAATGCTGGCCTGACCGTACGCTTCCAACGCCCTGGCGTTGGAAGTATTTTCTCAAACACATCAGGAACAGCCGATGGCACTCGATCTCTACAGCCACCCGGTGGTGGCGCTTGACGGTCAACCAATCAACCTTGAGGCACTGCGCGGAAAAGTCTTGCTATTGGTGAATACCGCCAGTCGCTGTGGTTTTACCCCGCAGTTTGCCGAATTAGAACAACTGCACCAACGTTATCAGGGGCGCGGCTTGGTTATATTGGGGTTTCCGTGTAATCAATTTGGCGCGCAAGACCCAGGTAGCAACCACGAAATTGCTGCATTCTGCCAAAAAAACTATGGCGTCAGCTTCCCCATGGCGGCACGCATTAATGTGAATGGACCAGATGCGCACCCGCTATGGCAAGCACTAAAACGCGCACGCCGTGGGTGCTTGGGCTTAGGACGCATTCATTGGAACTTCACCAAGTTTTTGGTTAATCGTCAGGGACAGGTGGTGGCGCGCTATGCCCCATTTACCAAACCGCTGAGCTTGTGCGCCAGAATTGACGCACTGCTATAACCGCAGGTGAGCCGGATTAGGCCCCTGAGGATGGAGAACCCTGTATGCCACCTAAACGGGTGCTACTGATGCTAGGTACACTAACCGTTTTACTCCATGGCTATATCGGTTGGCGTCTATTGCCAGCCCTGGCTATACACACCAACCTATGGCGCTTTGGCTGGCTGTATCTCGCCGCATCTGCGCTGTTGGTTCCGGCAGGGCTATTGGCCCGCGCAGTGAAACATCAGCCGCAGGCTGATCTATTGGCCTGGCTCGGCCTGTGTCTGACGGGTCTGTTTTCTTCGTTATTTTGCCTGACGCTATGCCGTGATCTGCTGTTGGTTCTGGTCTCACTCTCAGGAATAGGCGCCCAGCAAGAATTCGCTGAGCAATCGGCCTGGGCGGTACTGGGATTGGCGGTTTTAGCCAGTCTGCTGGGCTTATTCAACGCCCGTCGACTCGCCTCGGTACGCAAGGTCGATATTGTTATCAACGGATTAGCGCAGAGCTTGCATGGCTTCAGCATTGTACAAATCAGCGATATTCATGTTGGTTCGACCATTAAAAAGGGCTATTTGCAGGCGATTGTCGACCGGGTCAACGCCTTAGAGCCAGATATGATTGCCCTGACGGGTGACTTGGTGGATGGCAGCGTGCGCCAACTGAGTGCACATACCCAACCGCTAGCCCAGTTGTCTGCACGCTATGGCGCATTTTTTGTTACCGGCAACCATGAGTATTATTCTGGCGCACAAGCATGGATGGCAGAAGTCTCGCGACTCGGGCTGCAAGTCTTGGAAAACCGCCATGTCATCCTGCAGCACCAAGGTGCCCGCTTATTGGTCGCTGGTGTATCCGATTATTCTGCAGGCCACTTTGAAGGCGGCGTGCCAAGCGATCCCCAAGCCGCTCTGGTCGGTGCTCCGGCTGACGTGGCACTTAAACTGTTGCTAGCGCACCAGCCACGCAGTGCCTACGCAGCCGACCAAGCCGGATTTGATTTGCAATTGTCAGGGCACACCCATGGTGGCCAGTTTCTACCCTGGAACTGGTTTGTGCCATTGCAGCAACCCTTTACCGCCGGTCTGCATCGCTTACACCATCTGTTGGTGTATACCAGCCGCGGCACCGGTTACTGGGGGCCACCCTTACGCCTGTTTGCCCCCTCTGAAATTACCCAGTTGCGGCTGGTACGCGCCCCCTAGTGCGCAGGCGCTAGGCGCAGGCGTTCGCGCCGGCCACGCAGCCACTCCAAGGTCAGCAACATCACGATAGAGCAGCCAATCAACAGGGTCGCGGCGGCGGCAATCGTCGGACTCAGGTTTTCTCTGATACCGCTGAACATCTGACGTGGCAGGGTGATTTGCTCAGGTCCGGCCAAGAACAAGGTCACGACCACCTCGTCAAATGAGGAGGCAAAAGCAAACAGGCCGCCAGAAATCACCCCCGGAGCAATCAGAGGCAAAGTTACGCGGAAGAATGCGGTCAATGGTGTAGCACCCAGGCTGGTCGCTGCACGGGTAAGATTGTGGTTATAGCCTTGCAAGGTCGCGGTCACCGTAATAATCACAAACGGTGAGCCCAGCGCAGCATGGGCCAAAATCAGCGTGGTATAGCTGTTATCCATTCCCAGCGGGGCAAAGAACAGATAACTGGCAACACCGACAATCACCACCGGCACCACCATCGGCGAAATCAGCAAGAACATCACCAATGATTTTCCAGGAAACTCACCGCGCGTCAGCCCGATCGATGCCAGCGTGCCAAACACCATGGCGATCACCGTAGCCGCCGGCCCGACAATCATGCTATTGGTCAGTGAATGTACCCATTCAGGCGAACTAAAGAAGTCGGCATACCAGCGCAATGAAAACCCGGTCAAGGGATACACGAGAAACGAGCCTTGATTAAACGATAGCGGAATAATCACCAGCACCGGCAGAATCAGAAACAGCAGGGTCAGACCGGCGACAATCCGCAGGGTGTAGTGCCAAACCAGCTCTAGTGGCGACTTGTATTGATTCGACATTGGATGACTCCTTATCCGAGACGCAGGCGATTGGCGCCTACCAGCCAGCTATACACCACATACAGCAACATGGTTGCCGCCAGCAGCATGCCGCCTAGCGCGGTCGCCATTCCCCAGTTGATCGAGGTATTGGTATAGAAGGCAACAAAATAGCTGACCATTTGGTCATTGGGGCTGCCTAACAGAGCTGGCGTGATGTAGTAGCCAATCGACAAGATAAACACCAGCAGACTACCGGCACCAATACCGGCAGCGGTCTGCGGAAAATACACCCGCCAAAAACTGGCAAACGGATGACTGCCCAATGAAATCGCCGCGCGCATATAAGTGGGTGAAATCCCCTTCATCACGCTATAGATCGGCAAGATCATAAACGGCAGCAAGATATGCACCATGGCGATATAAACCCCAATACGGTTAAATACCAACTGTAGTGGCGCATCAATCAGTCCCATCCACTGCAAAGCATGGTTGATCAGGCCACCGGACTGCAGCAGCACAATCCAGGCGGCCACCCGCACCAGCACCGAGGTCCAGAACGGCAGCAAAACCAGAATCATCATTAAGTTACTGGTGCGGGTCGGCAGATTCACCAATAGATAGGCTAGCGGGTAGGCCAGGGCCAGACAGATCGCGGTCACCACCAGGCTCATCCAAAAAGTACGGGCAAAAATATCCAGATAAATCGCCTGGTCCGGGGTTGCCGGAGCCAATTCGCCCAGATCATCAATACGGTGATCGAGCGCAGCCAGCAAATAATAAGGGGTGATGCTAGAAGTATTGCGGCGCAGTACCTGCCAATACGCCGGGTCTCCCCAGCGTTCGTCAATATTGGTCAGCGCCTGCTGGTAGGAAGCGGGAGCGGATGCAAACGGCAACTGACGTGTGGTTTTGGACAAGAGACTGCGGTAGCCCGCCAGTTCCATATTCAGGCGCTTGCCCACATCGCCTAACTTCTGATTTTCACGTGCCGCTACCAAGTCTTGTGCCAACGCGCGATACGCGGCTTCTGGTGGCAAGGCCTTGCCATTCCAACTGGCAACTGCCTGAACCGTTAGCGGCATATTGCTGACAATTTCCGGGTTATTCACGCTACGCAGCAGCAAGGCAATAATCGGTGCCACAAAGATCACCAGTAAGAAAACCACCAGTGGGGCAATCAGCAACAGCGCCTTAATGCGCGCCAAGCGCTCGGCGCGCGCCAGGCGTTGTTTCAAAGGAAGCCCGGCCTGTGGGCTCAGAGACGCCGAGTCGGCGAGAGATGCGGTAGTGGGCATAAGAAAACCGGCTCCTGTTGAGGGAAAAACGGGGCCGGGCAAATCACCCGGCCATTGAGCTTGATGACTTATTTTGCAGCCCAGGAATTAAAACGCTGCTCTAGCGATTCACCATAATCCGCCCAGAATCCGACACTGATTCCGAGCGCATTCTTGATGTTTTGCGGTGCAGTGGGCAATTGGCTGGCAACCGATTTATTTAACAGCGCTACCGTCTTCTTGTTAGTCGGGCCATAGGCAATATTCTGCGAGTACACCTTCTGGTTTTCTGGGCGGCTGGCAAAAGCGATAAATTTCAGCGCGGCCGCTTTGTTTGGCGAGCCCTTTGGAATCGCCCAGGAGTCAAAGTCATACAGACTGCCATCCCAGACAATCTTCAACGCCTTGCCTTCTTTCTGGGTAGCCGCAATCCGACCGTTGTAAGCCGAACTCATCACCACATCACCGGAAACCAGAAATTGTGGCGGCTGTGCACCGGCATCCCACCACTGGATATTTGGCTTGAGTTGATCCAGCTTTTTAAACGCACGATCTACACCGGCTTTGGTGGCTAACACTTTGTATACGTCTTTGGTTGGCACGCCATCGGCCAGCAGGGCAATTTCCAAGGTATATTTAGCCCCCTTGCGCAAGCCACGCTTGCCTGGGAATTTCTTCACATCCCAGAAATCTTTCCATGATCTAGGTGCAGATTTCAGCTTGTCGCTGTTGTAGGCCAACACCGTAGACCAAACGAAAATTCCGATCCCACATTGCTGGGGCGCGCCATGCACAAAGTCAGCCTTGTTCCCGATCTTGCTATAGTCCAGGGTTTCAAACAGTCCTTCATCACAGCCGCGCGCCAACTCTGGCGATTCGACTTCAAGCACATCCCAGCTCACGCTATGGGTATCGACCATGGCTTTCACCTTAGCCATTTCGCCGTTGTACTCACCCGCCACGATATTGATACCGGTGGATTTTTCAAACGGTTGGTAGTAGGCCTTTTGTTGCGCCGCTTTATTGGTACCGCCAAACGAAATTACAGACAGACTGGCCGCCTGTACCGGCGCGATACTGGCAAGTGCAACGGCCAGAACGGCGTATTTAAACGATTTCTCCATTCCTGCTTCTCCTTTTGTTTTTGGGGAACTGCACGCATCAGTCCGCAAGTTCGACCGGGTCGAGCGCACGAACGTGTTCGATTTGCCAGCCAAGCGGAACCACGTCCCCAACCACCAGAGAAGGGGCCAACTCGGAAATCGGCTGTTTGATAAAGAATCCGGTAGAACCACAGACTTCCATGCGAATGCGCACGTGATCGCCAAGATAAATAAATTCTTGTACGCGACCAGAGAAACGGTTGTGACTATCGGCGCTATGGCCATTGAGTTGAATCCGCTCGGGGCGGATCGACAATGAAACGGCTTGGCCGGGAGCCGCATCGTGAATCGCCAGCGCACGCACCCGCTCACCGGTTGGCAAGGCGACTTCACAGCGGTCACCATCGCGGCTGATCATGGTGCCGGACAGGCGGTTGTTTTCACCGATAAAGTTGGCAACAAAGGTATTTTTTGGGTGCTCGTACAAACCTTGAGGACTATCAATCTGCTGAATCTCGCCCTGATGGAACACCGCAACCCGATCAGACATGGTCAGCGCCTCGCCTTGATCGTGGGTGACATACACCACGGTGACACCCAGCCGCTGATGCAAATGCTTAATCTCGATCTGCATTTGCTCACGCAGCTGCTTATCCAGAGCACCCAACGGTTCGTCCATCAACACCAATTGCGGCTCAAACACCAAGGCGCGCGCCAGTGCCACACGTTGTTGCTGTCCGCCAGACAGTTGGCCGGGATAACGCGCGCCATATTTATCCAGTTGCACCATCGCCAGCGCACGCTTGACGCGCGCCTCCAGATCAACTTTGGCTACTTTGCGCACGGACAGAGGAAACGCCAGATTCTCAGCGACCGTCATATGGGGAAACAGCGCGTAGTTCTGAAACACCATGCCGATATCGCGCTTATGCGGAGGCACATTTTTCAGGGAACGGCCCGCCAACTGAATCTCTCCTGCCGTAGGTGTCTCAAACCCAGCTAGCATCATCAGACTGGTGGTTTTGCCGGAGCCGGAGGGTCCAAGCAGGGTCAAGAATTCGCCTTTGCGAATTTCAAGATTCAGGTCTTTGACGATCAGCGCTTCACCGTCATAGCTTTTTTGTACATTGCGAAACCGCACCAGCACATCATTTGCAAGAGACTCGGCCATGGCCACACCTGTATTGAGAGTGTATGCAACCATGCTATCTTCGATATGACATCAGCAAAATCGGTGAATGGCGGATTTTTATGTCAGGATTAACACGGTTGTCATGTAGGGAAAAGACTACATGACAACCGTGTTACATCAATTGATGTTCAAGTGCATAGCGCACCATTTCGGCGACAGAATGCACGCGCAGTTTCTGCATCAAACGTACTTTGTGGGTACTCACGGTTTTGGCACTGATCCCTAGATGCAGTGCAATATCGTTGACGTTGGTCCCATGAACCAAGCGTTCGAACACTTGATATTCACGCTCGGACAACTGGGCATGCGCTGGGCGGGAATCGGTCAATCCCACTTCAAACACCATACGATCCGCCAGTTGAGGATCAATATAGCGCCCGCCCGCCGCGACTTTGCGAATCGCGGTCAACAACAGGGCGGGATCACTGTCTTTGGTGGCATAACCAGCAGCCCCCGCCTTGAGCGCGCGCGCCGCCATCTGGGCTTCGTCGTGCATCGATAGCATTAAAATTGCAGGCGCAGGCTCCAAGGCTCGAATCCGGGTAATCAATTCCAGTCCGTTGAGGCCGGGCATCGAGATATCCAACAAGATCACATCACAGACTGTCTGGCGCAGCTGTGCGATCACCTCGTCACCGTTGGCCGCCTCACCCACCACACTCAGATCAGCGGCGATACCCAATAGCTGTTTGATCCCTTCACGCACAATTTTATGGTCTTCTGCCAATAGCACTCTGATCACGTTGGCTCACTTTCATCTATGGGTAGCGTCACCGTCAGCGTGGTGCCTTGCTGTGCTTGACTATCAATCTGCAAAACGCCTCCTAGTAACAACACCCGCTCACGAATCCCGGCCAAACCAAATGAAATCCCTTCTCGCGGTACGCTAGGATCAAACCCAATGCCGTCGTCACTGATCGACAGCATCAGTTGGCTGGCTTGCTGTTGCAACACCACGGTCACCGAATGGGCCTCGGCATGGCGCAGAATATTGGTCAGCGTTTCCTGCAAAATGCGAAACAGACTAATCGCCTTCTCGTCCGCCAACGCCAGTACTGTATCTGGCACCGACACCAGGCAGGGGATCTGACTACGCTGTTCAAAACGCCGCATCTGCCATTCAACCGCCGAAACAATCCCCGCATCCAGAATCGGCGGACGCAAGGCACTGGCAACGTCACGCACAATCTGAAAGGTTTGCTCTATCAAACGCTTCATGCTGTGCAATCGATCGTGCAATTTAGGATCTAAATGGGCAAACCCAATTTCACACATTGACATTTCTAGCCGTAACACCGTCAACATCTGCCCCAACTCATCGTGAACCTCACGAGCGATGTGGGCCTTTTCTTCTTCGCGCGCGGATTCCAGATGGGCGGCCAATTCGCGCAATGACTGGCGCGAAGCCGCCAAACTCAACTCATTTTCTTTGTTGTTGGAGATGTCCCAGGCAATGCCATCCCACACCATCCGGCCATTCTCAAACACCCGTTGCGTCGCCTTAAGATCAACCCAGCGTAGCGGTGTTTTGTGCCCCTGAATTCTTCCCTGCCAGTTCAAGCGGCCATCGCCCGTCGTGGCGCGTTGCCAACAGGCCAGGAACCCCGGCCGGTCCGCCGGATAGACCCAAGCCAGTAACTGCGTTAGATGACGCTCAATGCGCTGTGGGGCATGGCCTAATAATTCAGTTGCCGCATCGCTCAAAAAAGCCAACTGCACCGGAGCCCCGGTCTGCGCGCGCTCTAATCGAAACACCAGCCCGGGCACATTGGTGGCAATCCCCTTCAGGCGTGCCTGGCTTTCGTCTAGTGCCGCGCGCGCCCGATGGCGCTCAGACGCGTCATTAATAAACACCACCAAATATTCAGCCGTGCCATAACGCAAGAAACTCAGGGCAATATCCAGCGGTAGCCGCGTTCCATCAAGGCGCCGACACTCGGCTTCAAAATTTGGCTGGGCGGCAGAACTACGTAACCGATTCCATAGTTCGCGCCAACGGTCAGCGTTTAACTGGGGATAACAGTCCGAAATCGGGCGGCCAAGCACGTCGGCAGCATCACGCGCAGCCAGAAGCTGACAAGCCGCCAGATTGGCATAACGTACCCGACTATCCCAATTGACCCAGAGAATCCCGACGGTGCTGTGGTCCAGGGTAAATTGTGGCAATAGCAACGACTCGCGCTCGGCATCTTGCAGTTCAAGCTGATGACGCAATCGCTCCAATTGAAGTTCTATATGGTTTTGCTGGCGCGCGCGCTTCGCACTCAAGAACACCAGCACCCCGGCCAGCAGAGCCAACAGTCCGCTAATATCGCGCCAGAATCCAGGTTGTTGGGTCAGCGAGGGATAGTCCGGCAACATCCAGCGCGTATATACCTGGGTTAAAAAATGGGGGGGGAGTTGCTGTAATGCGGCATCAATCTGTGCCACGTTTTGCGGCTGATCTTTGCGTACGGCAATCCGCAACAAACGGGTATAACCCGCATCGCCCACCACGGCCAATTGGGTAAATGCGGCTTCGCGCAGCAAGCCCGCCAGCAGACCTTCATCCACCACGGCGTAATCGGCTTGGCGCGCGACCACCAGAGCCAAGGCGGCACGCTCATTGGTTTGCGGCACCAGTTGCAGCACCGGATAAGCTGAGGCGATAAAACGCGACAGTGCGCTTGGGCCGACCAGACTCAGACGCGCAGACACCGGCAATAACTCAAGATCAACCGCATGGTTACCCCGTCCACGCAGCCCCACTACTTTATTTGGTACCCGCAAAAACGGTTCAGAAAACAATTCATACTTCAGTCCTTGCGGGGTTTGCACCAAACCAGGGGCCACGTCTATCTGATGCCGACGCAAGGCACTGACGAGTGCCGCCTGGCTCAGATACGGATGCCAGACCAGGCGCCGATGTAGCTGGGTCGCCAAGCGATTCATCACCGCTATGTTAGCGCCTTGCAGCCAGCGGCCACTGGCATCGTACTGTGCATATGGGCGCTCCAGCAGCACCCCGACGTGCCATTCGGTGAGCGCTACGGGATGCGACGCTGCCGCGCGCGGAGGGTTGGTCACAGCCATGCAGGGTTGTAGAGCAAACCCAAGTAGTAGCGGCCAGACAACCCTGCGCAAACAGATAAAATAATTCAATCGCATCGCCGTTAAAGTCCGATTGTCAGACAGAGATAAATCGCCAGCTCAGTCTAACGGATTTAATTCATATAGTGTGCAAATGTCATACAAGCCAAGTCACCAGGTGGAGGGGGCCGCATCATCGCTAGCGAGTCGTGTGCTTTGAGTCGTATAATCAGTGGCTTGAATCCGCGTTCTCTTGCAAGCGAAAGAGAACACACTATCTAGCCCGTTGAGCTGGCTCAACGGGTTTTTTGCATCAGACACGCGGTGGTTTTTATTGAAAAGGCTGGGTCGATTGTAATGAAAAAGGTATTTGTCAAAACCTTTGGCTGCCAGATGAACACCTACGACTCGGATAAGATGATCGACGTCCTGGGCGAGGCCGAGGGCATGATTCAAACAGAGTCAATGGAAGACGCCGATGTGATTCTGTTTAACACGTGCTCAGTGCGCGAAAAAGCACAAGAAAAGGTGTTTTCTGACCTTGGCAGAATTCGACATCTGAAAGACAGCAAACCTGAGTTGGTGATTGGCGTTGGTGGCTGTGTTGCGTCACAAGAAGGCGCAACCATCATCAAACGTGCGCCCTATGTTGACGTGGTATTTGGCCCGCAAACCTTGCATCGCTTGCCTGAGTTGATCAAAGCCCGGCAACGTACAGGTCACTCACAGGTCGATATTTCGTTTCCCGAAATCGAGAAATTCGACCATCTGCCACCCGCGACGGTACAAGGTGGAGCTGCCTATGTCTCGATTATGGAAGGCTGCTCTAAGTATTGCTCGTTCTGCGTGGTGCCCTATACCCGTGGGGAGGAAGTCTCGCGTCCGTTTGACGACGTACTGACCGAGGTCGCTGGGCTCGCGCAACAGGGGGTCAAAGAAATCACCCTGCTGGGGCAAAACGTCAATGCTTACCGTGGCTTAATGGCGGATGGTAGCATTGCTGACTTTGCACTGTTATTAGAATACGTACACGAAGTACCAGGAATTGAGCGGCTGCGGTTTACCACCAGCCACCCGCGTGAATTTACCCAGCGGCTGATCGATTGCTACCTCAGTCTGCCCAAGCTGGTTTCACACCTGCACTTGCCCGTGCAAAGCGGTTCGGACCGCATATTAAGTGCGATGAAGCGTGGTTATACCACCCTTGAATTTAAGTCGATCATCCGCAAAATGCGCTCGGTGCGACCGGATTTGTGTCTGACATCTGATTTTATTGTCGGGTTTCCTGGCGAAACGGAAGCAGACTTTGAGGCCACACTGAAACTAGTGCGCGAGATCAAATTCGATCTGAGCTATGTATACATCTACAGCCCGCGCCCAGGCACCCCGGCGGCGAATCTGCCAGATGACATTCCACAGCTGGAAAAAGTGCGCCGCCTGGAAGCACTCAATGACGTGATTGAAGCCCATGTACTGAGTATCAACCAGTCGATGATCGGCAGCCGACAAAAGGTGTTGGTGGAGGGGATCGCCCGGCGCGACCCTGGCTTTTTGGCCGCGCGGAGCATGAATAACCGCGTCGTCAATTTTGCCGGGGACGAGGGTCTGATCCGCCAAATGGTGGAGGTCATCATCACTGAGGCGCTACCGCACTCGCTCAAGGGTGAAAGGGTCTGAGTGGTGACGCTGAATCCACTGACTAGACTCTTACAAGTGAACTGAATTACAGATAGGAACGCGCATGTTCATCGTTTCATTAAGCTATATCCGCCCGCTAGCAGAAGTTGACGCCGTGTTAAGTGCACATGTCGCCTGGCTCAAACAAGGTTACGCCTCTGGCACCTTTATCGCCTCAGGCCGCAAGGTGCCGCGCGATGGCGGCGTGATCATGGCACGCGCCAAGAGCCGTGCGGCACTGGATCAATGCTTGGCACTTGATCCTTTTGCCCAAGCCGGCGTGGCGCGCTACGAGGTGATTGAATTTATTCCCAGCATGACGGCTGTCGGTCTGGAAGGACTGAACGAGCAAAGTCCGTCCCACTAACCCATTGGAGACTGCACGACCTTGCTGATCGAACCCCTCAGCTTTAATCCCATTGATAACCAGCGCCTGGCAAATTTATGCGGCGCGCTGGATGAAAATCTAAAACAAATTGAAGTCGGCCTGGACGTCGGCATCAATCGCCGTGGCGAACATTTCAAGATTCAGGGAGACCGGGCACGCGATGCGGTCAAAGCGCTGACCCAATTATATTTACTGGCAGAAAAACAGGCGCTGGGGATCGAAGATGTCCAGCTGTGTCTGGTAGAAATCCAGCGTCAAACCGCAGAGGACTACAGTCTTGAGAACGGTCCGTCGCTACGCACCCGGCGTGGCGAGCTGCGTGGGCGCACACCACGTCAAAGTTTGTATATCCAGGCCATCTTAAATCACGATGTCACCTTTGGCATTGGGCCTGCAGGTACCGGTAAAACCTATCTGGCAGTGGCTTGTGCCGTAGATGCGATGGAGAGAGATCAGGTTCAACGCATCATGTTAGTGCGCCCAGCGGTTGAGGCCGGGGAGAAACTCGGGTTCTTGCCTGGCGATCTGGCACAAAAGGTTGACCCCTATCTGCGGCCTTTGTACGACGCCCTGTATGACCTGATGGGCTACGACAAAGTCTTGCGCTTATTTGAAAAGGGGCTAATCGAGATTGCCCCGCTTGCCTATATGCGTGGCCGCACCCTGAATAACGCCTTTATCATTCTGGATGAGGCTCAGAACACGACCCCAGAACAGATGAAGATGTTTTTGACGCGCATTGGCTTTGGCTCACGCGCGGTCGTGACCGGTGACGTGACCCAGATTGACTTGGCGCGCCATCAAAAAAGCGGCCTGGTGGAAATCGAACAAATTCTTGGCAACATTCGCGGAATCCATTTTCAGCATTTTCAAAGCGATGACGTGGTACGCCATCCATTGGTGCAAAAAATCGTCGACGCTTACGAACAATGGCAACTAAAAGATGAAGATCGCAAAAAAAAGAGTTAGACCCCAGCTGGACGGCCGACTCAATCTGGCAATTGATTACCGGGTGGATAAAACCAATCTACCGGATGAAGAGCGGCTACTGCGCTGGGCTGAGGCTGCGCTATTACCCAAGGTTAAACAGGCTGAAATCAGTCTGTGCATCGTAGATGAAGAAGAAGGCCGTCAACTCAACCACGACTATCGAGGCCGCGATGCCGCCACCAATGTATTAACCTTTGCGCTGAACGAGGGGGAGCCGGTGCCAGGGCTGCCGCTATTTGGTGATATTGTACTGACGGCACCGGTACTATTGCGCGAAGCGCTTGAGCAGCACAAGCCGCTTGATGCCCACTATGCGCATCTGGTGATTCACAGTATGTTGCATCTGCAGGGCTATGATCACATCGAAGAAACCGAGGCACAGGAAATGGAAGCGCTTGAAACGGTCATGCTTAACCGACTAGGATACCCAGACCCTTATGGCGAGGAGCACGCCTGACACTATGGAAGACCCCAGTAAACACAGCCCGAATTGGTTTGAACGTTTGTCCAATTTATTGTTGCGCGAGCCGGAAGACCGCGAAGAGCTGGTTGATCTGTTGCACTCAGCATTCGAACGCAACCTATTAGACGCCGATGCACTCGGCATGATTGAAGGGGTATTATCAGTCGGCGAATTGACCGTCGGCGATGTGATGATTCCTCGTAGTCAAATGAATGTGATTCGCCAAAAAGACCAGATTGAAGCCATTTTGCCTATGGTCATCGACAGTGGTCACTCACGATTCCCCGTGATTGGCGATGATCGCGACGATGTGATCGGGATTCTGCTGGCTAAAGATTTGCTGCGTTATTTTCATAACCCAGAAACCTTTAACCTGGCCACGACCCTGCGCCCCCCGGTGTTTGTCCCAGAAACCAAGCCCTTAAATGTGTTGTTGACCGAATTTCGCAGCACGCGCAATCACATGGCGGTCGCGGTAGATGAATATGGTGGCGTGGCAGGTCTGGTCACCATTGAAGATGTGATCGAACAGATTGTCGGCGACATTGAAGACGAATTCGATTTTATTGACACTGAAGACCAGATTGTACCGGTGCGCGGTCAACGCTTCCGCGTGAATGCGCTCACCGAAATCGACACGTTTAACCAGTATTTTGACACCCACTTTGCCAGTACCGATGCGGATACCATTGGCGGAGTGGTGGTCGAATTGTTTGGACACGTACCAAAACGCGGTGACACACACGATTGCGATGGAATACGTTTCACCATCTTGAAGGCCGATAGCCGCCGTTTGCATACGCTACTGGTCGAAAAAATCCGTAACGATTCGTGAGCCCCGGCCCCTTATGCGAACTGCCCTGCTTCTGATTCTGGCCACCCTTGCTGGTGGCTTTACCATTTTTGCCTTTGCACCCTATCGCATTTACTGGATTATGCCGCTGACCCTGGCGGTACTGGCCGATCTGATTGAGCGCGATCCCAAGCACTCGCTATTGCTTGGCTATGCATGGGGGTTGTCAGCTTATCTGTGCAATTTCAACTGGATCTATATTTGTTTGCACGATGTTGCCGGCATGCCGGCACTGCTTGCCGGGCTCTTAACGGTATTACTGCCCGCCGCGCTGGCACTGTTTCCGGCATTGGCCTGTTGGCTCACCAGCCAAATTGGCGCACGTACCCAAGTCAACCGTCTAGTTCGCTGCCTGCTGCTGTTTCCCGCTGCCTGGACCCTGAGTGAATGGGTGCGCGGCTGGATCTTAACCGGGTTTCCATGGGGCCAGGCCGGTTATTCGCAGATCACCGAGAGTCCACTGTCTGGCTATGCCCCAGTCAGCGGGGTGCTCGGCGTCACCGGGATGGTGGCGTTAAGCGCCGGGCTACTATGCTTAGCGCTACATGAGGGAAAGTGGAAACGCCTGATCCTAGGGGCCGGTCTGATGCTGATGTGGGGAGGGGGGATGGAGCTGAAGCAAATCAGCTGGACTACGCCGGTCGGCAAACCGATTTCGGTCGCCTTGGCACAAGGCAATGTGCCGCAATCGATCAAGTGGAACCCGATCAGTTTCGAAACCACCTTATCGCTGTATGCCCAGCAAATCGCCACCACCCACGCTGACCTGATGATTCTGCCAGAAACAGCACTGCCGGTATTACTGGAAGATCTGCCACGCCCCTATCTGGATCTATTGACCCAACTGGCAGGACACAATCAGATGGCGCTGGCAGTGGGGATTCCACGCCGTGTGGGTGACGGCTATGTGAATGCCGTAGTCGCGGTCACCGAACCGGGCATGCCGTATTACGCCAAAGACCATTTGGTGCCATTTGGTGAATTTATTCCCCTACCTTGGCTGACCAGTTGGCTGTATCAATTGATGGATATGCCGATGAGCGGCTTTAGCCGCGGCGGAAAAAACCAGGCGCCACTGGCGTTGGCCGGGCAAAAGATTGCCTTTAACATCTGTTATGAAGACAGTTTTGGCGAAGATCTGATTGGACCGGCAGCAAAGTCAACGATGCTGGCGAATGTCAGCAACCTGGCATGGTTTGGCAAAAGCCAGGCCGCCAGCCAGCACCTGCAACTGTCACAAACGCGCGCGCTGGAAATGGGGCGCACGATGCTGCGCTCAACCAATACCGGTATGACGGCGATTATCCGCCCAGATGGCAATATTGACTCTTTTTCCGCTCCGTTTACCCGCCAAGTGTTGCAGGGCTTTGCCGAAGGCCGCACTGGACTGACGCCCTATATGCGCTATGGCAACTTACCGGTGCTATTGCTGTGCGCGCTGATGCTGTTGGCGCCATTGGTCAAATGGAAAAAAGCAGTTGATTCAGGCCGAATGCGGTTTCGCGATCATATTTGAGGGTGGTGCACCCCGGGGTCAGAGACAAAAGACGATGTTTTTTGTCTCTGACGAACCGGCTTTCTGGGAATAACTGCTTACTTCAGAGCAGCGGCACCAGCCAAAGCAACTGCATTATCATCTTCTACACTACTGCCACTCACACCCACCGCACCAATGATATTGCCCTTTTTGTCTTTAAGCGGAATCCCACCTGGGAAGGTGATCAAGCCGCCATTAGAGAACTCAATGTGATACAGCGGCTTCCCGGGTTGAGCCAGCTCACCCAAGGTTCCACTCGGCATATTGAATAAACGTGCGGTTTTGGCCTTCTTGATCGAAACATCGATACTGCCCAAAAAGGCACCGTCCATACGCACAAACGCCTTGAGGTTGGCACCTGCATCCACCACGGCAATATTCATCAGGGTCCCTTGCTGCAGCGCCTTAGCATGCGCAGCCGCAACAATGGTTTGGGCCTGCTCTAGCGTAATATCACCACCGGCAGCAAACGCGCTACTGGCCACACCAAAACCGCCAAGAACCAACATCGTAAGCATTAGACACTTTGATTTCATTTGAGTAATCTCCAGTTTCCCTGCGATGTGAATGCCATGGAACACCACTGTGCGTGCCCATTGGCGTTGGAATCTCAGAACATTAAGATTTATTGCCGAATAGTAATGCGCTGTGAATAGACCGCCTCCTTTCGCGCCGAACGTTCAAATGAGAGCTCAACTTGAGGCACTTCCGAATCAGAAGATTCGTAAGGCAATGAGCAATGGCAAAAGGGTGCTGAGCGAAGAGACGCGTCAGACGCAGAATAGACACACGGATCCGTTTCAATCGGCGGAACGCGAAACTGGTGGAGACGAACATGTCGAAATCCCCTTCCGGTGTCCAATGATGCAAATTGTTGCTAAAGCGGGGTGATCAGGCTTGGTGTATACAGTATTCGAGGCCCAGTGCGGCCCTACAAGGGATAACGCACTTCAAGGGACACCGGTGTGTCAATTCGTGACAGAACTGTTTCAGTGGACAGGGAAGGTGAAGAAGCATTGAAGTTGGGGTCGCCCCCAACTTCAACTTAGACTTTGAAGCGCGACACCAGCCCACGCAGCTGGTCGGCACAGGTGTAAATTTCTTCCACTGCGCGCGAGGTGGTGCTGGAGGCGGTCGCGTTGGCTTGACTGCTATGTGCGATATTCTCGACGTTCTGAGCAATATCCTGGCTAGCCAGGCCCTGCTGTTTGAGCGCATCCGAGATTTCATTCACCGCGCGCACCACATCCAGCGCACTTTCGCGCAAGCGCGTGACCGATTCGCCCCCTTGTACCGCCAGAGCCAAACCGGTTTTTACACGCTCCACCGCTTGCTCCATGGTGCTACGCGAGTCATCGGAACCTTGTTGAATTTCTTGCACCATCACCGCGATTTCGCGGGTGGCGTTGGCAGTGCGTTCAGATAGATTACGCACCTCGTCGGCGACCACCGCAAAGCCACGACCGGCCTCTCCGGCGCGTGCGGCTTCAATCGCGGCGTTAAGCGCCAGCAAATTGGTCTGGTCGGCTACTTCGCGAATCACCTGCATAATGGCCGAAATGTTTTTGGTCTTGTCGGCCAGATTGGCAATCGTGCTGGCGGTGTTGTCCACTGATTCACTGATGCGTTCCATCTCACTCACCGCGCTGGCAATCACCTGATTGCCCTCTTGCGATAGCTCGCCCGAGGCCTGCGACAAGCGCCGCGCATCTTCGGCGTGCTCAGCGATGGCATGGATGCTGTGGGTCAACTGCTCGACTGACTCGGACATTGACACCGCTGACTGGCTTTGCTGCTGCGACCCAACCGCCACGTCTTCGGCATTCTTGGTCACCTGCTGGCTCATCTGTCCCAAGTGATTGGCACTATGCACAATGTCGTGCACCAGTGCGCGCAACTGGGTTTGCATATGGGCCACCGCGGCCAGCAAACTGCTGTCGTCGCCCGGTTTGAGCGGCACCGGCTCATTCAGATAGCCGTCAGAAATCCGCTTGACCACCTCGGTCGTTACCCGTGGCTCAGCCCCGAGCTGTGCCAAAATCTTGTGTGTCACCCGCCCACCCGCCAAGAGTAGCAACAGCAACGCCACCAGCACTTCCAAGAGCAGATAACCCAGTTCTGAATAAAAAGCGCGGTCCACGTCATCCAGATAAATGCCGGTGCCGACCACCCAATGCCAACTAGGCGAGGTCTTTAGATAGGAAATTTTGGCCTGAGGCTGATCAAAGCCTGGTTTGTCCCAAACATAAGAAGCAAACCCCTGCCCTTGACCCGTAGCGAGGGTCTGATCAAACAGCGCGCCCAGATTATTGCCGGCCGCATCGCGCAAACTATGCGCGTCTACGCCCAGCAACTTCGGCTTAACGCCCTGCACCACATAACGCATGCCAGAATCGTAGGCAAACAAATATTCTTTGCTGTCATAGCGCACCGCTGACAAGGCTGCCGCAGCCAATGCCTGCGCTTGTGGCTGTTGCATTTTTCCACTGGCCACCTGTTGTTCAAAATACCCCACCACGCCCAGTGCCGACTCCACCTGATTACGAATCTTGTCTTGCCGGTCTTGCAACATAATATTGCGCTGGGTAAACACATTGATGGTGCCCAAAACACAGAGCAATAGTGCCGCCATCGCAATCAACCACAATAGTCTGGCACGCAAACTCATTCCCACCCCTGCTGGTTGATTCATTACTCTTTTCCCCCGGCAATGCTGCCGTGCAAGCCCTAAGTTATAAAAATTTCGTGATTAAGATTCGTCTCATATTGCATTAATCATAATTCACCGAGAATTCACTCAACAGCTCAACCACACCGCTGCCCGATTACCCGATCCCCAGATTGGCTTACTTTTTTATTTATTTATTTTTGAGGAATACCACTATGAACCGCATTAACAAAATTGCTTTGATCCCGGCCGCTTTGATTGCAGTATTGGCAAGCCAGGTCGCTTTGGCGGCTGCCCCGGTCACCACCGGTCAGATCACCCTCACCGGCACGGTCACCAAAGCTTCATGTCAGTTGAACATTGCTAATCCTACGGTTGATCTTGGCACCTACTACGCCGGTACCACTTTTAAAACCGTGGGTTCAACCTCACCAGCTAAACCGCTGGGGATTACGATCTCCGATTGCGGTGGAACCGTTGCAGGTCTGGTCAAGCTCACCGGCGCACCATCCGACGACGCGCAATATTTTGTGGCAAACGATACCAATAGCGGTCTTGGCATCAAGCTGGATCAAAATGGAACGACCATCAAACCGAACGACACAGCTAACTTTACCGCTGACGGCGATCTGCAATTAAATGCAGCATTCATCTCAACCCAAGCACTTGAGCTGATCAAAACCACACAAGCAAATACCATCATTAATTTCGAAATCACCAACCAATAATAACCAATAACCCGGTTAGGCGTAGCTTACGCCTAGCTGAAACTCTGCAGTTTTATACTCCACGCATCGGGCCCCCGGCGTGGAGTTTTGCTATTGCGGGCCACCCCATGCATCAAGAACACTTAGCGCGACTACGGTGAGGTGTTCCCCTTCGATATAGCGTGCAGCTTAATTCATCTCACTTAAATATCGCATTTTTTTTATTCATATATTATGTTTAAAGCGATAAAAAATAAACAGATTAAGATCTGACCACACTCAGGGGAGTAGAACGCATGAATGTGATTAAGAAACTGTGCGCTTGTATCTTGTTTGCCCTGCCATTCTCCCCGGCGTTCGGCAATGTGGCGCTCACCAATTCTCGCCTGGTGGTCACCGAGCAACAATCGTCGACCTCGATTGGGGTAAACAATACCGGTGAAACGCCGTTATTAATTCAATCTTGGGTCAGCGGCGACGATAAAAGTGTTAAAGCGCCGTTTATGGTTACCCCACCATTGTTTCGGCTTGAGAGCAAGCAAGAGAACACCCTGCGGATTCTGCAATTACCCAATCAACTACCACGCGATCAAGAATCGCTGTTCTGGCTTAATGTAAAAGAAATCCCGCCGCTGGATAAAAGCCTGGTCGGAAAAAATGTGCTACGGATTGCGATTAATAACCGCATCAAGCTGTTTTACCGCCCGCGCGATTTACCGAGCAGCGTGGAGGCCGCAGCGCAAAGTCTCACTTGGCAATTAAATACACAAGGCGCAGGCAAATGGCGCTTGCTGGCTCATAACCCTTCGCCATATTACATTACCTTTGCCAGTATTAAGTTTAACGGCCAAAACCTAGACATCAGCGGGATGCTGATGCCACATGGGGAACTGAGTTTTACCTTAAAAACCGCCCCAGCCAAGGGCGCACAAGTAGAATACAGCACGATTAACGATTATGGTGGCAATAGCGCGCTGATTAGCCAACTCCCGGAACAGACCAAGGCCAAGGAGAGCGAATAATGCGCTCAGCTCCGCCATCGGGCGACGCGGCCTGGCTGTGTCTACTGGCTCTGAATCTACCGTACAGAGCGCTGGCAGACGAACTGCCCAGCACACCGGTGGTGTCTGCCACAACGGTGAGTGCGCCGGCGTCGAACCTCGCGCCCCCCACCCAGGTCGAGTTTGACCCAGCGTTTCTGGATCAAAACGGACCCCAATCTCAGGTTGATCTATCGGTATTTTCAAGCGGTAACCGGGTACTGCCGGGTGGTTATGTGGTTGACCTGTATTTGAATAATAATTTTCTACTCAGCCGTGAAATCCAGTTTGATGCACAGAGCGATAATCAGGATGCCAAGCCGTGTTTGACACTAGACGATGCAGATCAATTTGGCTTGCAGAAAGACTATGCGGTGGCGCTGGCCAACAGCGGCAGCGACCGTTGTCTGAATCTTGCGGCGGTGATGCCAGAAGCGCAGTTGCACTATGACGCCAATCAGCAACGGCTAGACCTGAGCATTCCACAAGCCTATCTGGATCGCAGGGCACGCGGCATGGTGTCGCCCAAGCGCTGGGACGAGGGAATTAATAGCGCCCAGCTCAACTACAACCTGAGTGCCACCCACCAAACCACCCCCGGCAGCAGCAAGTCAGACCAAGTGTATGGCTCGCTGAATAGCGGAGCCAACCTGGCGGGCTGGCGCCTGCGTAATCAATCGAGTCTGGCGCAAGGCTCGGATCAGCGCACCCATTTGCAATCGTTACAGAGTTGGGTTGGGCACGACATCGATGCGCTGCACAGTCAGTTTCGGATTGGCGATAGCACCAGCGGTGGCCTGTTTGCCGATTCGCTGCCGTTTCGCGGCATACAGTTGTGGTACGACAAGGACATGGATCCGGATAGCCTGCAAAACTTCGCGCCCACGCTACGCGGCGTGGCCAAGAGCAATGCCAAAATCACAGTAAGTCAAAACGGCAATATTATTGATACCCGCTATGTAGCACCGGGGCCATTTGCCATCGACGATCTGTCGCTGAGTTCTGGTAATGGCGATCTGACGGTGGTGGTCACCGAAGCCGATGGCAGCCAGCATAGTTTTGTGCGGCCATATGCCTCGCTGCCGGTGATGCTGCGCCCGAATAGCTGGGACTACAATTTCAGCGCCGGGCAACTGCGTGACAGTAGCACCGAGCAACACCCGAATTTTAGCCGCTTGAGCCTGGCACACGGTTTGAGTAATGGAAGCACCGTGTATGGAGGCCTCACTAGCAGCCCGGGCTATCAATCATGGTTATTGGGTGCCAGCCAAGTGCTAGGCCCGATTGGCGCACTGGCGCTGGACCTGACCCAGGCGCGCTCGGAGGTGAATAACGACACGCGCCAAGGCACGGCAACACGCTTGCAATACAGCAAGAGCCTCACGAGTACCGGTAGTCAGATTCAACTCAGCGCCACGCGTTACGGCAGCGAGGATTATCTGACCCTGGGGGATGCGGCGCGCTTGCGCGGTGGCGAAGATATCGGCGTAGATATGTGGGTCAAGCACAAGGAACAATTGTCGCTGAATCAGGACCTGGGCCGCTGGGGCTCGTTATCGATCTCGGCCACACGCAATAGCTATTGGACCCAGCGCGACCCCGATACCCTGACCAACCTCAACTACAGCACCCAGATTGGTCGCGCCTCGGTCGGGCTATATTTTTACAAAACCGCCAACGCACAATCCAGCACCCAGCGCTCGTTTGGCGTCAATGTCAGCCTGCCGCTGGACCCGGTGCTCAAGCATGCCAATGCCACATTGATGGCCAACCAAGACAGCACCCAGTTAGGGATTTCCGGCACCGCGCTGGAAGACCAAACGCTGGCCTACAGCGTGGCGGCCACCAAGGGCCAAGATCAAGGTTCCAACTCGGGCAATGCCTCGCTCAACTATAGCGCCAGTGCCGCACAACTCAGCGCCAGCGTTTCAAATAGCGGCAATAACACCCAAAGCACCGTCGGGATTGCCGGTAGCGCACTATTGCACAGTGGTGGCCTGACGCTGGGGCAGCCGCTATATGGTGCGGCGGTGCTGGTGCATGCCCCCAATGCCGAAGGGATGACAATTGAGAACCAGCCGGGCACCCGCGTGGATCACAACGGTTATGCGCTGGTGAGTTCGGTGCGCCCGTACCGCGATAACCGGATTGCGCTCAACATGAGCCAGGTACCGAACGATCTGGAAATCAAGCAGTCGGTGCTGTCGGTGGTGCCACGCCACAATGCGGTGGTGCTGGCGGACTTCAAGGTAGCGCGCGGCGACAAGGCGGTGGCGCATATCACGCGCACTGACGGTAAGCCGATTCCATTTGGCAGCCAAGTGCTGGATAGCAAACAACGCCAAGTCAGCCTGGTGGGCGACGATGGCATGGCCTACCTGACAGGCTTAAAAAATGGCAAAACCCTGCGCGTTCGCTGGGGGGCTCAGCCAGAACAAAGTTGCGCGATGGTGTATAACGCGCCACCGCTGAAGCCGGATGCGCCGTTTATGAATGTGGATTTGGTGTGTAGCGTATCCCCCTAAGGTTTGTATACCACCAACGGGCACTATCTTTAACTGTTCATCTATTGGGTATGTAGAGGGAAAATTCCCATGGAAAAAGTAAGCATTTGGTTTCGGCTGCTATTACTACTGACTTTAATGTTTAGTACTCATAGTGCTTGGGCGCTTAGTAAGAACCATTGCGAAACCACAAATTTCACGATTACTCCAGACGGTTCTCAACCGTGGGACATGTCAGATAAAAACATTGGCGACACCATTGGAACATTTAGTGTAACTATTTCATTTCATTGCACAACTGGTGCGTTTTCGAACCCATTTATTAGCTGGTATTACAATGCAAAACCAAGCACCCCTTTAGTTTTCAATAATGCCACAATCGCAACCGATAACGCTGCCATTGGCCTTACACTGCAAACCAATAGCGGGGACCCTGCCGCTCTAGTTGATGGTGAATTACGGATCTATTCTGATGAAAATTTCACCGTGGCTCATGATAAAACCGCGACATTTACCGCCAAGTGGAATTTAACTAAAATCGCAGAGACTAGCCAGCAGGGTATATTTACCGTCCAACCATCATTTTTAACCGATCACATTACTTTAAACCGCCCCGCCTTCACTACAGACAGCCGTAGTTTAACCATACCCAGTGTAACCATCAAAAACATCCCAAAGTGTAGCGTATCGCTTGTATCGCAAAATATCGCTATCAATGGTTTTAGGAGCACGATTTCAGAATTGAGTCATGGGGGTACTGCTAGCAAACCGATTCCGATCAACCTGGAAAATTGCGGTAACGGCCGGCAGTTTAATTTCAGTTTTTCTGGAGACGCAGCCGATGCATCGCAAGGCATTTTACGCCCCAGTTCGGGTAGTGCCCACAATGTAGGCTTTCAACTACTCAAGGAAGATGGGCATACGCCGATCCAACTGAACCAGGCTGGCGACAGCATCATTGCAGCGCAAGGCAACATGACGCGCACTTTCTATGCGCGAATGGTCGCACTCCCTGGAGCAGGGGCACCGACGGAGGGCGATCTGACCGCTATCGCCACCTTCCAGCTTAACTATCCTTAAACCTGAGCCAGGAGCCGAACAATCTGGAGGGTGAAGGCAGTACAAATGGCTTTTTCAAAACCAGATACCCGGCATTCAGTCTGCGTTACAACGCCAGAATGGTCTCCCCCGGGCACAACGCCACGCCAGGAGACTTGCACGCCACGGTCATCTTCACTTTGCAATATGACTAACCCAAAAGGCTGGAGCCACAGAGCCAGCTTCAGACATATCGCAGCCTGCGGGGCTCTCCTGTTGCGCTTAAGCCCCGGCCTCTGCGGTGGCTTGACCAGAATGTGATTCGCTTGCACACTGCAGCGGTGCCGTGAATCACGGCATACGAGATTGGCGTCTCGGGCACACAAGCAGGGAAAGCCGCTGTACGCGTAATGCCAGTCAGTGAATACTGACTGGCATTACTGACAACAGAGCTTTTTCTGGCTCCATTGCTGCGCCTTTACCATGGCGGGCCGTGGTGGGAGCATCGTAAGATGCGCCAGAACTTGTGTGCTGGTAACGCCAATTCCACCATGTGCCTGCCACCCCCGATTGGCGTCGGGCGGCAGGTCTCAGCGCACACAAGGAGGCCACCATGCCTAGCATCACATTCTCTAGCAGTACCTCAGTTAACCCCTCTTGCTTATTAGCCTTAATCGACAATCTGCATACGCTGGAGTCCAACAGCAGCGACTCGCCGTCGGCTATGACCCAATCGCAGGCGCGTTATTTAGCCTCTTGCGCCCAGGCGTGCGTCAGTGACGTCAACGATACGCTGGAATTACTCGGTGAGTTGATTGGCAGCGTGGTTGAACAGGGCGCGAGCGAAGCCCTGTTATTGGAACAGACCGGTGGCGCGTTGCGGCTGTTAAGTGGTGTACTGCGCTTGTCCGGGCGCATCACGGAACGCACCGAGGATGCATTGCAGCACTAAGAGCCGGGTTGCGACCCGATCTGCACGTAAAAATGCCCGCGACCGGATGATCGCGGGCATTTCAACCAGCTACGCTGGTCAGTACTCGATTCAGCCTATGGCATCTCACTGTGTACCACGGTGCTGCTTTGGCCATCGGCCGTGTTGATGGTCTGATTATTGACACTCACCTCTAGCGGGATGTCTTCCGCGATGCTATCGCTCAACTGCGCACTATAGGTGCCATCCCGGTTATCGGTAACCGCCCCCAGCCTGGCGGAGCTGTTTCCGAGTTTCACCTTGATGGTCTTGCCGACAATCGCCACACCGTGAGCATTTTTCAGCGTCACCGTCAGGGTATCCTGGCTGTTGGTCTTGAAAGTCGGTGCAATCTCAAATTTTGATTGCGTGGCATCAATATTCAACTTCGTCAGGACAATCTGCTTTGTCAAACCACTCAGGGAATTGTTATCCTGATGTGGCTCGACATACACCAGCGTTTCTACCCGTCCATGTACTGCGGTGGTGTATACGCCGTTGGCTTGTTGCACGACTGGATCCATCGTCACCATGCCCGCTCCACCATTCATGTTTAAGGATATGTTGCTATCTCCCATCACTGGAAACCCGTTTTTATTGCGCGCGGTAAAGGTCACCTTAGCCAGCGACTTGTCATCCGCTTCGATTGTGGCAGGATCAATGCTCAAGGTTGATTGACGTTCGCTCGCCTTCAACGGGTCCAGGAAGACTTGGACAACCCCCCCCATTGGGACACCGTTTACTAAGACGTCGACTATGGCCAGCCCGGTCGTACTGCTACGCAAGGTCGCACTATACACACCGTTGCTTTCGCTGATCTTGCTCAGCGTCACGCCACTGGGGCTACTCATTACCTTAAACTGCAACTGGTCGCCCAAGCCGAGGACGGGCCGGTTATCACTGGTAAAGGCGCTAAAGCTCAGGGTAGCGCTATCGGTGTTATCCGCTTCAATTGTATTCTGCGCAGAGCGAAATACCGAATGCCCAGCATCGGGGGTCAAAGGCTTGAGTTGCAGGTCCTGCTTCAGTTCCGACATCTCAGAGCCAGCCACCACCGGTACCAGCGTGGCCGTGCCAGCTTGTGTTCCGCTGACCTGTGCGCTGTAGACCCCATTGCCTTGATCAACCACCGGAGTCATGCTCAAACCCGCTACACCGCTATGGCCAAACACCAGAGGAGACAGGTCAGCCAACTGAACCGGCTGGTCATTCTCGTTGCGTGCGGTAAACGTGGCCGTAATGGTGCTGACACCATCTGGTGGCAGGATCGCATTACTCAATTCAAAGCGTGATTTGTTAGCCACCGGCACCATTTTCTCCAACGTCAGGCTTGCCTGCATTCCAGCCACCGGCTGCCCATCAATCTGCGGTTGCAGCTCAAAGCTACCGGCCTTGGTTCCAGATACGGTTGCGCGATACACACCATGGTCTTCGACTGCGGGCACAATTTTTACTTCTGCAGCGTTCGGTGTCACCCGATAGCTCACGCTCAGACCGGTTATCGCCTGGCCATTCTTGTTCATCGGCGTAAAGGTCAAGGTTGCGAGGTCCACGCCATCGGCCTGAATCTTATTCGGCGTCAGCTTCAACGTGCTCTGCGCCGGGTCCAGTTGCTTGGGCAGCAGGGTCAGCACAGCCGAGAGCGCCACCGGCTGGTTCTGTAACAGCGGTTGTAGCTTGGCCTGTCCTGCATGCAGGCCATGCAGCATCGCAATATACTCGCCGTCATGCGCCCCGGGCTTGACGGCTTCAATCGTCAAATCCGCCAGGTGATTGGCATCAACAAACTGCAAGGTCGTGCTATCCAAGCCAAGCAACGGTTGACCATTGTGGTTGAAGGCATTAAAGCTCAGCGTCGCACGCTCGTTGCCATCGGCTTCGATGCTAGTCGGCGCCACTACCAGGCTGGTGTGGCTGTTGTCCACATCTACCTGCAGCGGGGTCAGTTCTAGCGCAACGCTCTTGCCACTCACGGCTACGCCGTCAATTTGGGCGCCCAGTACTACATGGCCAACGGTGTTGCCTTGCACCTTGGCGCTATAGCTGCCCGCAGGACTTTCCTGCAGTGCGCCAATCTTTACGCCTGCCACACTGCTGGTTTGTACCAGGCTTAGGTGGTTGCCATTCAGCAGGCCAGTCACCGGCTGGTTATTTTTGTTAAGCGCCTTGAAGGTCAGCGTCGCTTGCTCATGGTCATCGCTCTGGATGCTGTTACGGTCAAGTTGCAGGCTGGTTTTCTGCAGGTCCACGTCCAGTGACAATTTAATCACTAAGGGCTGAGCGATCTGTTCATCGCCATACTTGGCAATCAGTTGCAACGCATCCATCGGTGAGGTGCCGCTCAAGGTCGCCGTATATATACCACTTTGCCCCTGCTCCTGAATTGTGCTTAGCCGAATACCGGTCGGGTCACTCGGGATAATGGTCAATTGATTGGCCAGACCACTCACCGGCTGATGAGACTGGTTCTGCAGCGCAATGGTCAGCGTCGCAGTATCCTGGCCATCTGCCTGCAGCAGCTGGGTGCTGGTGGTAAAGGTCGACGCGGTCGGCGAAAATACCGGTTTGATAAAAGTAACGCTCGTCTCTATTCCTGCTACCACTTTGCCATCCAGCGTCGGCACAAACTTGGCGGCTTGCCCGATGGCGGTCGCATCGCCCGTCACCTGTGCCTGATAGGTGCCATTGGACACTTCATGAATCGCTTTGATCGTCACGCCAGCGACCCCATTGGCCAGCACAAACCCCAGGCGCGAAGCGTTCGTCAGCCCGGTCAACGGTTTTCCTGCGGCATTTTTCGCCAGCAAGGTCAGCGTAGCCGGTGTCACACCATCGGCTTCGACTGAAGTCGGCGCGGCGCTCAAGCTTGAGCTTGCAGCCAGGCTGGTGCTAAAGCTCAGGTTCAAGGTTTTCTTGCTCGCCCCGCCGTTGTCAAAGCTGGCACTAATCGTATGCGTACCGTCTTGGGCACTAGAAAAGGCCACATCTGCGCTGCCATTCTGATCGGGATAGACTGGATTGATGCTCTTGAAGGCATCAGCATCCTGGGCATCGCTCAGATACACGGCTTGATTCAGCATCGGCAGACCGGCTGCATCGGTTACCTTGAGGCTGAAGGCATCGGTAGCATGGCCATCGGCCAAGGCATGATCACGCACCATGTTCATATCGATCTTCGCACTGCTGGCATCCAGCGGTTGCAAGGTCAGATCGACACTGCCAATTTTCATTTCGGGCAAGTTGGGCCGTTGGGCGTAGATTTCGATGGTGGCGGTACCGGGCTGATTGCCGGCGGTCACCAACGCACTGACCTGGCCCTGCTTATCGGCGCTCACCGCGCTGACCTGGGTGGAGGTATAGCCATGAGGCGCCCCGCGCAAACCCTTCAGATCGTTGCGTACGACCTTGAAATCCAACTGACCACCCTGGGCATACAGGTTGTAGGGCTGTCCGCTGTCGGTGTCGGTCAAATGGACACTCAGCTTGGTGGTCTGGCTGAGTTCGGCCGGGAGTACGCTGAGGGCCAACCGGGCGTCAACCTTTACCGGGGAGACGACACTTACAAGCGAAATGGCCGGATCGGACTTGGTCCCGCTCTGGCTAAGCGCGGTACCGGTCAAGGTATAGGTATTAGTCGGCAGCAGCGGCGGCAAGGTCAGGCTGAATTGGCCGTCGCCCATGGTAATCACGCCACCGGCAGCCACCAGTTCTGGGGACTGAAAGTCGACACTCGCCACCCCGGACTGGGCACTCACGCTGTACGCCACGGTTTGGGTGGAACGTGCTTTGCCGGTAATCATCGGTTGCACGCTCAGCGAGATATGGTCTTTCTTGCGGTACTCCATCACGATTTTGTTGTTGCGGGTAACAAAGTCATGCTTGCTGCCCTTGACGCTGCGGCTGGCCTTGACCCGATCAGGATTGAGCTGCGCAGCCAGGGACTCTCCCAGCTGGATGTTGAACGCCAGATTGAGCGAGGCGGCATGCTTGCCCCCCTGACCGGTGGTGTAATCGACGCCCACGGTCATCAACGGAAATGGGGTGTAGTTTAGCCCAAGGGTGACTGCTGATGGATTGCGTTGCAGGTCATCCTGGCTATTGCCAAACAGGGCGACTTGATCACCATAGTATTTTTCATATTTAAGCTTGCCCCCCAGTTGCGGCCACGAGGGTAGATAGCCGTCCAGCTGGACATCGTAGCCATTGGCCGGGCGCTCTTCATAGCCGTCCAGATCCAAGGCATCGTGCCAATTGGTCAGGCCCAGGTATCCATTGGTGCTTAACTTGAGATTGTCGCTCCAGGCTTCTGCGCCCACGCCCACGCGATTATTGTGTCCACTCAGGTCCTGGTCAAAAAAGGTGTTGTAGCCCAGCATATTGCCCGAGGCGAGGAAATGCCGTTGGCCAACCCCCAGGTTGACAAAGGTACGACCATCTTCGCGATGCACGCTGGTCTGACTAAACACCATGCGCTGGTCGTTTTCAAACCATGGGTGCAACAGGCTGACTTCAGCACCATCGAAGTCCATGTTCTGGTTCGCCCCCAGATTGACGCGCGCCGTCCCCAGCTTGCCCAGTTCCTGGCCTAAACTCTGGTTGAATTGGCTGTTCGCGATATCGGTGGCGCTACCGGCGAGCGATGATTTGGTTGCGCTGTCGCGCTGGTCGGCTTCGCTATTCAGTGCGTTGCCCAAGGACTCAAATATCGATCCTAGCTGACTGGCCGTGGCCGAGCCCGGCTGGTTGGCGGCAGTGCTAGCCGCACTCGGCTCGGCTAATGCCTGCTTCATTGCAAGGGCTTCATCACCATGAATAAACAGGGCATTGATTTTGGCTGACTGGGTGGGCACTCTGAGTGTCTGCCCTGGAATCAGTTGCTCGAGCTTGGTTCCTGGTGGCAGAAAATCCTGATTGATGCGCGCCAACGCGTCCATGCTTATGTGTTCGCGCTGGGCAATCAGCTCAGCAGTTTCGCCCTTACCCAGGGTGATGGTGCGGTACTGCGATTCGGCAGCGAGCGGCGGCAGGCTACTAGCGGCATGCGCGTGCATAGTCCACCCCATCAAGAGCATGCCGATGCACAGACAGGCAAACAATGGGGAAGTGAGCAAACATGCGGTTCGTTTTATTAGTGTGGACATATGCACTTGCAATCCTTAGAAGCTATCGATCATTCAACGCAAATCCGCCGGACGGACGGATTTAGCTAACTAGCTGAATTTTCGTGGCTTACTAATGGCGGATACATGAGACGAATCCGAATTGCAGGCTAATCAAGTTGTAAACACCAAGCGCATATGACAAAACGGTTTACAACGGGCGACGGGATGGAGCAGAACAAGGCGGCCTGGCGCTACGCTCGCTGGCTAGGTTCAATGGAATAGAAAAACCCGGCGCCTGGCCGGGTCTAGTGGGTAGAACGCTCAACGGTTTATTTCATGGTCGGCATGGCAAATTCGGCACTCAGGGTTTCCGGCCAGCGGCTGGTAACGGTTTTGATCCGGGTATAGAAGCGCATGCCTTCTGGGCCATGCATTGCATGGTCGCCAAACAGCGAGGCTTTCCAACCACCAAAGCTGTGAAACGCCATCGGCACGGGCAAGGGCACGTTGATGCCGACCATACCAACCTGGATGCGCTGGGCGAATTCGCGCGCTGCGCCACCACTCTTGGTAAACAGGCTGGTGCCGTTGGCGAAGGGGTGCTGGTTGATCAGTTGCACGGCGTGCTCGAAGTCGGGCACGCGCACTACCGCCAGTACCGGCCCGAAGATTTCTTCTTGGTAGATGCGCATGGTTGGCGTGACGTGGTCAAACAGGCTGGCACCAAGATAGAAGCCCGAGCCACCGGTAGGGTCCCCCTGGTGGCGACCATCGACCACTAAGGTAGCACCCTGCTCTACCCCGCTGGCAATATAGCCGCGCACCCGATCCAGATGGACTTGCGACACCAGCGGCCCCATTTCAGCAGTGGTGTCGTTGCCCGCGCCCAATTTCAAACCGCGGGCGCGCGCTGCGAGTTTTTCGACCAGTGCGTCCGCCACTTCTCCCACCGCGACGGCAACCGAGATCGCCATACAGCGTTCGCCCGCCGAGCCATAGGCCGCGCCGATCAGGGCTTCAACCGCCTGGTCGATGTCGGCATCGGGTAGCACCACCAGGTGGTTTTTGGCACCTCCCAGGGCTTGTATTCGCTTGCCGTATTGCGCACCGGTCTGGTAGATGGCTTTGGCTATCGGCGTTGAACCGACAAAACTCAGTGCAGCCACGTCGGGGTGGGCCAGCAAGGCATCGACGGTCTGTTTGTCGCCATGCACGACATTAAACACGCCATCGGGCAGGCCGGCTTCGGTTAGCAGGTCGGCCAATAGGAGCGCCGCCGAAGGGGTACGCTCTGAGGGTTTGAGCACAAAGCTGTTGCCACAGGCCAAGGCCACAGGGAACATCCACATGGGCACCATGGCCGGAAAATTGAACGGGGTGATCCCGGCGACGACCCCCAGTGGCTGGCGCAGGCTATAGCTGTCGATCCCGCTGCCGACTTGGGCGGAGTATTCGCCTTTGAGTTGCTGGGGAATGCCGCAAGCAAACTCCACCACTTCTAGTCCTCGGGTGACTTCGCCCAGGGCATCGGAGACTAACTTGCCGTGCTCGCTGGAGATCAGTTCGGCTAGCGTTTGCTGGTTTTGTTCGAGCAATTGTTTGAAGCGAAATAATACGCGGGCACGTTTGGGCGCCGGGGTGTCGGCCCAGGCTGGAAAAGCTGCGCGCGCGGCGGCCACTGCGGCGTCCACTTCGGCACCACTGGCCAGTGGCACGCGGGCGCTGACGCTGCCATTGGCGGGATGAAACACTTCACCCCAGCGTTGGCTGATTCCAGCGACTGCGGCGCCGGCAATTCTATGGTTCAAGGTGTTCATGTTAGCGGCTTCCCATTTAGGCGGTGTGCGCTACGGCGGAGCCGATCACACTGAATATCTGCTCGATCTGCTGCGCATTAATAATCAGCGGCGGCGATACTGCCAGGGTGTCTCCGGTGGCGCGCACCATCACCCCTTGTTGCCAACATTCGAGAAACACTTCATAGCCGCGCTGTCCTGGCGCGCCGACGCGTGGTTCTAATTCGATCCCCGCCACCAGTCCCAGATTGCGAATGTCTTTGATGTGCGGGGCACCTTTGAGGCCATGGGCGCAGGCTTCAAACTGTGGTGCGCTGTCTGCGGCCTCTGCAAACAAGCCTTCGTCGCGATACAGATCCAGGGTGGCGAGCGCAGCAGCGCAGGCGAGTGGATGCGCCGAATAGGTGTAGCCATGTGGAAATTCGATTGCCGATTCTGGGGCACTATCCATAAAGGCTTGGTAGATTTCTGGTTTGACCAGCACCGCCCCCATCGGCACCATGCCGTTGGTCAGCCCTTTGGCGCAGGTCAGGATATCGGGCAGGACGCCAAATTTGTTGCTGGCCCAATCGGCGCCCAGACGGCCAAAGCCGGTGATGACTTCGTCAAAAATCAGCAGAATTCCATATTTATCACAGATCTGTCGCAGGCGTTGCAGATAGCCTTTAGGCGGCAGGATCACCCCGGTGGAGCCTTGCATCGGCTCAACAATCAGCGCGGCGATGGTGGAAGGGTCATGCAGGGTGAGGATGCGGGTTTCCAGTTCGTCCGCCAGTTCGGCGCCATGTTCTGGCAGGCCTCGACTAAAGGCGTTGCGCGCAATATCGAGCGGGTGTCGCAGGTGGTCAATCCCTGGCAGGGTAGTGGAAAAGTGTTTGCGATTGCCGGCAATACCGCCAACCGCCATCCCGCCAAAGTTGACGCCATGGTAGCCACGTTCGCGACCGATGAGTTTGACGCGGCCGGCATCGCCTCGCACCCGGTGGTAGGCCAGCGCGATTTTTAGTGCGGTTTCTACTGCTTCTGAACCCGAGTTGACAAAAAAAGCCTGGGTCAGCCCTTTGGGTGCCATCTCGATCAGGCGGGTGGCGGCTTCGAATGCGAGTGGGTGCCCCATTTGAAACGGAGGTGCGTAGTCCATGGTAGCGACTTGGCGCTGAATTGCACTGACAATCGGCTGACGGTTATGCCCGGCATTCACGCACCATAGTCCTGCAGCGCCATCCAGTACTGTGCGTCCGTCGGCATCGGTGTAATACATGCCGTCAGCGCTCACCAACAGTCTGGGTGCACGCTTGAACTGGCGATTAGCGGTGAAGGGCATCCACAAGGCATTCATATCGGGTCGGGTCATCTGGTTCTCCTGGTCGCCCTGACGGGTTGATGACCTTCAATCTAATCGCGCTACCAATACAATTACATATACAGTTGGTGCAGATTATAACGAACCGTATTGCTGGTTTAACCAGTACAGCCAGGTGTGGGGCTTTCTATAACAGGAGGCACTGCACTGCCGCCGCGCACGGTATTCTCGTCCAGCGCCCCGGAGCACAACTCTATAAACCGATAGGCATAGCTACGCAGATAATGACCACGGCAAATGGCAACACGGGTGGTTTGCTGGCCAAACAAGGGGGGTCCTTCGACTACCTTGACCTGTTGTCCATGGCGCGGCTCCATCACATTTGAGGCAACAATCCCAATACCAAGTCCCAGCTCGACATAGGTTTTGACCACGTCAGCATCGAGTGCGGCCATCACAATGTCTGGCGTCAAACCCGCATCGGCAAAGGTACGATCAATATGTGCGCGACCGCTAAATCCATGGTGGTAGGTGACGATCGGGTACTGTGCCACTGCGGCTAGGGTGAGCGGCTTTAGGTGAATCGGATGGTCGGGTGGTGCGATTACGCAATGCCACCAGTTGTAGTAGGGAAAGGTGGTCAAATCGCTGGCTTCGGTCACGGCCTCGGTGGCTACGCCGATGTCGGCTGAACCTTGCTGCAGCATGCGCACCAGGGTGTCTGGGCTGGCTTGATACAGGACCAGATGCACTTTGGGGTAGGCCTGCTTAAAAGCCGAAACCACTTTGGGTAAAACATAGCGCGCCTGGGTGTAGGTGGTGGCAATCACCAACTGCCCTTCATCAGAGTGACTGTACTGTTCGGCCAGACGCTTTATATTGCCCGCATCCAGCAGCATGCGTTCTACGATGGTCAGCAGTTCTTTGCCCGGATCGGTCAGGCCGAGAAAGCGCTTGCCTTTACGGATAAATAATTCGACTCCCAGCTCGTCTTCTAAGTCTTTGATATGTTTACTCACGCCGGATTGCGAAGTAAACAGCGCATCGGCGACATCGGTCAGATTGAAGTGCTGACGCACGGTTTCGCGGATGATTCGTAGTTGTTGGAAATTCATACGCTATAGAATCCCCTGCATGCGGCCGTGGGCGGTATGCAGAACCTTGCGGCACTTTTACTTGGCAGATCAGACATTGCGGCACCCCGTGTGCATATAACTAAACACAGGATATTATTGATTTCAATATTCCAAAAGAACGATTGATTTGATACTTATTCGATTGTGGATAATTTGTATCCGCCTTGGCCCACTAACCTCCCCTGGGACGGTGAGGTTTCGCACCAGGGCTTAAGCGTGGCGCGCTAGCAAAAAGAAGGCCACAAGAGATCTTGTGGCCTTCTTTTTTGATGTGGCGCTTTACACCTTAAAGCGCGAGAACATTTCACGCATCTTGGATGCGGTATCCCCCAAATCGGTCAAGTTCTGGCGCACGCTCTGCAGCGAAGTATCGTTGTCTAAAATACGCCCGTTGATGCGCTCGGTACTTTGAGCGATCACGGTCGTCGCATTATGTTGCTCTCCAGTGGAGAGTGAAATTTCTCCCATTTTTTCCACCACACTTTGCATTGCCGAGCGAATGTCGGCAATGCGCGCAACGGCGTTTTGCGTCAGCTCTACCCCTCCATCCACCGAACTGACGGTGCGCTGCATATCGGTGACTGCCTGGCTGGTTTCTTCACGGATGGTATTCACCATGCCGGTAATTTCCAGTGTGGCCTGGGCGGTGCGCTCTGCCAATTTACGCACTTCGTCAGCCACCACGGCAAAGCCTCGTCCCATTTCTCCGGCGCGCGCGGCTTCAATCGCTGCATTTAACGCCAGTAAATTGGTTTGGTCGGCAATTTCTTTAATCACATTGGTAATGCCAGAAATCTGCTGCGAACGGTTGTCTAGGGTGGTGAGCATGCTAGACAAGCCTTTGACTGCCTCAACCGTGCGCCCCATTTCGTGCGATATTTTTTCCATATCGGTCGCACTTTCACTTGAGATATCGCCGGTTTGGCTCACCAATTGGTCGGCTTCGTGCGCGGCATCGGCGATATGTGAAATGCTGACGGTAATTTGTTCCAGCGTTGCGGCATTTGAACTGGAAACATCGGATATTTCTCTGGAGTCTTCCGCGACCCGGTGCACGGTGCCTCGCGCGGTCTGCACGCCTTCTATTACACGGTCTGCCTCGCCTTTTACCCCCTGAAACATGCGCTGCAGGTGATCAATAAAGGTGTTGAACGCCCGTGCGGTAACGGCAATTTCGTCTTGCCCAATAACGTCAATGCGTCGGGTCAGATCTCCCTCTCCTTGCGAGATTTCATGCATCGCCCGGCTGAGCCGTTGCAGTCCTCTTAGCATGCTGGCCAGCAGCAAGCTGGCGATGGGCACCAGAATAATCAAGGCCACCACCACGATCGCTACAATCGACCACAGCACTTTTGCCATTGGCCCGGACACCACCTCGGTATTTATCGCGGTACCCAACAACCAGTCGGTTCCGACTATCGGCACCATTTGCAGATACATACTGTTGCCAGCCATCTGCACTTCTTGGACCTCGCCACTGTCTGCGGCCGCATTCAGGCGCTCTGCTGTCAGTTCTGGCGCGCTATTGGTCAGCGGCTTTAGCGTTAGTTGCTGATTCGGGTGCGCAATCACGTTGCCAGCTTTGTCTACCAGGAACACATAGCCATCACCGCGCAACTTTACCGATAGCACGGTCTTGACTAAGGCATCAATAAACACGTCGGCTGCGGCGACCGCCTTGAGTGAGCCGTCCTGATAGAGCGGGTTAAAAAATGTCAGGCACAATTTACCGGTGTCAAAGTCGGTGTAGGGTGCACTCACTCCAGGCTTGCCCTTGGCTACTGCGGCTTGATACCACGGTCGGGCGACTGGGTCATACCCCGGTTTTTTGGCATGTCCATCCCAGTATGCGATGTGGTGGTCTGCGAAACCAACGTATGTGCCGTCGAGCCGCCCGCCTTCATTCAAGCGGGCAAGACCGGGAACGGGATCGGGAGCATTTGCCAGTGGGGCAGCCGCCAGCACAATCTGCATTTTGTCGTCATACCAGCTTTTAACAAACGTACTGTAACCATGAGCCGTACCCGACAGCTCGTTATCCACCCCGCTTACCATGCTGGAGCGCATCTGCGCATATACCAGCGCTGCGATCACCATGCTGACCAAGGCCATCATGACGGCAACAAACACGATCAGTTTTAGTTTCAAAGACCGCATAATTGTGACTCCCTATCGCCATTTATTATTATCGAATTACGATAACGACACGTGCAATACCAAATGCATATATGATATTTTCACTGCCGGATCGTTGCATTTTTTGTTTTAAAAACAACGAGTATTATTAAGCAGTACGCTTAAATAACATATTATGTTTAACTACTTTATTTAACATATACATTAAAATATTTGTCGTCCACCTTTTATATTAGTCATCTAGCTGTACGTATATTAAAGGCTTGTAAATGGATCAGATTTTTCCTTCCGACTTAACCCGTGTTGAGCGCCTGGTGCAAAGCGTAATCAGGAACATCGAGTCTGGCTCTTTAGCGCCGGGGACCCGGCTACCGTCTATTCGACGCCAAGCGACTAACACCGGGGTTAGCCCATTTACCGTGGCCGAGGCCTATGACCGCCTGGTCTCGTCTGGCCATATCCACGCGCGCAGGGGATCTGGATTCTTTGTTAAATCACAGGAAAGCAAGAACGCGGCACCGCCCCCAGAGTTGGCGCTGTTGGCCTTGGACGAGCATTGGCTGTTACGCAACGTGTATATACAACATGGTCATGGCAACCATATACCCGCTGGCTGTGGCTGGCTTCCTGGGGACTGGTATGACATTGAGTCTCAGCAGCGTGCTTTGCGTACTATCGCGCGAAAAGGGCTCATAACCACTGAGTACGGAGATCCTCAGGGCTTCAAGCCCTTACGCCAGCATCTAGCACGGCAGCTAAATGAGCGCGATATCATGCTCAGCGCAGATGAGATCGTTTTAACGCAGGGCGCTAGCAGCGCGCTTAATATTGCCGCCGCTACGATTGCTCGTCAGGGCGATACCCTGTTTGTCGATGACCCTGGTTATTGTAATTTGCTGTCTAGCCTGACGTTTCATGGCTTTAATATTGTGGGTGTGCCATGGACTGAGCACGGCCCGGATACGGTGGAGATGGAACAATTGTTACGCTGTTATCAACCGCGAGCCTATTTTACGAATCCGTGGCTACAAAATCCGACGGGTGCCAGTTATAGCGCCAGCACTGCGCACCAAGTCTTACGCCTGGCAGAGCAGCACAATTTTTTGATTATTGAAGATAATGTCTCTGGGGATTTAGCCGGTCACATTCAGCCAACATTGGCGGCTATGGATGAATCCAACCGTGTGATCTACATTGGCAGCTTTTCGAAAACCTTGTCACCCGGATTACGTGTCGGATTTATCGCCGCACGTAGCCGTTTTGTTGAAGTCATGGTGCGCTACAAGATGATGTCCGGCATGACCACTCCAGAAATCAATGAGAGAATCACGTTTGAGATGCTTCAAGAAAGTCGCCAGCGCAAGCAACTGGATAAATTACGCGATCGCTTGGCGCAAGCACAGTTTAGCGTGGCACGTAACTTTGAAAAAATCGGTTGGACTGTTTTTACCAAGCCTCAAAATGGTCTGTTTATTTTGGCAAAACCTGACCAATCCGCCGATAGTTTTGAATTTGCGCAAACCGCGCAGCAACACGGCATTATGCTGGCCCCAGGTAAACTATTCCGGCCTGCTGGTGCAGACTCGCCCTGGCTGAGGTTTAATGTTGCCTATAGCCAGGATCCCGCATTATGGTCCTACCTGCTTTCTTGCAGCTAAGAAGAAACTGACCATACAGAATCACACACTTATTCAGTGGGTCAACAATCACCTGAGTAGGTCTAACTCACGAGGCAGCACATGCAACTGAATCAGTTGTTTGTTCATCCGTTGAAGTCTGGTCGTGGCATTGAATACAGTCGCGCTTTTGCCAGTTTTCAGGGATTACTCCATGACCGGGAATGGTTATTGGTGTCCGAAAATGGTCAATTTATGACTGCACGCGGCTTTCCGCAGATGGTGCGCATTGAGATTGATCTGATCCCTGGAGCCGCTCTATTCAAGTATCCAGGACAGCCCCCCATTCTGGCGCTACCAACGATGTACTCGCGTGAGGTGGAAACTACGGTATGGGGCGATACATTTTTGGCATACCACGGCGATACCCGGGTTGATAACTGGTTTAGTGCCGCATTAGGCACGCCCTGCAAACTGTTATGGTTGGGCAAAAACGCATCTAGGCTACAGAAGGATTTGGAGCAGGGTCTATCGTTTGCGGATGGCTATCCCTACCTGCTAGTAAATCAAGCATCACTGACGGCACTTAATCAACAACTCACCACCGCCGTCGGCATAAGAAATTTCCGCCCCAATCTGGTGATCAACGGGGATTACGCTTATGAAGAAGATGAATGGAAACGGATTCGTATCGGAGAGGTAACCTTCGAAATCACCAAACCCTGTTCGCGCTGCATTCTAACCACGGTCGATCCAGAAACAGGTGTGAAGAGCCAAGATGGGGAACCGCTCAAAACACTGATCAAGAGCCGTCAGTTACCTGAGGGGATTTGTTTTGGCGTGAATATGCGGGCTTGTAATGAGGGGATAGTGCAGATAGGCGACTCTCTGGAGGTTTTAGAAACCAATATTGTTTTCTAATTCGCCAGAATTGCAGGCTATAAAATAAAAAAGCCAACCCCGAGGGGCTGGCTTTTTACATGCAACTGAAGTTACTCAGCCGATTCATCCGCTGCAACCACGCCTTCAGCGCGGTCAACCAGCTCTACCAGAGCCAGAGGTGCATTGTCGCCCTTGCGGAAACCGCACTTCAGGATACGCAGGTAACCACCCTTGCGGGAGGTAAAACGCGGTCCAAGCACGTCAAAAAGTTTTACGACGATGTCGCGATCACGAGTGCGGTCGAAAGCCAAGCGGCGATTAGCCAACGTAGCTTCTTTGCTCAAAGTGATCAGCGGCTCAGCCACACGACGCAATTCCTTGGCCTTTGGTACTGTGGTCACGATTGCTTCGTGACGCAACAGCGAGTTTGCCATGTTGCGCAGCATCGCCAGACGGTGGCTGGTCGTGCGGTTCAGTTTTCGATTACTGTAACGATGACGCATTGATAATGTCCTTTAGTCCCAAACCTTACGGCTTTTCCAGCCCTGCCGGTGGCCAATTCTCGAGTTTCATCCCGAGCGTCAGGCCTTTGGAGGCAAGAACTTCTTTAATCTCATTTAGAGATTTACGACCAAGATTCGGCGTCTTGAGTAATTCTGTCTCAGTACGTTGAATCAAATCGCCGATATAGTAGATGTTCTCGGCCTTCAGGCAGTTCGCAGAACGAACCGTAAGTTCAAGATCGTCTACCGGACGCAACAAGATCGGATCGATCGGCGGCGCCTTTTCAACGACTTCTTCAACCGCTGTGCCCTGGAGATCAGCAAAGATCGACAGTTGATCAATCAGGATGCGGGCAGCACTACGCACTGCCTGTTCCGGTTCAACCACCCCATTGGTCTCAATATCGAGAACCAGGCGGTCAAGATCGGTACGTTGCTCCACACGGGCGCTTTCTACTGCATAACTCACGCGGCGAACCGGCGAGAAGGAAGCATCCATTTGGATGGTACCGATTGAACGGGTGTCATCATGACTGGATCGAACCGAGACGGGCTGGTAGCCACGTCCTTTTTCGACTTTGATTTCCAGCTCGATCTTACCGCCCGCTGCCAAGTGACAAATCACATGATCTGGATTGATCACTTCTACATCGTGCGGCAATTCGATATCGCCGGCCAAAACAGCGCCCTCGCCCTCTTTGCGAAGGGTAAGAACGACGCTGTCACGACCATGCAGCTTGAGCACTACGCCCTTAAGGTTCAGCAGGATATCAACTACATCCTCACGTACACCGTCTAGAGCCGAATACTCATGCAAAACGCCAGCGATGGTTACTTCGGTAGGGGCATAACCCGGCATCGACGACAGCAGAATACGGCGTAGCGAATTGCCCAAAGTATGGGCATAGCCACGCTCAAACGGCTCCATCGACACCCGAGCGTGCGTCGCCGAGATCGGTTGTACGTCGATAAGTCGAGGTTTCAGAAATTCCGAAGCGCTGTTTTGCATTGTCATTCCCTAAAAGCTAGCGATTACTTGGAGTAGAATTCCACAACGAGCTGTTCGTTGATATCGCTAGACAGTTCGGAACGTTCCGGAGCGCTCTTGAAAACGCCTTCCATCTTCTTCGAATCAACTGCAACCCAGGACGGGAAACCGCTCTGCTCAGCCAAAGACAATGCTTCGGCTACGCGTACTTGTTTCTTCGCCTTCTCGCGAACAGATACAACGTCGCCAGACTTGACCTGGAAAGACGGAATATTCACAACCTGACCGTTCACCACGATGGCCTTATGGCTAACCAACTGACGCGATTCAGCGCGAGTTGAGCCAAAGCCCATGCGATATACGACGTTGTCGAGACGTGCTTCGAGCAACTTCAACAGGTTTTCGCCTGTGGAGCCCTTGCGACGCACAGCTTCCGCAAAGTAATTGCGGAACTGACGCTCAAGCACACCGTAGATACGGCGAATCTTTTGCTTTTCACGCAACTGAACGCCGTAGTCAGACAGACGGCTCTTCCGGGCGCCGTGCTGGCCCGGAATGCTATCTAGTTTGCACTTGGAATCCAGCGCGCGGCGCGCGCTCTTCAAGAAAAGATCGGTGCCTTCACGGCGCGCGAGCTTACATTTTGGGCCGATATAACGTGCCATGTCTCACTCTCTCCGAATTAAATACGACGTTTCTTAGGCGGACGGCAACCATTGTGCGGTACCGGCGTCACGTCGGAGATGCTGGTAATTTTAAATCCCAGCGCGTTGAGGGCACGAACAGCGGATTCGCGACCCGGACCGGGGCCTTTGATCCGAACTTCGAGGTTCTTTACACCATATTCTTGGGCAACTTTACCAGCGTGCTCTGCTGCTACTTGAGCAGCAAAGGGTGTACTTTTGCGCGAGCCCTTGAAACCAGCGCCGCCTGAGGTAGCCCAAGATAAAGCATTTCCTTGACGGTCGGTGATCGTAATGATGGTATTGTTAAACGAAGCGTGCACATGCACGATGCCTTCGCTAACGCTCTTGCGCACTTTTTTGCGTACACGAATAGCTGTGTTTGCTTTAGCCATTATCTGTGTTCCTTAAGTTACTTCTTGCCGGCAATCGCCTTGCGCGGGCCCTTGCGGGTACGAGCATTGGTGCGAGTGCGCTGTCCACGGCACGGCAAACCACGACGATGACGCAGACCGCGGTAGCAGCCCATGTCCATCAGACGCTTGATACTCATTGTGACTTCGCGACGCAGATCACCTTCTGTGATGAACTTCGACACTTCAACACGCAGAGCTTCCATTTCGGCTTCGGTCAGGTCCTTGACTTTCGTCGAGGTAGACACGTTGCTAGCAACACAAATCTGTTGTGCACGCGTTTGACCGATGCCGTAGATTGCCTGCAGGCCAATAACGGCATGTGCATGATTAGGGATATTTACCCCTGCAATACGGGCCATTCTCTTTCCTTAAGCCTTAAGACCTTGAAAAGGTTGCGATTGTAACATGCATAGCCAAGACTAACAAATGTTAGCCCTGTCTTTGCTTGTGACGGGGGTCCGTGCAGATCACGCGTACTACGCGATTGCGGCGGATAATCTTGCAGTTACGGCAAAGTTTCTTTACCGAAGGCTGTACTCGCATTACTGTTCCTTTCAATCTCTAAAAGAGCGAGTGCGTTACTTTGCACGGAACACGATACGGCACCGGACAAATTGCATGGAGTAACACACTCCAATAACCTGTCACCTGAACAAATGTGGCAGCCACGCCGCCACATCAACCCAGAGATATGCCTCAGTACAACGTGTCCATTTTAGCTCGACCCGGAATGTTGCAATTCACAACACTCAAGGACCTCACCAGCATCTGGATGACCTACATCCAGCGCTACATACCCAGCAGCATACTCAGCGGGTAAGCGCATTGCCCTTGAAATTTGCTTTTTTCAGCAAGCTCTCGTACTGGTGAGACAACACGTAGGATTGAACCTGCGCCATGAAGTCCATGGTCACCACTACGATAATCAGTAGCGAAGTGCCGCCAAAATAGAATGGTACATTCCACTTCAGCACCAAGAACTCAGGGAGCAAACAAACCAACGTAATGTAAACCGCACCGATGAGCGTCAGTCGCAGCGTAATCTTCTCGATAAATCGGGAAGTTTGCTCGCCAGGACGATAGCCCGGAATAAACGCGCCACTTTTCTTCAGGTTATCTGCAGTTTCTTTCGGGTTAAACATCAACGCCGTATAGAAGTAGCAGAAGAAGATAATGGCTGCCGAATACAGGAGCACATAGATCGGTTGACCCGGGTGCAACTTATCAGCAACGTTCTTCATCCACCCCATACCATCCGAGTTACCGAACCAACCAAGTGCGGTGGCCGGAAACAGGATAATACTTGAAGCGAAAATCGGAGGGATCACCCCTGCCATGTTGAGCTTGAGCGGCAGATGCGAGCTCTGGCCCTGCATGACACGATTGCCAACTTGGCGTTTGGCATAATTCACCAGTACTTTCCGTTGGCCTTTTTCTACAAAGACCACCAGGTAGGTCACCAGCGCCACGCCAACAAACAGCACAACAGCAAACAATAAAGGCAGCGAGCCTTGACTGGTCAGCGTCAGGGTTTTACCAATGGCAGCTGGCACCCCTGATGCAATACCGGCACAGATAATCAGTGAAATACCGTTGCCGATACCTCGCTCTGTAATCTGTTCGCCAAGCCACATCAGGAACATGGTGCCGGTCACCAAGGAGACCACGGTCGTTACGTAAAACTCTACTTGCGGAGCCACCACTAAATTTGGCTGCTTGTAGAGCATGACTGCAATCCCGAAACTCTGAAAAGAGGCCAGAAATACAGTCGCGTAACGTGTGTACTGGGTGACCTTGCGACGTCCCGCATCGCCTTCTTTCTTCAACTGCTTGAGACTAGGCAGAGCCTCCGCCGCAAGCTGCAGAATAATAGAAGCCGAGATATACGGCATAATGCCCAAGGCAAAAACCGTAAACCGAGACAGAGCGCCCCCCGAGAACATGTTAAACATGTCGAGGAGCCCCGTCTGCGACGAGCGGAACAACTTCGCTAGTTCGGCAGGATTAATCCCGGGAACCGGAATATGCGCACCTACGCGAAAAACGATCAACGCACCGATCAAAAAGAAGATACGACGCTTTAGATCGCCAAATTTATTGGCATTTGCCACTAGAGAAGTATTCGCCACGTTACGTGTGCCTTATTCAACAATACTGCCGCCGGCGGCTTCAATCGCTGCGCGAGCACCGGCCGTAATGGCCAGCCCACGCAATGTCAAAGCACGTTCAACCTTACCGGACAGGACGACCTTGGCAGACAGCGCCACGGTGCTAACCACGCCAGCTTGCTTGAGAGCGAGCAGATCGATTTCATCAACAGGCAACAGGTTCAGTTCGGACAAGCGAACCTCGGCCATCTTGCCAGCCGTTAGCGACTTGAAACCACGCTTTGGCAAGCGACGTTGCAAAGGCATTTGACCGCCTTCGAAGCCTACCTTGTGGAATCCGCCATTACGGCTCTTTTGGCCTTTGTGACCACGGCCGCAAGTCTTACCCAGGCCACTGCCGATACCACGTCCCACGCGACGCTTGGGATGCTTGGCACCAACACCAGGTTGGATGGTATTCAGTTCCATGTCTTAGCCCTCGCTTTTCAGCAGGTAGCTGATCTTATTGATCATGCCACGAGTCTCTGGCGTATCAACCACATCCACGGTCTGACGAATTCTCTTCAAACCCAGGCCTTGAGCGCAAGCCTTGTGAGACTCCAGACGGCCAATGAGGCTCTTTACCAGAGTCACTTTAACTGTCTTTGTCTTACTCATGATCAACCCCCAGAATTTCTTCGACGGTCAGACCACGCTTGGCAGCGATTTGGGCCGGGATGCAGATCCGGTTCAGTCCATCCAACGTAGCGCGAACCACGTTATATGGATTAGTAGAACCTTGGATCTTAGCCGAGACGTTACGTACGCCCATGGCTTCGAAAATCGCACGCATTGGACCGCCGGCCTTCACACCCGAGCCGTCTTTGGCTGGTTGCATCAGGACAGTGGTTGCACCGTGCTTGCCTGTAACGGCGTGATGCAGGGTGCCGTTCTTCAGCGGGATTTTCGCCATATTGCGACGCGCTTGTTCCATTGCTTTCTGAACAGCGACCGGTACTTCTTTCGAGCGACCTTTGCCCATACCGATGCTGCCGTCGCCATCACCAACTACGGTGAGAGCGGAGAAAGCCATAATACGACCGCCCTTCACCACTTTGGTGACGCGGTTGACGCTGATCATTTTTTCGATCAGACCGTCGCCACGATCTTCCATTTCGTGCTTAGCCATTCTTCACTCCGAATTAGAATACCAGACCGTGTTCGCGAGCAGCGTCGGCCAGTGCCTTGATACGCCCGTGGTATTTGAACCCCGAACGGTCGAAGGACACGGTTTCGATACCGGCGGCCTTGGCTTTTTCAGCAATACGCTTGCCTACTACGGCTGCAGCGTCCACGGTGCCACCATTAGTGAGGTCGGTGCGTACTTCTGCTTCTAATGTAGAAGCGCTTGCAAGTACTTTCCCGCCTGTCTCATCAATGATCTGAGCGTAAATGTGGCAGTTGGTGCGCAATACAGAGAGACGCACCATCTTGAGCTCCGCAATCCGAGCACGGGTTTTGCGTGCACGGCGGAGTCGAGCTTGTTTCTTGTCCATATCAGGGCCTCAGTTACTTCTTCTTGGTCTCTTTCAGAACCACGACCTCATCAGAGTAGCGAACGCCCTTGCCCTTGTAAGGTTCCGGGGAACGATACGCGCGCACTTCAGCGGCCACTTGTCCGACTTGTTGCTTGTCGGCGCCTTTGATGATGATCTCGGTCTGACTCGGCGTTTCCACCTTCACTCCAGCTGGCATTTGATGCGTAACCGGATGAGAGAAACCCAGAGAGAGGTTGAGAACGTCACCCTGAGCCTGGGCACGATAGCCCACGCCAACCAGGGTCAGCTTCTTTTCGAAGCCTTTGGTCACGCCTTCAACCATGTTATTGAGGAGCGAACGCAAGGTGCCTGACATGGCACCAGCGAACTTACTTTCATTCTTGGCTACGAAAGTCAGCTGACTGTTGTCCAGCTTGACATCCACCTCCGAGCACAACAGCGTGCTGAGGGTGCCAAGGGAGCCCTTTACGCTCACCTCGGTTTCGCTGAATTTAACTTCAACGCCGGCCGGGATCGCTACAGGATTCTTAGCTACGCGAGACATTACACCCCCCCTTACGCCACGATGCAGAGCAGCTCACCACCGATGCCGGCAGCTCGTGCCTTGCGATCAGTCATCACACCTCGGGAGGTGGATAGGATGGCTACGCCCAGGCCATTCATGACCTTCGGAATTTCAGTAGTGCCCTTGTACACACGCAGACCAGGGCGGGATACGCGCTCAATGCGCTCAATCACCGGACGGCCAGCATAGTACTTAAGCTGGATATCGAGAACTGGCTTCTTGTCTTCGCCACCAATGGCGAAGTCTTCGATATAGCCCTCGGACTTCAACACTTCAGCAAGTGCCACCTTTAACTTCGAGGAAGGCATTGCAACTGCAACCTTGGCCGCACGTTGACCATTGCGAATACGGGTCAACATATCGGAAATAGGATCATGCATGCTCATTTATATGTCTCCTATTACCAGCTAGCTTTCACAATTCCTGGGATCTCGCCTTTGAGGGCGATTTCGCGGAGCTTGTTACGACCAAGACCGAATTTACGGAACACGCCACGCGGACGACCAGTCAATGCGCAGCGACGACGCTGGCGAACTGGGCTTGCGTTACGCGGCAATTGCTGAAGTTTCAGCCGGGCCGCAAAACGCTCTTCTTCCGAGAGACTCTGGTTATTGATGATAGCAAAAAGGGCTTCGCGCTTAGTGGCAAACTTTTTTGCCAACTGCACACGCTTCTCTTCGCGGTTAATCAGTGCTAGTTTCGCCATGTGCTTAACCCTTGAACGGGAACTTGAAAGCAGCCAGCAATGCGCGGGCTTCTTCGTCAGTCTTCGCCGTAGTGGTAATGGTGATGTTCATACCGCGTAGCGCATCAATCTTGTCGTACTCAATTTCCGGGAAGATGATTTGCTCACGCACACCCATGTTGTAGTTGCCGCGGCCATCGAACGACTTAGCGGAAACACCACGGAAGTCGCGTACTCGCGGCAGCGCGATCGTTACCAGACGATCGAAGAATTCGTACATCCGTTCGCGGCGCAGAGTCACTTTGCAGCCAATCGGATAATCATCACGGATTTTAAAACCCGCGATCGACTTGCGCGCATTGGTAACCACCGGTTTTTGACCGGCTAGTTTTTCCATGTCGCCCACGGCGTGATCCATTACCTTTTTATCGGCAACAGCTTCGCCCACACCCATGTTCAGGGTGATCTTTTCGATGCGCGGAACTTCCATGATCGATTTGTAACCGAACTGTTCAACCAAGCCCGGGACAACCGTTTCTTTGTAGAAATCGTAGAGACGTGCCATGTAGACTCCTTACGCCCCGATGACTTCGCCAGAAGACTTGAACACGCGCACCTTGCGGCCGTCTTCAAGAGTCTTGAAGCCTACGCGGTCAGCTTTTTGGCTAGCCGGATTGAAAATAGCCACGTTGGACACGTTGACCGGCATGGTCTTATCGACGATGCCTCCAGCGACGCCACGGATCGGGTTCGGCTTTTGGTGCTTTTTAACAATATTCACGCCTTCAACGACAATTTTCTCGTCCAAGACGCGCAGCACAGCACCACGTTTGCCTTTATCTTTGCCGGTGATTACTACTACTTCATCACCCTTGCGAATTTTGCGCATGTGTTCTCCTTACAGCACTTCAGGAGCCAGCGAAACGATCTTCATGAAGCGCTCAGTACGCAATTCACGCGTTACTGGCCCGAAGATGCGAGTGCCAATTGGCTCAAGCTTGTTGTTGAGCAACACAGCCGCATTGCCGTCGAATTTGATCAACGAGCCATCCGGACGACGTACGCCTTTAGCGGTGCGAACAACCACAGCGGTGTACACATCACCTTTTTTAACGCGTCCACGCGGAGCGGCTTCCTTGATGCTCACCTTGATAATGTCGCCCACACCTGCGTAGCGACGCTTGGAGCCACCCAACACTTTGATGCACTGAACGTGGCGCGCACCGGTGTTGTCAGCGACCTCAAGTACGGTCTGCATTTGAATCATTTATGGATTACCTTTCTATCCAACTTATCCCGTCACTCTCACCCGTAATTACGCAGAATTACAACCCTGCGACTACAGACGAAACGCCGCAGATAACTCTGCGGCGTATCAAACGGCCAGTTTTGGACCCCGTAAGGGCGATGTCCTGCCGAATTACGAAGGCAGGAAAACGGCCATTATACAGAGGGGCAAGCCCCTCTGCAAGCATTACACTTGACGAGACTTCTCGACCAGTGCTGTTACAACCCACGACTTGGTCTTCGAGAGCGGACGAGATTCGCTAATAATCACGATATCGCCCGACTTGAACTCGTTGTTTTCGTCGTGTGCATGGAACTTATTGGAACGACGGACAATCTTGCCGTAAACCGGATGCCTAACCTTACGCTCGACCAGAACGGTTACGGTTTTGTCCATTTTGTCGCTGAGCACTTTTCCTGTCAGCGTACGTACCACTTTGGTTTCGCTCATCTTAAGCAGCCTTTTCTTTCAGAATGGTGCGAACGCGAGCAACGCCGCGGCGCATCTTCTTCAGTTCACTGTTCTTGGCGAGCTGCTGGGTGGCGTGCTGCATACGCAGCGCAAACTGGGCCTTCAGAAGGCTTAGCAGTTCGGCCTTCAGCTCGTCCACGTTCTTCGCTCTCAGTTCGGACGCTTTCATCACTGACCTACCTGTCTAATTACAAACACAGTGGGGATCGGCAACTTGGCTGCGGCGAGGCGGAAAGCTTCACGAGCAAGCTCCTCAGTTACGCCATCCATTTCATACAGCATCTTGCCAGGCTGAATTTCGGCCACGTAGAATTCCGGTGTACCTTTACCGTTACCCATACGAACTTCCGCAGGCTTTGAGGTAATCGGTTTATCCGGGAAAATACGAATCCAGATACGACCACCACGCTTGATATGACGGGTCATTGCGCGACGGGCTGCTTCAATCTGACGTGCAGTCAGACGTCCACGGCCAAGCGCCTTCAGACCAAAGTCACCAAAGCTCACCTTATTACCACGGGTAGCAATACCCGTGTTGCGGCCTTTTTGCTGTTTACGGTACTTGAGTCTAGTTGGCTGCAGCATTGCGAGCTCCCTTTCTCACTTTCTTCTCGGGAGCAGCAGGGGCGGCTTGAACCTGACCCGGCTTCAACTCACCTTTATAGATCCATACCTTGATGCCGATGATGCCATAAGTCGTCTTGGCTTCAGCCGTGGCGTATTCAACGTCGGCACGCAGGGTATGTAGCGGAACACGGCCTTCACGGTACCATTCGCTACGCGCGATATCGATACCATTCAGTCGGCCCGAGCTCATGATCTTGATGCCCAGAGCACCCATGCGCATTGCATTTTGCATGGAGCGCTTCATTGCACGGCGGAACATCACACGTTTTTCCAGCTGTGATGCAATGCCATCTGCAATGATTTGTGCATCTAGTTCAGGTTTGCGAACTTCTTCAATGTTCACATGTACCGGTACGCCCAATATTCTTTGCAGTTCTTTCTTCAAAACCTCAATGTCTTCACCCTTCTTGCCAATCACTACACCCGGACGGGCGCTATGAATGGTAATACGAGCAGACTTTGCAGGACGTTCGATGGTTACACGACCCACCGATGCGTGCGCTAGGCGCTTTTTCAGAAATTCGCGAACTTCGATATCTTGCTTAAGCATGATAGGGAAGTTATGGCTATTGGCGAACCACTTGGAAGACCAGTTTTTGGTAACGGCAAGACGGAATCCCGTCGGATGAATCTTCTGACCCATTACTTACCCCTTAATTGCCCACGGTCAACATGATGTGGCAAGTCTGCTTTTCGATCTTGTTGCCACGACCTTTTGCACGCGCCGTGAATCGCTTCAGGCTCGGGCCCTTATCAACACTGATAGACGCAACCGACAGGGTGTCAATATCGGCACCTTCGTTGTGTTCAGCATTGGCGATTGCCGACTCCAGCAGCTTCTTGACCAGGACAGCACCCTTTTTGGGGCAGAAGGCCAGGATATTCAGCGCCTCATCCACGGACTTACCGCGGACCAGGTCAGCCACCAGACGGCCCTTTTGGGCCGACAGGCGAACGCTTTTTAGATATGCAGATACTCTCATCGCTTCACCTTACTTCTTCTTAGCCTTCTTATCGGCCGCGTGGCCTTTGAAGGTACGAGTCAGCGAGAATTCGCCCAGTTTGTGGCCGACCATGTTTTCAGAAACATAGACCGGGACGTGAGTGCGACCGTTGTGCACAGCGATAGTCAGACCAATGAAGTCCGGCAGAATCGTCGAACGACGCGACCAAGTCTTGATCGGACGTTTGTCACTGGTCGCACGCGCCGCGTCTACCTTCTTTAGAAGGTGAAGATCAACAAACGGGCCCTTTTTTAGCGAACGTGCCATAAGTCAATTACCCTTTAGTGGAATAGCGACGGCGTACAATCATATTGTCTGTACGCTTGTTGCGACGGGTACGATAGCCCTTGGTCGGCGTGCCCCACGGACTTACTGGTACACGGCCAGTGCCGGTACGTCCTTCGCCACCACCATGCGGGTGATCGACCGGATTCATGACCACGCCACGCACCGTTGGACGAATACCACGCCAACGATTTGCACCGGCCTTGCCGATCTTTCTCAGGTTATGCTCTTCGTTACCCACTTCGCCTACGGTTGCACGGCAATCGATGTGTACCTTGCGGATTTCACCTGAGCGCAAACGCAACTGGGCATACACGCCTTCGCGTGCCAGCACCATTGCAGATGTACCTGCAGAACGCACCATTTGCGCGCCACGACCCGGCTGCATTTCAACGCAGTGAACCGTAGTACCAACCGGAATATTCCGGATCGGCAGGGCATTGCCCGCTTTGATCGGTGCTTCTGCGCCAGAAACCAGCAAAGCGCCAGCCTTTATATTACGCGGAGCGATAATATAACGACGTTCGCCATCGGCGTAGCACAACAGGGCGAGATGCGCGGAACGGTTAGGATCGTATTCAATACGTTCCACCGTAGCCGGAATACCGTCCTTATCGCGACGGAAGTCGACGATACGATAGTGTTGTTTATGACCGCCACCACGATGACGCGTAGTGATATGGCCATTATTATTACGACCGCCGGTCTGATTTTTCTTCTCAACCAGCGAAGCCAGCGGGGCGCCTTTATGCAGATCAGGGTGTACCACCTTGACCATTGCACGGCGGCCTGCCGAAGTCGGTTTTACTTTTACGATAGGCATGCTCTATCTCCTTGACTAAGCAGCCGCGCCGGCCAGATCGAGTTCCTGACCTGGCACCAGGCTCACGTAAGCCTTTTTCCAGTCCTTGCGACGACCGGTCATGCGGCCAAAGCGTTTCTCTTTGCCCTTAACATTCACGGTAGACACACCCAAAACCTGCACCTTGAACAGCAACTCAACCGCAGCTTTAATTTCTAGCTTGGTTGCGTCGGTGGCAACGCGAAACACCACTTGCTGGTTTTTTTCGCTAACCAGAGTGCTCTTTTCAGAGACCACCGGAGCAAGAATGACTTGCATCAGACGTTCTTGATTCATGCCCATTGCTCCTCAAGTTGCTTCACGGCGTCACGGGTGATCACAATTTTCTTGAAACGCAGCAGGCTATATGGGTCAGCTTGTTGAGCTTCGATCACCAGCACGTTCGGCAGGTTACGAGACGAGAGATAGAGGTTTTCGTCGAGTTCTTTGGTGATGAACAAGGCGTTTTCCAAGCCCATGGTCTTCACTTTACCAACGAATTCCTTGGTCTTCGGCGATTCAACCGACAGAGAGTCAATCACGATCAGACGTTCATCGCGTACCAGCTGAGACAGAATAGCTGCCATGCCGGCGCGGAACATCTTACGGTTAACCTTCTGGCTGAAATTTTCATCCGGCTTGTTCGGGAATGCACGACCACCACCACGCCATACAGGCGACGAAGTCATACCGGAACGCGCGCGACCGGTACCCTTTTGACGCCAAGGTTTTTTGGTAGAGTGATGTACTTCGGCGCGAGTCAACTGAGCGCGATTTCCGCTACGTGCGTTCGCCAGGAACGCAGTGACCACTTGATGCACCAAAGCTTCGTTGTATTCACGACCGAACAATGATTCGGACGCTTGCAGGCTGTCTTGCGACTTGCCCAGGGTGTTGATTACTTTAAGTTCCATCATGCACCTGCCTTCACGCTAGGACGTACGACAACGTCGCCGTTCTTGGCACCGGGCACTGCACCCTTGACCAGCAACAGCTGACGCTCAGCGTCAATCCGAACCACTTCTAGGCACTGCATAGTGCTTTTAACGCTACCCATGTGACCAGCCATTTTCTTACCCGGCAATACGCGACCCGGATCTTGACACTGGCCAATGGAACCCGCCGAATTATGCGAACGCGAGTTACCGTGGGTTGCACGGTTGGAGCGGAAGTTGTAGCGCTTGATAGCGCCGGTAAAGCCCTTACCCTTGGAAGTACCGGTTACATCAACCAGTTGGCCTTCCGAGAAAATACCTACGGCAATGGCATCACCTGACTTAAAGCCAGACAACTCTTCTGCAGATACAACGAACTCACCCATGCCACGACCAGCAATAACGCCTGCCTTGGCAAAGTGACCGGCCGCAGCCTTGGTCACACGGTTAGCACGACGTTCACCGTATGTAACTTGAACAGCGGTGTAGCCGTCCACATCGGGGGTTTTGATTTGCGTGACGCGATTGGCGGACATGTCAAGCACAGTTACCGGGATGGATGATCCATCTTCAGCAAAAATGCGAGTCATGCCGATTTTGCGACCGACAAGACCTAAACTCATGTTTATTTCCTTTTGCAGGTGCCGATTACGATTGACCGGCATACAAAAACAAAAGCGGACTCGCCAAAATGGCGAGTCCGCAAATGTATCACAGAAAATTCAAGAAACGCAAGCACTTAGAACACTTACACCTTGAATATCCCAAGATTACTGCAGCTTGATTTCCACATCAACACCGGCGGGCAGGTCGAGCTTCATCAAAGCGTCGACAGTCTTGTCGGTCGGATCGATGATGTCCATCAAGCGCAGGTGAGTGCGAATTTCAAGTTGATCGCGCGAAGTCTTATTGACGTGCGGTGAACGCAAAACGTCAAAACGCTCGATCTTGGTCGGCAGCGGAACCGGGCCTTTAACAACAGCACCAGTACGCTTTGCGGTTTCTACAATTTCTTCAGCCGAACGATCGATCAGATTGTAATCGAAAGCTTTAAGGCGGATACGGATTTTTTGGCTAGCCATTATCGCTTCCTAATTACTTAATGATCTTGGCAACAACACCGGCGCCAACGGTACGGCCGCCTTCGCGAATCGCGAAGCGCAGACCTTCTTCCATAGCGATCGGAGCGATCAACTCTACAGAAATATTTACATTATCGCCCGGCATTACCATTTCTACGCCTTCACCCAACGATACCGCACCCGTCACGTCCGTAGTACGGAAGTAGAACTGAGGACGATAGTTAGCAAAGAACGGAGTGTGACGGCCGCCTTCTTCCTTCGACAATACGTATACTTCGGCGCTGAACTGGGTATGCGGGGTGATAGAACCCGGCTTGGCCAATACTTGACCACGCTCTACTTCTTCACGCTTGGTACCACGCAGCAGCACGCCTACGTTGTCGCCGGCTTGACCTTGATCCAGCAGCTTACGGAACATTTCAACGCCGGTGCAGGTAGTCTTAACCGTCGGCTTGATACCCACGATTTCGATTTCTTCACCAACTTTAACCACGCCGCGTTCTACACGACCGGTCACTACCGTACCACGACCTGAGATCGAGAACACGTCTTCGATCGGCAGCAGGAACGGTTTGTCAATCGCACGTTCCGGAGTCGGAATGTAGCTATCCAGCGCATCAGCCAGACGCAAGATCGACGGTTCGCCGATTTCAGACTGATCACCTTCCAACGCCTTCAGGGCAGAACCCATGATGATAGGCACATCGTCGCCTGGGAAATCGTAGGAAGTCAGCAGATCGCGCACTTCCATTTCAACCAGTTCCAGCAATTCAGCATCATCTACCATGTCGCACTTGTTCAGGTAAACGATGATGTACGGAACGCCCACTTGGCGAGCCAACAGAATGTGTTCGCGGGTTTGCGGCATCGGGCCATCAGCAGCCGAGCACACCAAAATCGCGCCATCCATCTGAGCCGCGCCAGTGATCATGTTCTTTACATAGTCGGCGTGTCCCGGGCAATCCACGTGTGCGTAGTGGCGCTTTTCGGTTTCGTATTCAACGTGTGCGGTATTAATGGTAATACCACGAGCCTTTTCTTCAGGCGCGCTGTCGATCTGTGCGTAGCCTTTGGCTTCGCCGCCGAACTTCTTCGACAGAATGGTGGTGATTGCAGCGGTCAGCGTGGTCTTGCCATGGTCAACGTGACCAATGGTGCCGACGTTTACGTGCGGTTTCGTCCGCTCAAACTTTCCTTTTGCCATTTTGCAAAATCCTTGATTTAAAGAACAAATAGATCGGGGCGGGACCGTCTGGCCCCGCCTCAGCGCGCATTACTTCTTAGCGTTCATCACCGCTTCAGCAACATGCTTCGGCGCTTCAGAATAGTGCTTGAACTCCATCGAGTACGTAGCACGGCCCTGAGTAGCTGAACGCAGGTCGGTCGAATAACCGAACATCTCAGCCAAAGGAACTTCGGCCTTGATCTTCTTTCCGCCCAGACCATCATCATCCATACCCTGAACAATGCCACGGCGACGGTTCAAGTCACCCATTACATCACCCATGTACTCTTCCGGGGTTTCCACTTCCACAGCCATCATCGGCTCGAGGATGACTGGCTTAGCACGGCGCATCGCTTCTTTGAAGGCCAGCGAGCCAGCCAATTCAAAGGCAATTTGCGACGAGTCAACGTCGTGGTATGAACCGAAGGTCAAACGTACGGTTACATCAACCACCGGGAAGCCGGCGAGAATACCATTGGACAGGGTATTACGAATACCCTTATCAACTGATGGGATGAATTCACGCGGAATCACACCACCCTTGATTTCGTCGAAGAACTGGTAACCCTTGCCTTCGCCGGACGGTTCCAATGTAATCACTGCGTGGCCGTACTGGCCCTTACCACCGGATTGCTTGATATGCTTACCATCAACGTCGGTAACGGTCTGGGTAATGGTTTCGCGGTAAGCCACTTGCGGGGCACCCACGTTCGCCTCAACACCAAACTCGCGACGCATACGGTCAACCAGAATTTCCAGATGCAACTCGCCCATACCAGAAATAATCGTTTGGCCTGATTCTTCGTCAGTACGCACGCGGAACGACGGATCTTCCTTGGCCAGGCGATTCAGGGCAACGCCCATTTTTTCTTGGTCAACCTTGGTCTTTGGCTCAACCGCAACGTGAATCACTGGATCAGGGAACACCATGCGTTCCAGGATCAGCGGATGATCCACAGCACACAGGGTTTCACCAGTGGTCACATCTTTCAAACCAATCGCGGCAGCGATATCACCAGCATAGACCTCATCCACTTCTTTGCGGTCATTGGCATGCATCTGCACGATACGACCGATGCGGTCTTTTTTGCCTTTGATCGAATTCAGGATGGTGTCACCAGTCTTCACCACGCCAGAGTAAACGCGGAAGAAGGTCAGTTGGCCGACATACGGGTCATTCATCAACTTGAATGCCAGAGCAGAGAACGGGGCAGTATCTTCTGCTTTACGTGTGGTCGGATTGCCATCTTCGTCTTCACCCGGAACCGGGGGAACATCCAGCGGGCTAGGCAAGAGTTCAATCACAGCGTCCAGCATACGCTGAACACCCTTGTTCTTGAACGCTGAACCGCACAGCATCGGCTGAATTTCGCAACGCAGCGTCCGCTCGCGCAGACCATGCAGAATCTGTGCTTCAGACAGCTCACCGGTTTCCAGGTAGGCTGTCATGGTTTCATCATCGACTTCCGCCGCTGCTTCAACCATTTTTTCGCGCCATACTTTTGACAGTTCCACGAGTTCGGCCGGGATTTCACCGTGTTCGAACTTCATACCTTGCGAAGCCTCGTCCCAGATGATGGACTTCATCTTCAACAGATCGACCACGCCGGTGAAATTATCTTCTGCACCAATTGGCAAAACGATAGGTACCGGATTACCGCGCAGACGGGTCTTCATCTGTTCAACGACACGCAAGAAGTTGGCACCTTGACGGTCCATCTTGTTGACGAAGGCAATACGCGGAACCTTGTACTTATTCGCCTGACGCCATACGGTCTCAGATTGCGGCTGAACACCACCAACGGCACAGTAAACCATCACCGCGCCGTCGAGAACACGCATAGAGCGTTCTACTTCGATGGTGAAATCCACGTGTCCCGGGGTATCGATAATATTAAATCGATGTTCAGGATACTGCAGGGCCATCCCCTTCCAGAAGGTGGTGGTTGCAGCTGAGGTAATCGTGATGCCGCGTTCCTGCTCTTGCTCCATCCAGTCCATGGTGGCAGCGCCGTCGTGAACTTCACCAATCTTGTGATTCACGCCAGTGTAAAACAGGATACGCTCAGTAGTGGTCGTCTTACCGGCATCAATGTGAGCGCTAATACCAATGTTGCGATATCGCTCAATGGGGGTTTTTCTAGCCACGGCCTATACCTTATTCGGTTGGTTGCATTAGAAGCGGAAGTGCGAGAACGCCTTGTTGGCTTCTGCCATCCGATGAACTTCTTCACGCTTCTTCATCGCACCGCCACGGCCTTCAGCCGCATCGAGCAATTCACCTGCCAGGCGCAGGTCCATGGACTTCTCACCACGCTTACGCGCAGCATCACGTACCCAACGCATAGCCAAAGCCATACGACGAGACGGACGAACTTCAACAGGAACTTGATAGTTTGCACCACCAACACGGCGGCTCTTTACTTCGACAACCGGCTTGGCGTTCGAGAGAGCGGTATTGAACACTTCCAGCGGGTTCTTACCGGTTTTTTTCTCGATTTGGTCCAGAGCGCCATAAATAATGCGTTCTGCAACCGACTTCTTACCGTCGATCATGACGACATTCATGAATTTGGACAAATCCTGGCTTCCGAACTTCGGATCCGGCAGGATATCGCGCTTGGGGACTTCTCTGCGTCTTGGCATTTCAATTCCTTAAATCAATTCAGTTGAGCGATGCGCTCATGGTGCTCATCAGGAGCATCCACTTACTCGACGACACGAGGCCGCCGTTCCAACCAGGGTCAAGCTGCCTTATTTAGGGCGCTTGGCACCGTACTTGGAGCGAGACTGCTTACGATCCTTAACACCTGCGGTATCCAAGGAACCGCGCACGGTATGGTAACGCACACCAGGCAAGTCCTTTACACGACCGCCGCGCAGTAGCACGACCGAGTGTTCCTGCAGGTTGTGGCCTTCACCGCCGATATACGAAATCACTTCGAAACCATTGGTCAAGCGTACCTTGCACACCTTACGCAGAGCCGAGTTAGGCTTCTTTGGGGTAGTGGTGTAAACACGGGTGCATACACCGCGCTTTTGCGGGCAAGCTTCCAGTGCAGGCACCTTGCTCTTCGCCTTAATGGCGAGGCGGCCCTTACGGACCAGTTGGTTAATGGTTGGCATTACTCTCAGTTCCTAGTTGAGTTCTACGTAGCGGCAACATGCCGCCAACAAAGAGGGTAGGATTATATTGGAGTCAACAATCTACCGTCAATGAAAAACACGCTGCCCCTACAACGGTTAACCGTTGAAAGGACAGCGTTTTTTTTGCTGGGATGGTTAGACAACGGTTATTCGTTGCTTTCCAGGCTGGCTTCAGGCGTTTCAAGCGTCATCGAATTAGGAAACAAATCCTGGCCGGCAGTGTTGCGTCGACGGCTCCGATGGTAGGCCAAACCGGTACCTGCTGGTATCAAACGACCCACGATTACATTTTCTTTCAGACCACGCAGATCGTCCTTCTTGCCCATAATCGCGGCTTCGGTCAATACACGGGTGGTTTCCTGGAAGGAAGCCGCCGAGATGAACGAGTCAGTGGACAGAGACGCCTTGGTAATCCCCAGAAGCACGTTTTCGTAATGTGCAGGTTCCCTACCTTCGGCAACCATGCGGTCATTGGTTTCCAGCACTTCGGCACGTTCAACCTGCTCGCCCTGGATAAATGCGGTGCCACCAGAATCGGTAATGATCACACGACGCAGCATCTGGCGAATAATCACTTCGATGTGCTTGTCGTTAATCTTCACACCTTGCAGACGATACACTTCTTGAACTTCCTGAACGATGTAGCGCGCCAAAGCCTCAATACCTTGCAGACGCAAGATATCGTGCGGATCAACGGCACCGTCAACGATCAATTCGCCTCGGTTCACCACCTGACCATCATGCACCAGGACGTGTTTGTCCTTCGGAATCAAGTTCTCAGTGGTTACACCTTCTAGGTCGGTAATCACCAGACGTTGTTTACCCTTGGTGTCCTTACCAAACGAGATGGTACCGGTCACTTCGGCCAACATGCCAGCGTCCTTAGGCGAACGGGCTTCAAACAGCTCAGCCACACGCGGAAGACCACCGGTAATATCACGGGTCTTGGTGCTTTCTTGCGGAATCCGCGCCAGCACTTCACCCTTGCCAACTTCTTGACCCGCACGCACAGTGATAATCGCGCCGACTTGGAAGGTAATCGATACCGAAGCATCTGAACCGGTCAGTTTGACTTCATTGCCCGTTTCATCAAGCAGCTTGACCAATGGGCGCAGTGATTTGGACTGTGTACCTGCACGGCGCTTCGGATCAATTACCACCAGAGTAGACAGGCCGGTCACTTCATCGACCTGCTTGGCTACAGTGGTACCCTCTTCCACGTTTTCAAACTGCACGCGGCCAGAGTACTCAGTAATGATCGGACGGGTGTGCGGGTCCCAAGTTGCCAGCACTGCACCTGCCTTGAGCACCAAACCATCGGTGACCAGCAGGGTCGCGCCATAAGGCACTTTATGCCGTTCTCGCTCACGACCGATATCGTCATGGACCACCACTTCACCGGAGCGGGTAATCACGATCAACTCGCCCTTTGAATTGGTCACATAACGCATCTGGCTAGAGAAGCGAATCGTACCATTAGACTTAGATTCCACTTGGCTGGCGGCCGCATTTCGCGATGCAGCACCACCAATGTGGAAGGTACGCATGGTGAGCTGGGTACCCGGCTCACCAATTGACTGAGCGGCAATCACACCCACCGCTTCGCCAGTGTTTACTTCCTTGCCTCGACCCAGATCGCGGCCATAGCAATGTGCGCACAAACCGTAACGGGTGTCGCAAGTGATGGCAGTACGTACCTTGACTTCATCAATCCCCAGGGTATCAATCTTGGCTACCATGGCTTCGTCAAGCAAGGTGCCGGCTTCAATCACCGTTTCGCCACTGGATGGATCAATAATATCGACAGCGGCTACACGACCGAGTATCCGATCACGCAAGGCTTCGATTACATCACCACCCTGCAGCACAGCCTTCATCACAAAGCCGTTATGGGTACCGCAATCATCTTCGATGACCACCAGATCCTGCGTTACATCGACCAAACGACGTGTCAGGTAACCAGAGTTAGCCGTCTTCAAGGCGGTATCGGCCAGACCCTTACGGGCGCCGTGAGTCGAGATGAAGTACTGCAACACCGTCAAACCTTCACGGAAGTTGGAGGTAATTGGCGTCTCGATAATCGAACCGTCAGGCTTAGCCATCAAGCCCCGCATACCAGCCAACTGCTTGATCTGCGCCACGGAACCACGGGCACCAGAGTCGGCCATCATATAGATCGAATTGAACGACTCTTGTGGCACCAGCTTACCGTCGCGGTCAAGCACGGTTTGCTTGGACAGTTCGTCCATCATCGCCTTGGCAACCTTGTCACCGGTGCGACCCCAGATATCCACAACCTTGTTATAGCGTTCGCCCTGAGTCACTAGCCCTTGACGATATTGCTCTTCAATTTCTTTCACTTCTTTGTGGGCTTCAGCCAACAGTTCTGGCTTCTTCGAAGGCACCAACATATCGTCGACACAAATCGAGATCCCACCACGCGTCGAGTAGGCAAAACCGGTGTACATCAACTGGTCGGCGAAGATAACCGTATCGCGAATCCCGCAACGACGGAACGATACGTTGATCAACTTAGAAATTTCTTTCTTCTTCAACGCCTTGTTAATGTGCTCGAACGGCAGCCCCTTAGGCAGGATATCCGACAACAATGCGCGGCCAACGGTGGTTTCGTAACGCTTAATCACCGGTTGGAACTCGCCTTGGTCGTCTTTTTCCCACTCTCTCAGGCGGACAGTGATGCGCGTAGCCAATTCAACCTGACGGGTTTCATAGGCGCGATGCACTTCCTTGGTGTCGGCAAATACCATGCCTTCACCCATGCCGTTGATTTTGTCTCGGGTCATGTAATACAGACCCAGCACAATATCCTGTGACGGCACGATAATCGGCTCGCCGTTGGCAGGGGACAGCACATTATTGGTCGCCAGCATCAAGGTGCGGGCTTCCATTTGCGCTTCCAGCGACAGCGGCACGTGCACAGCCATTTGGTCACCGTCAAAGTCGGCATTGAATGCCGCGCAGACGAGTGGGTGCAATTGGATGGCCTTGCCTTCGATCAGCACCGGTTCAAATGCCTGAATCCCCAAACGGTGCAGCGTAGGCGCACGGTTAAGCATCACCGGATGTTCACGAATCACATCTTCCAAGATGTCCCAAACTTCTGGAACTTCTTGCTCTACCAGTTTCTTGGCAGCCTTAATGGTGGAGGCCAGCCCCATCACTTCCAGCTTGTGGAAGATAAACGGCTTGAACAGTTCCAGCGCCATCTTCTTAGGCAGACCGCACTGATGCAGACGCAGGGTCGGGCCTACGGTAATCACCGAACGACCCGAGTAGTCAACGCGCTTACCCAGCAAGTTCTGACGGAACCGACCGCCCTTACCCTTGATCATGTCAGCCAGAGACTTGAGCGGACGCTTGTTGGCGCCAGTCATTGCCTTGCCACGACGACCATTATCCAACAGCGAGTCAACCGATTCTTGCAACATGCGCTTTTCATTACGCACGATGATGTCCGGAGCGCGCAGTTCTAACAGGCGCTTCAGGCGGTTGTTACGGTTGATTACGCGGCGATACAGATCGTTCAGGTCCGAGGTAGCAAAACGACCACCATCCAACGGAACCAGCGGACGCAATTCTGGCGGCAACACTGGCAGCACTTCCAGAATCATCCATTCAGGCTTCATGCCCGAACGCAGGAAGGCTTCCAGCACTTTCAAGCGCTTAGCAATCTTCTTGATCTTAGTGTCTGAACCGGTTGATGCCAGTTCTTGACGCAGGGTCTCGATTTCGCTGTTCAGGTCCAGGCTGCGCAACAGTTCGCGCACAGCTTCAGCACCCATCATCGCCTTGAACTCTTCACCGTATTGGTCTTCCTTGTCCAGGAAGTCTTCTTCGGTCAACAACTGACGGCGTTGCAGCGGGGTCATACCCGGATCGGTCACAACAAATGCTTCGAAATACAGTACGCGCTCAATATCACGCAGCGTCATGTCGAGCACCATACCCAAGCGCGATGGCAGGCTCTTCAGGAACCAGATATGCGCAGTCGGGCTGGCCAACTCGATATGGCCCATACGTTCGCGGCGTACTTTGGAAAGGGTGACTTCCACACCGCACTTTTCGCAGATCACACCGCGGTGTTTCAAGCGCTTGTACTTACCACACAAGCACTCATAGTCTTTTACTGGCCCAAAAATACGGGCGCAGAACAGACCGTCACGCTCAGGCTTGAAGGTACGGTAGTTGATGGTTTCTGGCTTCTTGACTTCACCGAAGGACCAGGAACGGATCTTGTCAGGTGAAGCGATGCCGATCTTAATCGCATCAAACTCTTCTTCTTGCGTAACTTGCTTAAAGAGGTCGAGCAGAGCTTTCATTGCGTCTCCAGTCAGAGAACCAGCGCGAGGGACTCGCGCTGACTCTCAATCAATAGCGTTCCAGGTCGATATCCAGGCCCAACGAGCGGATTTCCTTCACCAGCACGTTGAAGGATTCCGGCATACCGGCGTCAATCTTGTGTTCGCCCTTGACGATATTTTCGTAAACCTTGGTGCGCCCCGTCACGTCATCGGACTTCACAGTCAACATTTCCTGCAGCGTGTACGCTGCGCCGTATGCTTCCAAGGCCCACACTTCCATTTCACCGAAGCGCTGACCACCAAACTGTGCCTTACCACCCAGAGGTTGCTGGGTAACCAGCGAGTAAGGACCAGTTGAACGGGCATGCATCTTATCGTCAACCAAGTGATGCAGCTTCAGATAATGCATAACACCTACCGTGACCTTACGGTCAAAGGCTTCACCGGTGCGGCCATCGTACAAGGTCAACTGGGTCTTGGAGTTATTAAACCCAAGTTGCTCAGTGCGGGGATCTGATTCCGGGTAGGCCAGTTGCAGCATGCGCATGATCTCGGATTCTTTGGCGCCATCAAATACCGGGGTAGCAAATGGCATCCCCTTCTTGAGGTTATCCGCCAGATCTAGAATGTCATGATCGCTCAAGCCATCCAGATCTTCTTTTTTACCGGTTTCGTTATACACACTGTTCAGGTAAGGCCGCAGTTCAGCCACGCTCTGCTCATGCTTGAGCATTTTGTCGACTTGTTCGCCGATGCCCTTGCTAGCCCAGCCCAAGTGAACCTCAAGAATCTGACCAATGTTCATCCGTGACGGTACGCCCAGCGGATTGAGCACAATATCAACTGTGCGCCCATCGCCCATGTACGGCATGTCTTCAATTGGCAGAATGCGAGAAACCACACCCTTGTTACCATGTCGACCCGCCATCTTGTCGCCGGCCTGCAGGCGACGCTTAACCGCCAGATAAACCTTAACCATCTTCTGAACGCCCGGAGGCAGTTCATCACCCTGGGTCAGCTTGCGCTTCTTGTCTTCAAACTTGAGATCAAACTCTTCGCGCTTCTGAGTCAGGCTGTCCTTAATCAGTTCCAGTTGCTTGGCGACTTCTTCATCAGCCATGCGCACATCGAACCAATCATGCTTGGTCGGCAGATCATCCAGATATGCGCGATCAATCACGGTACCCTTCATCAGACGCTTAGGACCACCGTTAGCTGGCTTGCCGATAATCAGACGTTCGATACGACTGAATGCATCGTTTTCAAAAATCCGCAGCTGGTCACTCAAATCAAGGCGATAACGCTTCAATTCAGCATCAATAATTGATTGCGCACGCTTATCACGTTCAATACCTTCGCGGGTGAACACCTGAACGTCAATCACCGTACCGCTCATGCCGGTTGGCACACGCAGACTGGTATCCTTCACGTCCGAAGCTTTTTCACCAAAGATGGCACGCAACAGTTTTTCTTCTGGTGTCAGCTGGGTTTCGCCCTTTGGCGTAACCTTGCCCACCATCACGTCACCGGCTTCTACTTCGGCACCAATGTAGACAATCCCTGATTCATCCAGACGACCAGCCATACGTTCAGACAGGTTCGGGATATCTCGGGTAATTTCTTCAGGTCCCAACTTGGTATCACGCGCAACCACCGACAACTCTTCGATGTGGATCGAGGTGTAGCGGTCTTCAGCCACGACCTTCTCCGAAATCAGAATCGAGTCTTCGAAGTTATAACCATTCCACGGCATAAAGGCGATGGTCATATTCTGACCCAAAGCCAATTCACCCAAGTCAGTAGAAGCACCATCCGCCACCACATCACCCTTAGACAGTTGGTCGCCTACACGCACCACCGGTCGTTGGTTGATATTGGTGTTTTGATTAGAACGGGTGAACTTGGTCAGGTTGTAGATATCCACACCGACTTCACCAGCGGTAGCTTCATCGTCATTAACTCGGATTACAATCCGGTTAGCATCGACCAGGTCGACTATCCCGCCACGACGGGCGATGACCGTGGTACCCGAGTCAATGGCCACACTTCGTTCGATGCCGGTGCCGACAAACGGCTTTTCCGGACGCAGGCAAGGTACCGCCTGACGTTGCATGTTGGCACCCATCAAGGCCCGGTTTGCGTCATCGTGTTCCAAGAAAGGAATCAACGAGGCAGCAACCGATACCACCTGACCGGTAGCCACGTCCATATACTGCACGCGGTCAGGGGTCGACAGAATGGTTTCACCCTTTTCACGGCAGGTCACCAGATCATCGGTCAGCACACCGTTTTCATCTAGCTCGGCATTGGCCTGAGCGATCACGTAACGACCTTCTTCGATGGCCGATAGGTAATCAATATCCGAGGTCACTTTGCTATCAACTACTTTACGGTACGGCGTTTCCAGGAAACCATACTCATTGGTACGGGCATAGACCGACAATGAGTTGATCAGGCCGATGTTCGGGCCTTCAGGGGTTTCAATTGGGCACACACGACCATAATGCGTTGGATGCACGTCGCGGACTTCAAAGCCTGCACGCTCACGCGTTAAACCGCCGGGTCCAAGAGCCGATACACGGCGCTTGTGGGTAATTTCAGACAACGGGTTCGTCTGGTCCATAAACTGCGACAACTGACTAGAACCAAAGAATTCCTTGATGGCAGCACTGACCGGCTTAGCATTGATCAAGTCATGTGGCATCAGGTTATCCGACTCAGCCTGATTCAGACGCTCCTTGACCGCACGCTCTACCCGCACCAGACCTGCGCGGAATTGATTCTCTGCCAACTCACCAACTGAACGTACACGGCGATTGCCCAAGTGATCAATGTCATCCACTTCGCCGCGCCCATTGCGCAACTCAGTCAAAATGGCAATTACCGAGACGATGTCTTCAGTCGACAAGGTGCCATCCATGATATCGCGACGACCGGCGAACTTCTCACCAATCAAAGACTTAAACCACTCTGGCGTCTTCTCGTCAAACTTGTACTGATAAGTGCGCGAACTGAACTTCATGCGACCAACGCGTGACAAATCGTAGGTATCTTCGCTAAAGAACAGACGTTGGAACAACTGCTCAACCGCGTCTTCCGTCGGCGGCTCACCAGGGCGCATCATCCGATAGATCGCCACACGCGCCTGCAGACGCTCTTGCACGTCATCAACACGCAGGGTTTGTGAAATATACGCACCCTGATCCAGATCATTGGTAAACAGCACATCCACTTCAGCGGCTTCAGTCAGCGCCAGCTTGGCCAGCACTTCTTCGCTAATCTCTTCATTTGCACGCGCTACCACTTCACCGGTATCGGTATTCACTACAGCACGCGCCAGTACCCGACCCAATAGCGTATCCGACGGCACCTCTACGCGATCCAGAGCTTCGGTCTGAATATCGCGGATATGCCTAGCGGTAATCCGCTTGTCCTTGGCAACAATCAACTTGCCATCGGCCGTAACAATGTCGAACTTGGCGACTTCGCCCTTCAACCGTTCTGCCACCACCTTCATGAACACGCCGTTCTTGCTCAGGTAGAAGGTGTCAAAACTATAGAACTCAGAAAGAATCTGTTCTTCGGTATAACCCAGCGCCTTCAGTAGAATCGTCACCGGCATTTTGCGGCGGCGGTCAATACGGAAGTACAGCAGATCCTTGGCATCAAACTCGAAGTCCAACCACGAGCCACGGTAAGGAATCACACGCGCAGAAAACAGCAGCTTGCCAGACGAGTGCGTCTTGCCGCGATCATGTTCAAAGAACACGCCAGGGCTACGATGCAGCTGGCTGACAATTACCCGCTCTGTACCGTTGATAATGAACGAACCGTTAGTGGTCATCAGCGGAATTTCGCCCATGTACACTTCGTTTTCGCGAACTTCCTTCACTACCGGCTTGGAGGATTCTTTATCAAAAATCGTCAAACGGATTCGGGCACGAAGCGGTGCGGCATAAGTTATACCGCGCAGCTGGCACTCCTGCATGTCGAACGGCGGCTCGCCAAGAATGTAGTGTGCAAAGTCAAGACGCGCATAGCCGTTATGACTAATGATCGGAAAGATCGACTTGAAAGCAGCCTGCAGACCAACATCCTTGCGCTGATCAACCGGAGAACCCAGTTGGAGAAATTCGGTATACGAATCAATCTGGGTCGCCAACAGGAATGGGACATCGAGAACACTGGCACGTTTCGCAAAGCTCTTACGAATACGCTTCTTCTCAGTAAACGAATAACTCATAGAGTCTCCATCGAGGTGGGGTGGCGCAAGAAACCAAAAGTCAGCAGCCACACACGCAATAATTGCTGGCTTTTACTTTCTCTGATTCAGGACGGCCACAAGCGCAATAAGGCTGGCGGATTTCTCCACCAGCCTTGCAATCTTCTTTTACCGAAGATTACTTGATTTCAGCCTTGGCACCGGCATCGGTCAATTGTTTAACAATTTCATCTGCTTCTGCCTTGGTAACGCCTTCCTTAACAGTCTTAGGAGCGCCATCAACTACATCTTTGGCATCCTTCAGGCCCAGGCCGGTGATAGCACGTACAACCTTGATCACGTTAACCTTGGCATCGCCAATGGCGGTCAGGATAACGTCAAATTCGGTTTGTTCTTCAGCAACGGCAGCGCCGGCACCAGCAGGACCTGCAACTGCAACGGCAGCAGCAGATACACCAAACTTTTCTTCGAACGCCTTAACCAGGTCGTTCAGTTCCATCACGGTCAAGCCAGCAACGGCTTCAAGGATGTCTTCTTTGTTAATTGCCATGTGAAAATCTCCTGAAATCTGTATAAATCAAATAAATTAAGCGGCTTCGGCTTGCTTCTTGTCGGCCAGGGCTGCCAGGGCGCGGGCAAAGCCAGCAACCGGAGCCTGCATAACGTAGAGAAGCTTGGACAGCAGTTCTTCACGGCTCGGAATCGACGCCAGCTCAGCAACCTGAGCCGCATCCAACACCTGACCATTGTAGGAACCTGCCTTGACGATGATTTTTTCGTCGGCCTTAGCGAATTGATTGAGCACTTTGGCTGCAGCAACCGGATCGGCAGAAATACCATAAACCAGCGGACCGACCATTTGGTCAGCCAAGCCTTCGAATGCGGTACCTGCTACGGCGCGACGCACCAGCGTGTTTTTAACTACACGCAGATACACACCGTTCTCACGTGCTTGCGCACGGAGCTTGGTCATACTGCTAACCTCAATGCCCCGATATTCGGCGATAACGATGGTCTGAGCGTTAGCCAGTTTGGCCAATACTTCAGATACAACCGCCTTTTTATCTTCAAGATTGAGACTCAAGGTCTACCTCCTAGTCTGAAATGAAGCGCTACAGCGCTCCGCTTTGCAGCGGCGACCTTTTCAGGAGACATCATATAATCGTGGTGCCCATGGGCGGAATTGAACTGCCGACCTCTCCCTTACCAAGGGAGTGCTCTACCCCTGAGCTACATGGGCTCGAAATGCTGAAGCCAACTTAACGGGTACACCATCTGCGTAGGATACTGTTGCCAGTGATTAAGCCTCATGACTCCTACGGTCTTTGACAATCTGGCGAGAAAAACCCACCAGCCCAAAGCCTTACATGGTGGGCAAGCCCACCTCACACTCTGTATATCCAGCCAGTTTTAGCAAGAAGCAAAGCTTAATAAAGTGGAACCAGGCCATACCAATCGGTTTGGCTTCGGCTCCACTTTCATGTCTAACACTGACCCGTCTCCACGCAATTAAGCGAGGATGGTGCTGGTATCAATACGCACGCCAAGACCCATGGTGCTGGAAACGGCGGCTTTAAGCAGATATTGACCCTTAGTCGCAGCCGGTTTGGCTTTTTGCAGCGCCTCAACCAGAGCTACCAAGTTTTCTTGCAAGGCAGTCGCTTCGAAAGAAGCACGGCCGATTGTTGCATGAACAATACCTGCCTTGTCGGTGCGGTACTGAACCTGACCGGCCTTGGCATTTTTAACTGCTTCGGCAACGTTCGGAGTTACGGTACCAACCTTAGGGTTTGGCATCAGGCCACGAGGTCCAAGAATTTGACCCAGCTGACCGACAACGCGCATCGCGTCCGGCGCAGCAATCACAACGTCAAAGTCCAGATTACCGGCCTTAACTTGTTCAGCCAAATCTTCAAAACCAACCACTTCGGCACCCGCTTCACGGGCCGCATCAGCAGCTGCACCTTGGGCAAAGACAGCCACACGTACCGACTTACCCGTACCGCGCGGCAGCACAACCGAGCCACGCACTACTTGGTCAGACTTACGTGAGTCAACACCAAGATTGACAGCAACGTCGACTGACTCGTCAAACTTGGCAGTTGCGCCTTCCTTGACCAGAGCCAAGGCTTCGCTTAACGGATACAGCTTGTCAGCATCGATCTTGTCGTTGAGGGCTTTTAGGCGCTTAGCAATTTTAGCCATTTATACACCCTCCACTTCTAGACCCATGGAACGTGCGGAACCAGCGATGGTTCGTACCGCAGCATCCATATCAGCAGCGGTCAAATCAGGCTGCTTTTGCTTGGCAATGTCTTCCAATTGGGCGCGCGTTACCTTACCAACCTTATCGGTATTGGGTTGCGGGCTACCCTTTTGGATACCGGCGGCCTTTTTCAGCAAGATCGAGGCCGGCGGGGTCTTCATTACGAAGGTAAATGACTTGTCTGCGAACGCAGTAATCACCACAGGAATCGGCAGACCCGGTTCAACACCCTGAGTCTGTGCGTTAAACGCCTTGCAGAATTCCATGATGTTCAGACCGCGCTGACCCAATGCCGGGCCGATCGGCGGCGAGGGATTGGCTTTGCCAGCGGGCACTTGCAGCTTGATAAAGCCTACAATCTTTTTTGCCACGTTTTATACTCCTAAATGGGTTTAACGCAGGCGTGACCTGCTTCCCGGACGAAAGGGCATGATTATACACACCCTAAGCACATCTTGCCAAGTAAAGATTAAACCTTCTCGACCTGACCAAACTCTAGCTCAACCGGCGTATCACGACCAAAAATCTGAACCGACACGCGCAATTTATTGCGTTCGTAATTGACTTCATCGACCGTGCCATTGAAATCATTGAACGGACCATCAGTGACACGCACACGCTCGCCAACCTCAAACAGCACCTTAGGCTTGGGTTTCTCAACCCCCTCCTGGATTTGCTGCATGATCGAGTCGACCTCTTTCTTCGAGATCGGCGCTGGCTTGTTGGCAGTACCACCAATAAACCCAGTCACCTTGGGAGTACTCTTCACCAAGTGCCAGGTTTCATCAGTCATTTCCATTTCGATCAGCACATAGCCCGGAAAAAACTTGCGTTCGGTAATCGAGCGCCGACCATTCTTAATGTCGACCACTTCTTCAACCGGGACGAGCACCTGGCCGAACAGATCAACCACATCGGAGCGATCAATCCGCTCGCGAAGCGCTTTTTGCACACTCTTCTCAAAACCCGAGTAGGCGTGCACGACATACCAGCGTTTAGCCATTTATCTATCAACCTCGACCGAGAATCACGTCGTAAAACAACCAGGTTAGACCCGAGTCCACCATCCACATGAACAGTGCCAGCACAGCCACGAACACGAAAACCATGCCAGTTGCCTGCATAGCCTCCTTGCGCGACGGCCATACGACCTTACGGCCCTCGGCAATGGACTCATGAGCATAAGTCACAAACTCGCGACCCGGTCGGGATAGCCATATCACTCCGGCAGCCAACACCAGAGCTAAAACCATCACCAGAACGTGCACAAACCCTTGCGGTCCCGGAATCATGTAGTAACCTGCAACGCCAGCAGCAACAAGCAAACCGGCCAGGCACATTTTAATTTTGTCTTGCATTTCCATACGGAATTTTCTCTGCGCGTATGCGACAAAAGACCAACCGGCGCTTACGCGCCGGTTAGTCTTACTTGGCAGGCCAGGAGGGTGTCGAACCCCCAACCCTCGGTTTTGGAGACCGATACTCTACCAATTGAGCTACTGGCCTAAAAAACTACCACTTACTTAATAATCTTGGCTACAACGCCGGCGCCGACGGTGCGGCCGCCTTCGCGAATCGCGAAGCGCAGACCTTCTTCCATAGCGATCGGAGCGATCAACTCTACAGAAATATTTACATTATCGCCCGGCATTACCATTTCTACGCCTTCACCCAACGATACCGCACCCGTCACGTCCGTAGTACGGAAGTAGAACTGAGGACGATAGTTAGCAAAGAACGGAGTGTGACGGCCGCCTTCTTCCTTCGACAATACGTATACTTCGGCGCTGAACTGGGTATGCGGGGTGATAGAACCCGGCTTGGCCAATACTTGACCACGCTCTACTTCTTCACGCTTGGTACCACGCAGCAGCACGCCTACGTTGTCGCCGGCTTGACCTTGATCCAGCAGCTTACGGAACATTTCAACGCCGGTGCAGGTAGTCTTAACCGTCGGCTTGATACCCACGATTTCGATTTCTTCACCAACTTTAACCACGCCGCGTTCTACACGACCGGTCACTACCGTACCACGACCTGAGATCGAGAACACGTCTTCGATCGGCAGCAGGAACGGTTTGTCAATCGCACGTTCCGGAGTCGGAATGTAGCTATCCAGCGCATCAGCCAGACGCAAGATCGACGGTTCGCCGATTTCAGACTGATCACCTTCCAACGCCTTCAGGGCAGAACCCATGATGATAGGCACATCGTCGCCTGGGAAATCGTAGGAAGTCAGCAGATCGCGCACTTCCATTTCAACCAGTTCCAGCAATTCAGCATCATCTACCATGTCGCACTTGTTCAGGTAAACGATGATGTACGGAACGCCCACTTGGCGAGCCAACAGAATGTGTTCGCGGGTTTGCGGCATCGGGCCATCAGCAGCCGAGCACACCAAAATCGCGCCATCCATCTGAGCCGCGCCAGTGATCATGTTCTTTACATAGTCGGCGTGTCCCGGGCAATCCACGTGTGCGTAGTGGCGCTTTTCGGTTTCGTATTCAACGTGTGCGGTATTAATGGTAATACCACGAGCCTTTTCTTCAGGCGCGCTGTCGATCTGTGCGTAGCCTTTGGCTTCGCCGCCGAA
>Ga0183100_1000073_pt1 | contig 152694 bp, 150 predicted proteins | sample Biomet2_FD_127789 | JGI IMG/M metagenome (GOLD analysis project Ga0183100, IMG submission 127789) | Microbial communities from bioreactor (seeded with anoxic lake sediment) at LBNL, California, USA - Biofuel metagenome 2 | ecosystem: Engineered > Bioreactor > Anaerobic > Unclassified ... | reverse complement strand
CTGGTTGAAACCCCCCCCGGCCCGCGCCGTCCGAGGGAAGCTTGCCGAGGTTTTAAAGGGCCGTCTGTTTGAGTCACGCGACGTTAGCGCGTGGCGAGTTACGGCACTGCCTCGGCAAGCTTTTCTCGGGCGGATTCAAGCGGGGCTTCGGGGCCGTGTTTTCTTTGAGTACTTTCTTTTTTCGGTAAAAAAGAAAGTATTTCGCCCGCCGGGCGAGACCGGCTCTAATCAACTCCGCGCAGCGGATCCAATAAAGGAACGCGTCAGCGTAACGCCAGCGGCAACTTTATTTCTAATATTCAAAATTAATATATCAAATTCACATAACCCATATTTTAATTGCTATTGATTTCGCGTAATGTAGCGTTGGAGAACACCAAAGACACCTCACAGGGAATGAAGAATGAAACAGGAAACCTTGGCGCTACATGCCGGCTATAAGTCTGACCCAACCACCCACGCAGCGGCGGTTCCAATCTATCAGACCAGTTCTTTTACCTTTGATAGTACGCAACACGGCGCCGATCTGTTTGATCTGAAAGTACCGGGTAACATCTATACCCGCATCATGAACCCGACCAACGACGTACTGGAACAGCGAGTGGCCGCGCTGGAGGGTGGGGTTGGTGCGCTGGCGGTGGCGTCGGGGATTGCCGCCGTGAGTTATTCGATTCAGACGATTGCCGAGGCGGGCGATAATATTATTGCGACCAGCACCCTGTATGGCGGCACCTACAATTTGTTTGCCCACACTTTTCCGCAGTTGGGAATTGAAGTGCGCTTTGTCGACTATCGCGATCCGGCGGCTATCGCCGATTTGATTGATGATCGAACGCGCGCGGTGTTTGTAGAATCAATTGGCAATCCGCTGGGCAATGTGGTGGATTTTGCCGCGTTTGCCAGTGTGGCCCATGCTCAAGGGGTGCCTCTGATTGTTGACAATACGGTGCCTAGCCCTTATTTGTGCCGCCCATTTGAGCATGGCGCGGATATTGTGGTGCATTCCCTCACCAAATACATCGGCGGTCATGGCAATAGTATTGGCGGCATCATTGTAGATTCTGGTCGTTTCCCTTGGGCCGAGCATAAACAACGGTTTGCGCGCCTCAGTCAGCCGGACCCGTCCTACCATGGTGTGGTATATACCGAAGCGCTTGGGGCTGCAGCGTATATTGGGCGCGCGCGCGTGGTGCCGCTACGCAGCATGGGTGCGGCGCTTTCGCCGTTTAATGCCTTCTTGATTCTGCAAGGCTTGGAAACGCTGCCGTTGCGCATGGACCGTATCTGCGAAAACACTGAAAAAGTTGCGCATTTCCTCGAGAGCCATCCCCAGGTTGAGTGGGTGGAATATGCCGGGCTCAAACAGCATCCATCGCGCCATCTGGTCGACAAATACATGGGGGGCCGAGCCTCGGGGATTCTGTCGTTTGGCATCAAGGGCGGGGTTGAGGCCGGTGGGCGCTTTATCGACGCCCTGCAACTGATCCTGCGTCTGGTGAATATTGGGGACGCTAAGTCCTTGGCTTGCCATCCAGCCACCACCACCCACCGTCAGTTGTCACCAGAGGAACAGGCTAAAGCCGGGGTGCGTCCAGAGCTGATCCGCTTGTCGATTGGGATTGAGCATATTGACGATATTCTGGAGGATATTCAGCAAGCATTGGCTAAAGCGGGCTAGTGGTTGGATGCGCCCTGAGCCTGTATCGGTCAGGGCGCGCTGTTGGACTGATGGAAATATTTACCGACTGCAATTTCACTCAGCTTATGGCGTAAAGACCTGGTTTCGGCTTGGTAGTAACGTGCATAAAGCACTGGTGCCAGCGTAATAAAATGGCTTAAAAGCAGCGGGTCAAAATGACGGCCACTGTCTTGCAGCATCATCTCGATTGCGGTTTCATATGGGAAGGCTGCTTTGTAAGGGCGCTTGGAGGTCAGCGCATCAAACACATCAATAATTGCAAATAGCCGCGCATTGAATGGTATTTGCTGTCCTTTGAGGCCAAACGGATAACCGCTGCCATCGTATTTTTCGTGATGACAAGCCACCACCTCTTCTGCTAAAGACAACCACTTCACTTCACTAATGATCTCCAAGCCAATCTTGACGTGGGTTTTCATCACCTCGAACTCTTGCGGATTCAATGGTCCCGGTTTGAGCAGAATGCTGTCTGAAATCCCGATTTTGCCTACATCGTGTAAAAAAGCCCCGGCCATGAGTGCAATGACCTCTTTGCTTGGCCGATCCATGGCCTGAGCCAGTTCAACCGCATACAGGGTGACACGGAAATTGTGGCTGTCAGTGTCTGAGTCGCGTTTGGCAATCGCACTGCCGAGCACGCGCATCAGTTCGACGTTGCTGGCTAACAGGTTATGCGACAAGCGTATGCTATCGCGATTCAGTGCCACGATGATTGGGTAAAGTGCCAGACTCGACAATGCCACCACCAGTAGCACCATAAACAGGGTGTCACCTATCCGTGCACCAATCACCTTAGCGGTTTCTGCGGGCAAGGGATAAATCACCTCCATATAACCGGTCAGCCGACCTGTAGCATCGCGCAAAGGATGCAGCGATTGCACATAATATTGGTGATCAATCTGCAGCGGTGTTTGGCGTGCTGGCTCGGGGTGTTTTGAGTCTGGCGTTGGCAGCATGGTGCTGCTGGGGAGGTGCCAGTTGTCGGCAGGATGGCGTTCAGAGCTAAACGCATACAGCGGGATGCGCTTACTGTTTGCGTGCAGGCGCCAGCTTTCTGTCAATAGCCGATGATCCACGTCATACAGGCGGATACCGGCAAACTGGGTTTGCCGCAGCAATTGATCGAGTTGGGTATTGAGCGCGGCAGGAGGGGTTGCCAGCGCAGGCGGACTGATCTGCTCGAAGCGCTGCATGGCCTTCATCGACAGGTCTAACACTGTGTTATTCACGCGCTGCGACTCTATCCAATAGGCACTACCACCGAGAATCAGCGACAGCAATAGCCAAACCGGAATCAGGCGCGCCAAGATGGCACGATGGATGGCAATCCGGTGTGGGTTAAGAAATGTGTCGAGATAGTCTGTGGCTGTCACTGCAGGGATCCTTGTTGCGGTGTTGGCCGGCTATTTATTGCGCCGCACGGTCACCAAGTTATAGATTCCAGGCTGGTGGTGGTGCCATTTGCCGTCAATAAACTCTTGAATCAGGCTTAGGGTACGCTGATCATTCTGATTTTTGGGATTGATCTGTTCAATTTGCAGCAGGGTTTGGTCCGTAGGCTGATAGGGATTGGTCGCAGGCTCTCCCTTGATAAAGCCCAGGCTCCAGGCATCGAAAATTGGTACTTGGATGGTTTGGCGCGCCAGCAGGGTCAGGTTGTAACGTTTCTTATCGCTAAAAACCTGACGGTAATAGCGCTCAACATCTTCTCCCTTGCCTTCAATCACTTGCAGGAAATCCTGGCCGACCAGCACCATTACGCCGCAAATGCCATCACGTAGATTGCGATTGCGGCTGTCTTCGATTAAGCGTGTCAATTGCTCGGGCGTCTGTTGTGCGTTGATCGATCCCGTATAAATTAAGCGAATCACTGGCGCTCCTGCTGGGGTGCATGCGGTATTCTATTCGGTATTTTTATTATTTATTACAATAAATGCAAATAGCATTTTTGCTTATAACAGCTACAAGTTAAAACCGTAAATCGGACTGCATGTAGTCGAGACAGTTTCTTGGACCATAAAGATGCAAACTTTATCCATTATCGGCGCTGGGCGCCTAGGAAAAACCCTGGGTCGCCTGGCTTTTCAATCTGGCGCGTTTCAGATTGGCTCGGTGTATTGCCGTAGCCTGGCGCGCGCACGCGAAGCTGTCGCGTTTATCGGGGCGGGCACTGCGCTCTGTGCGCTGGATGGCTTAGCGCTAGCCGATATCTATTTGTTGTCAGTGCCGGATGATGCGCTAGTCTCGGTGGCCGAGACCCTGGCGGGTTATGGCATTGCTCATGGCGCGCTGGTATTCCATGCCAGTGGGGCCTGTGATGCTGCGCTACTGGCTCCGTTACGCATGCATGGTGCACGCCTGGGGAGTTTGCATCCGGCGTATTCTTTCGCCGATCCGACGCGTGCAGCCGCTGAGTTCTCAGGAACCCTATGCGCGTTGGAGGGGGATGCTGACGCTTGCGCTGCTTTGGCCGAGTTGGCCCAGAGGCTTGGTGGGCGATCATTTTGCCTGGCCCCTGGCGGCAAAGTGGCCTATCACGCAGCGTTATCGATTGCGTCCAATTATCTGGTGACCCTTACCGGCTTGGCGTTGTCGGTGGCGCAACAGGCGGGGATTGAATCGGCGTTGCGTACCGACCTGATTGGTAGCTTGATGAAAAATAGTTTGCACAATGCGCTGACTATGGGGGCTGAAGCGGCTCTGACTGGCCCAATTGCCCGCGGCGACCTGAATACTGTGGCGCGTCACCTGCAAGTCTTAACCGGTTTAGAGCGTGAAACCTATTTGGCGCTGGGGCGTGCAACCTTGGCGGTGGCGCGCGCGCGTTTGAGTCCGGCTCAGGTGGAGGCGATGCATGCCCTGCTCGTGTGACCGGTGGCGATTGAAGATTATCGTATATGCATAATGTGTTTTTTGATCAGATGACCTATAAATAGCAGATGTAGTTTCACCTTAAGCCGACTGATCAAGGGGAGTGGTGTAGCGATGCCCCATCAAGATTCAATGATACGTTTTCTTGCGCTGCGCTGGCTGGCAGCCACGTTATTAGTTGTTCTGTTGGCTGTGTGGACCAGTTGGTGGCTCAACAATGATTACCACGAGCGCCGTACTCAGGCAGAGCAAGGCGTGATTAGCGAACGGCTGGATCGTGAAGTGGGGCGTAAACAGGCTCAGCTGGAGCGAATCTTTAATGCCATGTATCAAAATGCCCGCACCATAGCGCTGCTACCCAGCGTGCGCGGGATTCGGGGTGCTAATCGCCAGGGTGACAAGCAGGATGCGGTGGCCTTGGGACGCTTTTCGATCGATGGCTATCAGACGGTACAGCAGATTTTTAATAATCTTGCCAGCAATGCCCATGTCTCTGAGGTCTATGCGGTACTGCAAGGGTTAGATTTTAAGAAGGGTGAAGTGCCGTTTTTTATGTTTGACACCCTGCGCATGGACCCTAGTGCCAAAGCCGCTGAAGACACTGCTGAGGCAAAAAACCCGGATAAGCCAGAAGAGCTTGAAGATTTTGAATACGCTTATTTTCCCCGCCAGATAGCCGCGATCCAAAGCCAATACCCGCGGTTCAATTTCAGCAACCTCGACCAGATCCCCGCCTTCAACTCCCCCCTGATGCGCACCTGCGACAATACCCAGTACTACTCGATCCGGGCTTGCTCGGTGCGCGATGCCAGTGGGTTTTTGTATTCCGTGCCGTTTTATCACTCGGGGGACAAAACCTTAAGTGGGGTGATTTCGGTGATCTCGCGCAGCAATATCTATGAAGCGGCCATGCTTGACGTACCGTTCTTGATTCTGACTGATAAAGACCGTACGCGTGCCGCAGAAACCGGGTTCAGTATGCCGAAAGCCTTGTCGCCATTTGCCCTGGTGAATCAGGCCTATGGCATCAGTATTTATGACCGGCGCAACCCGGAGATGGCCAAGCTATTGCAAGATCCCATCCGTGCCGCTCATCGCCTGGTGGCGCGCAAGCTGAATATCCATAGCGATACCCCGTGGGTTTTATACTATGACTTGTCGCCTTCGATGATCGCTGCAGCTCTGGAACCCTTGCATACCGCCTATCTGCTGCGCTTGTGGCAAACCGGCGCGGTTCTGGTGTTGCTTTATGCTGGTTTGCTGTTTTTCTTTTACCGGCAGTATCTGGCGTTTCGCGAACGGATGGATTTGCGTGAGGTAGAACAGGCAATTATGCAGGTTGCTGAACATTATGATTTTACCCTGCGGGTAGCCTCTAACGGCGCCAGCAAGATAGAACGCACCACTGCAGCGCTCAATCAGTTGTTTTCGGTGGTGCAAACCAGTTTGCGCGAAGTGGTGCAAAATTTGGGACAGTTTATCGGGGCCTCGGGACATTTACGCCAGTCATCCGATTTAATGCAACAGTCCTCTCAGCAGGGAAGCCAAGCCGCGCAGCATATGCGCGAGGAGCTAGAATTGATTGCTCAGAACATGGCGACCATCGCCGAGCACACGCTAGCCGCCCGGCAGTTGACGCAAAATGCGTTTGAGCTTGCCGCTAGTAGTGATGGAACGATTCACCAGACTGAAGCTGAAATCCGTTCTATCTCGCAGGCTGTGGCAACCGCAGCCACGCGCATGGCCACCTTGCAGCAGTCAACTGAAGCGATCTCGACCATGGTGGGGGTGATTGATGAACTGGCGCAACAAACTAATCTATTGGCGCTGAACGCAGCGATTGAAGCTGCACGTGCGGGCGAGGCTGGACGTGGTTTTGCCGTGGTGGCAGATGAGGTACGCAAGCTGGCGGATCGCACTACGCACTCTACCGGCGAGATTGAGCAAGTGATCGCGGAGATTCAGCAGAACACCCGTGTGGTGGCACAGACCATGTCTGAGGTGGTGGGACAGGTCGAACGCGGGGTTGAGCATGTTGCCGAAGCGGGATCTGCCGTTTCGCAGATCAAGAACAGCGCAGCCGAGGTGCTGAAGGTGGTGGGTGAGATCAATCTGGCAATCACCCAACAGAACACCCTCAGCGCCGAAGTCGCCAAGGAAGTAGCTGCAGTCGCTGAAAAGGCCCAGCAAACTGCGCTCACCGCTCAAGATACAGCCTTGCGTGCGAGCCACGTGGGAGAACGATCTGAACAGATGCGCGCTGATCTGGCGCGCTTTAACGTGGGGGCCGACGATGCCAGTTGAGCCACCCTGTGCATCGTAGCAAGCCACCTAAGTCAGTTGGATCAGCCCTTGTTCTAACGCAAACAGTGCCACAGCGGCAATCATGCTGATCAGGCTGGCGAGTACCCCTTCGCGCCGGTTAAACGCGCGGTTTCCTCTAGCACGGCGGGCCATGGCGAACAGCACTAGACCCGGTGCGTAGAGAATCATCGACAGCAACAGGTATTTAAGGCCTGCTGCATATAAGAGCCAAGCACCGTAGCCGGTCGCCAGAATACCGATGGCCAAATCACGCCGCCGTGATGGGTCGTTATCCCGGTAGCCATCTCTACGTTGTGCAATCATCCAGGCATAGGCGCCGCACAACAGATAGGGAATCAGCACCATGGCGGTGGCCAGTAGCAATAGGGCTAAATAACCAGCATGGCTATAGAGGGTTAACAGCAAACACAGCTGCACCAGTCCATTGGTCACCCACAATGAGATCACCGGGGTGCCTTGTGAATTGCGCTGAGCAAAGCATGCTGGGAATAGTCCATCTTTGGCGGCCAGGTAGGGCACTTCAGCTGCGAGTAAAGTCCAGGCCAGTAGCGCGCCTCCGACCGAAATCACCAGACCGATGGCGATCAGGCTCTCTCCCCATGGGCCGGTGACATGTGCCAATACGCCACCGGTTGAAGGATTTTTCAGCTGCGCCAATTCGGGCTGTTTCATCACGCCCAGTGCCAGAATCGACACGGCCACCAATAGCACCGTGGTAAACAGAAATCCCAGCACAGTAGCGCGGCCAACATGGCTCGGGTCACGAGCGCGGCTGGTAAACATGGCTGCGCCTTCAATGCCAATAAACACCCATACCGTCACCAGCATCGAGCCTTTTACTTGCGTCAATACCGAACCCAGCGAAGCGTCACCCCAAAAATCGGTGTAGAAGGTGCGGGCTTCAAACGCTAGCAGTGTCAGCACGATAAACAGCAAAATCGGTACCACTTTGGCAATGGTTGCCAAAGTGTTGATCAGGGCGGCGGCCTGTACCCCGCGCAAGATGGTGAAGTGGATCAACCACAATAGACAAGAGGCCGCAGCGATAGCCTGCCAGCTGTTGCCATCGCCAAAAAACGCCAGTGCCTGAAACGAACCCAAGGCAGAAAAGAACACCACAAAAAACGATACATTGGCAATCAGCGCCGCCACCCAATAACCCCAGGCCGAGTTGAAACCAATAAAGTCACCAAATCCAGCGCGGGCATAACCCGAAATGCCGCCACTGATCTCGGGCTTGTGGTTAGCCAGATTCTGAAACACAAATGCCAACGCCAGCATGCCTACAAAGGTAATGCTCCAGGCAATAATAATGGCGCCGGCACTGGAACTGGCCGCCATGTTTTGTGGCAGCGAAAAAATACCGCCGCCAATCATAGAACCCACCACCAGCGCGGTCAGACTGGGCAAATTAAGCTTTCCGGAATCGATATCGCTATCGGCTGCTTGTTCGTACATTTTCAATCCTTAAGACGACGTCACCATTGCTCTAGGCTGCGTGTAATATCGATTATAAGGATTTACTGTTAAACAAGCGACAAACTTTATTAGAACAAATAATGATGCCCCAAGGGGCTGGCGATTCAGGCCACATGCGCTAATAGCGCGATCCAAAACCCGGCAAGCGCCAAGCCCGGACCGAAAGGGAAGGGCTGTTGCAGCGAGGTTTTACCCCGTACGCGTCTGAGCAACACCCCAGATAAGGTGAGTAGCGACGCCAGCATCAATAGTTGTGGCAAAGCGCCCCAGCCAAGCCATGCTCCTAGCGCTGCCAGCAACTTGGCGTCACCCAACCCCATGCCTTCTTGTTTGCGCAGCAACGCATAGCCTGTCGACAGGGTCCACAGCAAGGCATAACCGACCATGGCGCCGTAAAGCGCACTGCTTAATGGGGTAAAACCGGTTACCAAGTTAAAGAGCAAGCCCAGCCACAGTAAAGATAAAGTCAACACATCTGGTAGCAGCATGGTGTGCCAATCGATTAGCAGCAGCGCCAACAACCAGCTTACCAGCAGCAATAACATCCCTAGATGTATTCCCCAGCCAAAATAGCTGGCTAGCAGCGCATAGAGCAGCGCGGTGAAGGCCTCCACCAGCGGATAACGCCAGGCAATCGTGCCGCCGCAATGGCGGCAATGCCCGCGCTGCAGCGCAAAGCTCAGTAGCGGGATTTTTTCATACCAGCCTAGCGACGCTTGGCAAGTCGGACACTGTGCCGGCGGCCATATCAGTGCCAACACTCCATCACAATCAGCCTCAATCGCGCGCGGCAGCCGATAGACCGCCTGATTAATCCAGTAGCCCATCAATAGACCTAACAGCGCACATCCCATGATTAACGTCACTCTGTTCTTTCGGTTTTTGGTCGGTCAAAGCCGAACCTAATTCTCTTTAGATAGCGGGTTCCCGCGCGCAGTAAAACTCAATTAGTCATTCAAATGCTGGATTCAATCCTAACGCAGTGAAGCGCCGGAATATTTAAGAATGTTCTGGTTAATTCTGGTTGTGATTCCTGTGAATATCAATAATCGCTCAGCTGCATTATTTAAGAATGCTCTTATTAATTAAACCTGCATCTTATTAGAAAATAATCGCAATGTTTTTTTGTATTAATAAGTCATTGCGCTTTTATAGGAAAGCAATTTTAACATTTATATTAATAAATAGAGAATGAAATGAATCCTAAATGGAGTGAAGTATTATTTACTCGAACCTGGCGCTTGGTGTTGGCGCTATTAGGTGTGCTGCTAGTGCTGGATATGATCGGCGTGTGGCTAAAACCCATGTCTGTAATTACGGATAGCACTCAAGCGTTGTTAAGCCTGCCCATTGTGAGTGCCCTTGTTGTATTTGTATTAACTCAATTACCAAGATTAGGATTATATAAAAGCGCTTCAGGGAAAAATGTATTGCAAGGATTTGTGCTGTTCTTTTATGTGTTAACTATATTTTTTATATTCTTACCTGCACTAGTGGTGTTGTCTTATTTGGCCGTGTTTCAAAATATTCCCTTAGTCGACATGCAACTTGCCAATGCAGACCGTTTTTTCTTCTTTGATTGGTTGTCATTGTTTGATTTTGTGCAAAAACACAAAACAGTAAATAATATTTTGATTAATGCCTATGGCAGTATTGGCCCACAAATGCTGGTGGTGCTGTTATTTACCGCGATCTTTGCACCAAAAGAACATCTGCCTGAATTTGTTAGTTTGTTTGTGCTGTCAAGTCTGGTAGCAGTGGCTATCTTTGCCGTATTTCCTGCTGAAGGTGCCTTTTTTTATTATGGAAAATTGAATACGCCTGGTGCGCTTGCTTTATCTGATTTCAGGTTGCTACGTACTGGGGTGTTGCATGTTGTTAATTTAGATCATATGCAGGGATTGGTGTCTATGCCGTCCTTCCATGCCTGTATGGCGATTATGTTTCCCTATGCTTTACGCAGTAATCGATGGTTGCTGGCATGCAGCCTGTTATTAAATGGCGTCATGTTGGTCTCGGCCCTAGTTTGCGGTGGACATTACTTGGTTGATTTATTGGCTGCAGGGCTATTGCTCACTGTTTTGATTGGCATCTTACGCTATGCAAGGCGTCCAGTTGGTGCCGGTTATTCGGTGAAATTGAATATGAATAACCTGGCTCAGCGCAGTTAATTAGGTGTGATTGGTCGTTTTGTCTGGCTTTTTAATCTGAATATAAAAAAACGCTGAATGGTCATTGTTTAGGAATGCTCTGATTAAAATAGTGGTAATAACTAACTAATATGGGTTTATTCACAGCAGGTCGTGCATATGATGTTTGTGGTTAACCTGTCGTGGTACGTAAGTGTTTTATATGTTGTGTACGATTTGTGTTTTAATTTTTTTATTTTTTTTTGGGTTATATATGTTGAACGTGATTAAAGATTTTTTGCAAGAAGAAGATGGTGCCACTTTAATTGAGTATGCATTGCTGGCGGCTCTAGTTGCTGTTGCGTGTATTGCTGGATTGTCTACTTTGGCGACGGCTATTACTGGCTCGTTTGCTAAGATTGATACTAAGTTGGGCCAGGCCATTACTTAAACTTTTTTTGATTTGTTGTTTTGTGTAATTTTGATTATTAAATCAAATCATATTTTATAGCGGAGATTTAAATATGTTGAATGCAGCTAAGAGTTTTTTGCAAGAAGAAGATGGCGCCACTTTGATTGAATATGCATTACTGGCGGCTTTAGTTGCTGTTGCATGTATTGCTGGATTGTCTACTTTGGCGACGGCTATTACTGGCTCGTTTACTAAGATTGATACTAAGTTGGGTCAGGCCATTACTTAAACTGTGTCGATTTGTGACTTTGTGCAATTTTGATTATTAAATCAGATAATTTTTTATAGCGGAGATTTAAATATGTTGAATGCAGTTAAGAGCTTTTTGCAAGAAGAAGATGGTGCCACTTTGATTGAATATGCATTGCTGGCGGCTCTAGTTGCTGTTGCATGTATTGCTGGATTGTCTACTTTGGCGACGTCTATTACTGGTACGTTTGCTAAGATTGATACCCAGTTGGGTCAGGCCATTACTTAAGCTGTAGTGTCGTTTTAAATCCTGAGTAGGAACTACCGTATTGGCAAATTGAACACCATGCGGTAGTTCCTCAATTTTAGCCTTAGCCATTTTGTATGGTTAGGTATGGTTTTTGTATTTAATTATTGGAGTCTGCAATGCATAGCATCACTTTAGCAACTAGCGTTTCCTGGCCGGTGGAATTGAGTGTTCTGCTATTGGTAACGTTGGCGATGCTGTCTGATTTGCGTTCTCGACGAATTCCTAACCGGTTGCTGGCGGTGGCCTTGGCCGTGGCTTTGCTTGAGCAATGCCTGCAACTGGGTGTGATTGATGGCGGCCTGGCGTGGCTAGGCGGCTGTTTGGTTGGCCTGTTGCTGTTGATGCCGGGGTATCTGCTGCGGGTGATGGGTGCTGGCGACGTTAAATTGCTTGCGGTCGTGGGCGCGTTTTTTAGCCCGCTGGGCGCGGTGCAAATTGGTTTGATGTCGTGCGTGTTTGGTGGGCTCTATGGGTTGATTGCGATGATTCGGCAACGCCAAGTGCGGGCTGGCTTGGTGAATTCTAAGTGGATGTTGTTTGCTGCAGTTCAAGCCTTTGAATCCCCTTTGACGAGAAGTGCGAGTGAGCCTGCGACTATCGGTCGGATTCCCTACGCGGTGGCGATTGCCTTGGGCACTGCCTGCGTGTTGTTTGTGAGTTGTTAATCTGTCGCATCCCGCCATTGTGGCGCTGCGTGCGGTAGTGAAAGATTTTTGGCCCCGGCCAAATAAAGGATAAAAACCTTATGCGTGCAATTTTAGTATTGATTATTGCTTTGGCGCTGGGCGGGGCTGCCTTTGTGTTTGCAACCAAGGCCATGGGTTCCAAGTCGGCTCCCAAAGCGAAACCAGCGGTGACCAAAGTCGTGGTGGCGGTGCTGGATATTCCTGCCGGTTCTGGATTCAACAAGCCTGAATCGTTAAAGGTGATTGATTGGCCGGCCGGCAAAGTGCCGGTTGGGGCGTTTAGCGATGTGGCGCAACTGAAGGGGCGCATTCTCAAGAGTCCAGCAACCGGTGGCGCGATCATCCTCGAATCGATGTTGGCCCCTAAGGGCGCGATTGGTGGCATGTCTGCGATGGTGGCCCCGGGTAGCCGTGCCATGACGATTCGGGTGGACGATGTAATTGGTGTGGCTGGTTTTACCTTGCCTGGCAACTATGTTGATGTGGTTAGTTATCTGAAGTTTCAGAAGACAAAAACTGAAGATCGCGATATTGCGATGTCCAAAATTGTGTTGGAAAAAGTATTGGTGCTGGCGGTGGCGCAGAAGTCAGAGCATGAAGACACCTCCGCCAAGATTGTGGATACCGTCACCCTGCAAGTGACACCCGAGCAGGCTGAGATTCTGGATATGGTGCGCAATACAGGCAAGCTGTCGTTGGCGTTGCGTAATCAGTCGGATGAGAAAACCACTGACACAGCCGGGGTCACTAATCTCCTACTGATGCAACCGACTAAAACCAATAGCAAAACCAAAGCTAAAACCACCACCAAATCCAATTGTTCGCAGGTGATTAACGGAACTCAAGTTGGTAAAGAATGCTTCTGATCAGTGGTCCGTGTATCTGCCGGTTCTGATTATTCAGTCAATAAAAATCGTTATTTTTGGCAAAGCTTATGAAACAGTTAACTAACCATGATTCGTTGCCCCGGCGTCGTCCTTGTGCCGCGTTACGCGTTGCCGCTGCATTGATTGGGCTGAGTATGGCGTCGTTGGTGCAAGCGGCACCGAGCCACGGCGGCAATATTGTCTATGGCACGATTGTGCAAGCCCCAAGAGCCACGACTCCGCCCCCGGTTGCGCATGTTGCCGCGGCCAGTCCTGCGCCGGCGACGCATGCCGTTGTGGCCCAACCCAATGTTCCGGTGTGTTCCGGTGGTGGGGTGGGGGTGCAGCGTCAGATTTCGGTGTTGTTGGGTAAGTCGACCACCATTGCCTTGCCTGAAACGGTGAAGTCGCGTTCGGTAGGTAACCCGGCCGTGGTGCAGTCGATGCTGATTTCTCCCAAGGTGCTGTATGTGCTGGGTCTCAAAGTTGGTACCACTAATATGCTGGTACAAGGGCGCAGTGGCGCCTGTAGCGTGATTGATGTGGTCGTCGGTATTGACCCCAGTGGTCTGCAGCAGGCGATTGCTAGTCTGATGCCTGAAGAAACCGATGTGCATATCAAGGCGGCTTCGGGAGCCTTGGTTTTGACCGGCACTGTGTCTGACGCCGTCAAGGCTGGGCGTATTGTCGAGTTGGCGGAACAATTTGTCGCCAGCGCCAACCAGGGGGTGGCGACCAAGGCCGATGGCAGTGGTGCATCGGCAGGTGCCACTGCTGGCAGCAAGAATAAAAACATCATCAATATGCTCAAGGTGGCCGCGCCTCAGCAGGTATTGCTGGAAGTGAAAGTGGCGGAAGTCTCGAAGTCTCTGATTGAAAAACTGGGCGCGAATACCAGTCTGTATGGTGGCATCGGCAATGCGCATTTTGGTTTGGCGACTCAGCTTACGCCGGATGTGGCAGGTATGCTGACGTCGATCGCAGGCGGAGGCAAACAGGCCGGCCAAAATGCGGTCGGCGCCGAAAAAAATGACACCTTGGTCAAGATTCTGGCCGAGCCGAATTTGATGGCGATCAGTGGTCAGAAAGCCAGCTTCCTGGCCGGTGGTCAGGTCTATATGCCGGTACCGGATGGCGATGGCAAGATTACCTTGCAGGCGCAAAACTTTGGTGTTGCGCTGGAATTTACCCCCACCGTACTCGAAAACGGACGGGTGAATTTAGCGGTGGCGCCCGAGGTGTCGGAGTTGTCGCAAAACGGGGTATCGATGGCGTTTGGCGATGGCAAAACCCAATGGAATTTACCGGTGATCAATACCCGGCGCGCGTCGACCACGATTCAGGTTTACGACGGTCAGAGTTTTGCGATTGGCGGACTGATGAAAAACAACGTTTCTGGCGCGATTAAATCGATACCAGGGTTGGGCGAACTGCCGTTAATTGGCGCGTTGTTCCGCAGTACCGAGTATCAGAACGATAAAACCGAACTGGTGTTTATTGTGACACCTCATCTGGTGAAGGCCTTGCCCAAGCAGTATCCATTGCCGACCGATAGTTTTGGCAAGGTGAGCCCAGGCTCGGTGTTGTTTAGCGGCAATATGGAAGGGCAGAAGCCAACTGCGTCAGTGGCCGCGCCGAAACCGCTGGTGGTGAATCCTCTGCCTGCGGCTAATGCCAGGCCGGTACAACCGGCCGCGCCGCTGGTGCCTGCTCGCGCGAAACCGGTGCTGGTGAAGTCGACATCAATGGTCAGATCCCAGTTGGGGCAACCGGTTTCGAAGCCACTCACCACCAATCAGCCGTATGTGGCTAAGTCGGGAGATTCAAGATGAATAAGCTGAAGATCACAAGTCGTGTACTGCTGTGCCTGGGGGTGTGCGTCAGTGTCAGTGGTTGTGCCGAACTCAGTTCTACGCCGCAATGGGATGCCTCGTTTGGTGAGTCGTATCGCCAATTGATTGTATTACAGAGCATTCACCCGGATGGCGTGGCGAATAGTGACGCTGAAAATGGAATTGACGGTGTCGCGGCTGCAGCGGCTCAAAGTCGCTATGGCACTTCGTTTGAGGCGCCACCTGCACCTGTAACTTCATCCATTCTTTCGATCAAATAATTATGAATATTCTACTGATTTCGTCTGACGACAACAGCGCACAGCAGATTGTTGATCTGTGTTCTACCCGTGAAGCCGGGTTTCACCGGGTACGGGTGGTGCGTGCTCGGGTTCAACAATTGGGCGAGCATGCCGATGCGCTTAAGAGTGCCGATCTGCTGATTGTGAATAGTGCTGACTTGAGTGTGGACGATCTGGCCGGAATAGAAACCGCGCTGGAAGGTGCGCCCAGGGTGAGTTGCATGCTGGTGTCGCAGCCGTTGTCCAGCACGCTGTTGACCCGTGCGATGCGCGCTGGCGTGCGCTATGTATTGCCGATGCCACTCGATGCGGCAACCTTTTATGAAGAACTGGCGCTGGTTGCCAGTAAGACCCAACAAGAGGGGTTGCACGCCGGGCGCGTGGTGTCTTTTCTGTCTTGCAAGGGAGGCAGCGGCACCACGTTTCTCGCGGCGAATCTGGCTTATGCCCACGCGGTGGCGGGTAGCGAGCGGGTATTGCTGATTGACTTAAACCAGCAATTTGCCGATGCGCATCTTTACCTGTCCGAAAATAAGCCGAGTAGCACGCTGGTAGGTTTGTGTGAACAGATAGATCGCCTGGATCTGGCCTTGTTTAATGCCAGTGTGATCAAGGTGCACGCCAATTTTGATCTGATTGCGGGCGCCGGGGACCCGACCGCTGCGGGCGAGATTCAGGCTGAACAGTTTGAACAACTGCTCAACCTGGCGCGCCAGCAGTACGACATGGTGTTTGTCGATCTAGGGCAGAACATCGACTCAGTCAGCATGGTGGCGCTGGATCAGAGCGAAGTGTTGTTTCCGGTACTGCAGTCGAGCCTGGCGCATTTGTTTTCTGGAAAACGCCAAGTCGAGATTTTGCTGTCGCTGGGTTATCAAAAACACCAACTGGTCGTATTGATCAACCAATACGATAGTAAGAACGCACCGATTACGCTTGAGACCTTTAAAGAAAAACTGGGGGTCAGCGAGCTTCATCCCTTACCCAGCGATATCAAGCTGGTGAATCAGGCGGTGGCTAAAGCTACGCCCTTGCTCGATGTGTCCAAGACCGGCGCCTTGGCCAAAAGCCTGAGTGCGCTGGCGCAGCAGCTCTGGCCTCAATCGGCTGCGCCAGTGGCCAAGCTCGGGTTGCGGGGATTGTTTAAATCTAAGTAAGCCTTGAGCGTCGATTGGCCTTTGACCATAGGGCGAGTGGTCAAAGGTCGATCGGTAAATGCCAAAAATATAAAAAATTGCGGTTGTTGGCGCTGGTTTTACCCTTTTCAGATTTGTCCTCCTGTTTTATCTCCCAACTCCCGTCAAGCTAATGGCTGTCCCGAGCATGACTTTTTGCGCATGACCCGCTTCCTCGCGCGTGGGTCCGGCTAACTTCTAAGAACAGATTTTGATTGGAATGAAACCATGTCGCTACGCGATAAAATCTTAAAGCAAGCCCCTGCTCATGTGGCTAGTTCACAGGCGCAGCCCAAGCGCGCGATTAGTCAGCTTCCCGCTGGCGAGCGCCCGGTTGCCTCGTCGGCCAGCAGCAATAGTGCCACTGAAGGCGCGGGCTATCAGACCACCAAGATTGCGATCCATAAGACGATTCTTGAGCGGGTTGAATTGGACAAGCTCAACCGTCTGTCGCCTGAGCAGATCAAGACCGAGTTGTCGCAACTGGTTGAAGTGATTATTGGCGAACAAAAGATCTTGATGAACGAGGCCGAGCGTCGGCGGCTGGTACAGGATGTGCAAGATGAGATGCTTGGTTTGGGCCCCTTGGAAGCCTTGCTTCAAGACCCGACGATCTCGGACATTATGGTCAACAATCCACGGCAAACCTATGTAGAGCGCTCTGGCAAGTTGCAATTGGCGGATATCGTGTTTAACGACGACGCACATTTGCTCAAGATTATTGAACGGATTGTGTCGCGCGTCGGTCGGCGGATTGACGAATCTTCGCCGATGGTGGATGCGCGTCTGGCCGATGGTTCACGGGTGAACGCGGTGATTCCGCCGTCGGCGATTGACGGACCCTGTATTTCAATTCGGCGCTTTCCTACGCATCGTCTGGCGATGGAAGACTTGGTGGCCAAACAAAGTCTCTCGCCGGAAATGGCCTGTGTACTACAAGCGGCGGTGCGCTCCAAGCTGAATGTGGTGATTTCTGGTGGTACCGGCTCGGGCAAGACCACCTTATTGAATCTGCTGTCGGCCTCGATTGGCGAGACTGAACGGGTTTTGACTATTGAAGATGCGGCTGAGCTGGCCTTGGTCCAGCCGCATGTACTACGCCTAGAAACCCGACCGCCAAACGTGGAAGGCAAGGGTGAGGTGTCGCAGCGCGACCTGGTGAAGAATGCCTTGCGGATGCGCCCGGACCGGATTGTGTTGGGCGAAGTGCGTGGTGCCGAGGCGATGGACATGCTAAACGCGATGAATACCGGCCACGATGGCTCGTTGGCCACCTTACACGCCAATACCCCGCGTGATGCCTTGGTGCGCTTGGAAAATATGGTGAGTATGGCGAGCAATAATTTACCGATGAAAGCCTTGCGCTATCAGATCGCGTCAGCGGTGAACGTGGTGATCCAGGTGTCGCGGCTGTCGGATGGTAGCCGTCGCATTATGAGCATTACCGAAATTACCGGGATGGAAGGCGACACTATCAGTACTCAGGAGATCTTCAAGTTTACCCGTACCGGTGCGGATGCCGACGGCAAGGTGCGTGGCTACTATGCGGCCACCGGGGTGCGCCCAAAGCTCTATGAACACATTCTCGCCTTTGGGCTATCTCTCCCAGACGACCTCTTTAATGCAGATAACCACCTGGTGATTTAACGTTGCGCCAGCGTTTTGGTGCGCACTTATTAGTGAAATAGATTATGAATTCATCAATTTTAGCTCTGTTTGTCATCGCCTTACTTATCATCGGGCTTCTGGCTTATGGCGTCTATTTGGCCTGGGGTAGCAGCCAGCACCAAACCAGCCGCAAGATGAAAAAGCGCATTAATGCGCTGGCGGTGGAACGTCAGGATGGCGCGGGTAAAACCTCCATCTTGAAAAATAATCTGATGAACGATGCAACGTGGTTATCGCACTTGCTTAAATCCCTGCCTTCGGGGCGTTCGTTGGAGTTTCGTTTGCATCAGTCTGGTCTGAGTTGGTCGGTGGCTAAGTTCGGCGTGATCACTCTGCTCGCACTGGTGCTGGGGGTGGTTGCTGCGCTGGTGGCACCGCTACCGCTGCCCGCTAAATTGGGCTTGCCGCTGTTGTGCGCGCTGGTGCCGCACTTGTTGGTTAACTTTAAACGCAAGAGGCGCCTGAAGCAGTTTGATAAGCAATTGCCGGAAGCGCTGGATTTGATTGCCCGTTCGTTGCAAACCGGTTTGGCGTTTATGGCGGCGCTCACCATGGTGGCGGAAGAGTTTCCCGCACCGTTGGGCGAAGACTTTCGCATGTTAAATGCCGAAATCAACTATGGCGCCTCTCTCAACGATGCGTTTAATAATATGGTGGCGCGTAGCCCGAGTGAAGACTTGCGCTACTTTGTGATTGCGATGCTGGTGCAGCGCGAAACCGGCGGTAATCTGGCGGAACTCACCGGCAATATTGCGCAGTTGATTCGTGATCGCCTGGCGCTACGCGACAAGATTCAAACTTTGACCGCAGAAGGGCGGCTATCGGCAACGATCTTGACACTGATGCCTTTTTTACTGGTAGGGCTATTGGGGGTGATGAACCGGGAATACGTGCGCGTGTTATGGACCGATCAGACCGGGATAAAGATTTCCTACTGCATGTTTGGCATGATAGCGATTGGGAATATGGTGATGCGCAAGATGGTTGCGATCAAAATTTAACCCTCCAGTAGCAAAGAACAGGATGGAGTGACGATGGAAACAAATCAGATGATGGTCTATGGACTGTTATTTGCACTGGTGACGGGGATCATGCTGGTGTGTGTCTCGCGACTATTGCGCGTGGATCCGTTGAAGAAACGTATCGCGGCGATGGAGCAGTCAGAAGATGCCGATTTTACCAGCCAGCATTGGTTGGTGCATGTCGCGCCGATTACCAAGCGTCTGGCGAAATTCGCTTCGCCGCAAGATGGCAGCGATGGTGTCCGCGTGCGGCTGTTGAACGCCGGGTATCGCGGGGATTCGGCCGCCTCTTTTTTCTATGCGGCCAAAACCGGGCTGATGGTGTTGCTACCCTTTGCGGCTTGGCTATTTATTCCTGCGAGTGTGAGCCAAAACATGTTTTTGTTGGGGTTGCTGGGGGCTGCGGCGGTGGGCTTCTATCTGCCGGGTTTCTGGCTGGGTAATCAGATAAAAAGTCGTCAGGCCAAACTGGTGGATGGCTTGCCGGATGCGCTGGAAATGATGCGGGTGTGTGTAGAGGCCGGTTTGGGGTTTGATGCGGCGATCACCCGTGTTACCCGAGAAATCGGGGATAAGTCCCCCGAACTGCAACAAGAGTTCGAACTGATGCTGTACGAAGTGAATGCCGGTTCGGCGCGTAACGCGGCGATGCGTAAATTGGCGCTGCGCACTGGGGTGGATGATATTACCGCTTTGACCACCATGTTGATTCAAGCGGATCGCTTTGGGATTTCGGTTGGCGACGCGCTTAAAACCTATACCAAGGAATTGCGTGAAAAACGCCAGCAACGCGGTGAAGAAAAGGCAGCCAAATTGTCGGTGACCTTGATGATCCCGATGGTGTTTTTTATTTTTCCGGCGATGTTTGGTGTGTTGCTGGGGCCTGGGATATTGCAGATGGTACGGATTCTGATGCCGACCGTGAATAACATTAACTGATGCTTGAAAAGTGGGCTAGACCTCTCGGTGTAAGGGGCTAGCCCACTGATCGTTGCCGATAGCCGATGTCAGTTTTTTCACTATTTTAAGATTTATCCTCCTGTTTTAACTCCCCAATCCAGTCAAGCTGATGCTTGTGCCAATCAGGGCACCAAGCGTGAGCTGTGCTGTGTCGAGTTTAGCGTGTGAGGTGTCAGTTGATGATGGAGCGTTTTGTGGAAATTAATCGTTTAGGTGAGTGTCTTGCTTGGCGCAGACAGCGTGGGGCGACCTTGTTTGAAATGTTACTGATGGCGCCCTTGGTTTTTTGTCTGGTTTATCTGGCGCTGGACCTGGGTGGGGTGCTGTGGGTGACGATCAGCATGCAGTCTGCGCTACAAGCCGCAGCTGACTATGCCGCAGTGCAACCCGCTAAGACGGCAGTGCGCGCACCGGCGCTGCTGGCTGCTGTCAGGAACCATGCACCATCGGTGTATGACCGGGGGAACCCACACTACACGATTACGCTAAATGGGATTGCCCACAATTATAGCGATACCAAGGCCTATCGCCCAGAGATGTTTGGCAAGCCAGGGGATCAAGTGGAGCTGGAGCTGGACGTGAGCTGGCCATTGTTGACTCCGATTGTCCGGCCGTTTTTTGCCGATGGCTTATATCGCTTCAGTGTGTTCACGCACTGGCGTAACCCATAAACCGCTTGCACGCAGCTTGGCCGCGAGCTTCAGGAGAGAATCAAGTGAGGATGCAATCATTGTTCAGCCTGCCGCGCCGACGAGGTGGCGACGGCGTACCGCCTGCGCAGCTGCAGCGCGGCGCAATCATCGTCGAGTTTGCCTTGGTGGCCCCGCTGCTACTTTTGTTAATCATGGCGATTATGGATTTGAGCACCATGATGTGGGTGAATCTCTCCATGCAGCATGCAGTTCGTGAGGCGGGACGCTATGCCTTGACCATGCGCAATGATGGCTATACCTCGGCCGGCGCACGCCAGATGCAGGTGGTTCAGGTGATTAAGGAAAATTCGATGGGCATGTACGACAAACTCAAACCGCGCATCAAGGTGACGTTGAATGGCTCCCCTTACAGTTACGATGGATCAGATGCTTCGGGTTTTGGCACCGGCATGTTTGGCGTGAGCGGTGACTTGGTGGTGATGCAGTTGGACTGTACCTGGACCTTGATGACGCCGCTGATGCGTCCGTTTTTCCATGGTGGTGAATATAAGTTTAGCGTCGCCACGGTATTTAATAATGAGTAAGCCGATGAAACCCTCTTTTTTATTAGCACAGCGCAATCGTGTCTCGGGGGTGGCGATGCTGGAAATGGCCTTAGTGCTGCCGGTATTGCTGATATTGGCCTTACCGACGGTTGACTATGCCCGCAACATGCAAACGCAGACCGTGCTGAACGGTATGGCGCGTGAGGGGGCCAATCTGGCGTCTCGTTCTGCCGCGGCCTATGACATGCAAACCATTATGGACTCGATGGCGTTGGCAGCGCCTGCGCTCGGTATGCGTGCCCATGGCACGATTTATATCACCCAAATCCATGGCTCGTCCGTGTGTCGCTCCGGGGACACGAAGTGTCACGCCGAGGTGGTAGCGCAGTACAAATGGCTACAGGGGCATTTAGTGGTCGATAGTGGGGTTTTTGGCTGCGCCTCAAGTTCACCCATAGATGGTCATTGCTCGATTAGCACGCCACGGCCCGTCAGTCTCTTGGATGGCAAACTGTACAAAGGCCAGGTTGCCTATGCGGTTGAAACTTTTTATCAGCAGGATCCAATTTTTGGTGCCTTGGATTTTGGTGTGTTCTCGATTCCAGCTTTGCCTTCGAAAATGCGTGCAATTGCAATTTTTTAGTTAATGGTGAGGCCGGTCAGTCGGGATTTGAAAATCAGTTTTCTAAAATATTTGTCGGATAACTTAATTATGCACAGTTTGAAACATCAACAACAACGCGGCTCGGTGCTCATCACGGTTGCGGTGGCTATGGTGGTCTTGATTGCTTTTGTCGGGCTGGCGCTAGATTCTGGCACTGGCTATTTAGCTAAGGCCAAGTTGTCCGCTGCGGTCGATGGTGCGGCACTGGCCGCCGGTGGCGCGGTGACCCATGGTGCCAATTGGGCGAAACAAAAGGAGAATGCAAAAGCTGCAGCGCAGGCTTATTTTAATGCCAATTATCCTAATGGTACGCTTGGCACTACGCCGACCTTGGTGGCGGTGGATGTGACCAAATCAGTTGGCCGTATATCGATTAAGGTGGACGCTTCGGCCAAGGGCCATGTTTCATTGATGCGGGTGCTCGGGTTTGATCCGCAGGAGGTGCGCGCTAGTGCCGTGGTTGGGAGTGCTTCCCTGGATATGGCGCTGGTGGTGGATCAGTCTCAGTCGATCGCGATCGCTGGTACCTACCCGATGATACAGGCGGCAAATACACAGTTGGTGAATCAGTTGTCTGAGGATACAGACCGTTTGGCTCTTGTGTTTTTTTCCGCCAGTTCCAAGGTGGCTATACCCGCTCGTGCCAATGATGTGGGGTTTGACAAAGCGGCGGCTTTGGTTGAAATCAATAAGCCTTTGTGGCACCCAGCGAATACGAATACTGCAGTGGGGCTAAACGCCGCGGTTGATCAGTTACGTCATCAGATTACTAATCCAGCCAGTTCGCAAATGATTTTTCTGTTCACTGATGGCGATCCGGATGACCCTAGTGCGGCGTTAACGGCTGCGGATCAGGCGCGAGATGAAAATATTACCGTGATGACGGTAGGCTTGGGCAGTAAAGCCGATATTCATACGGATTTCTTGCAGTGTATATCGAATTCTCCCGATGCAGACACGAGCTGTAAGCAGCCAAGTAAACCGGTTGGTGCCTATTGCCGGGCGGATCCGGCTGATCCGTCGAGCCTGAATAATTGCTATGACAAGTTGATGACGCAGGCGTTGAAGTTGGTCAGGTAAGCGCATGGTTGGTGCATTGCTGGTGCCCTCGTGTTTGTTCTTCAATGCAGATTAACAAAGATAGACCGTATGGCGTGGTTGTGTTGCTGCTGCCTGAGTGCCTGGGTGAGCATGATGATGCTTAGCAGGCCATGCAGTAGCAGCGCGATGCCGTTGATCCACAGTAGCGCATAGCTGCCATAGCGGGGGAGATAGTGCGCCGTCAGGCCGAGTTGCAAGATAATCAGTGGCACGGCTGACAATGCTCTGCGCCACAGCCAGGCGAGCCATAGGCTAACGGTGTTGTGAGCGTGAGTGGGGTGGCTACCATAACGCTCTGCATCTAATTGTTGCACCTGCCCCAGGATTGCCATATCGCCGATCAAGGCGACTGCAATCGCTGCCAATAGGCCAAATGCGTGCCAGAAGCCGTAGCTACTGGTGCTGATGAGTTCGAGTAGCACCAGCAATAGTAAGTAAATCGGCGCCGCACGCCATTTCCATGCCCACCAGAGCGTGAGACTGCGGGTGAAGCTAATGCTGGGTTGTAACATGATGATTTACCTGACATAAGTGTAAACTTAGTCTGCCATCTGCAGGAGGGGGCTGACTTGCAGATAGTGCTTATCAGGGATAAGTAAGGGGCCGCATGGGGTAGATGTGTAACGAGATCTTGTTGCGGAATAACCTAGGATGGGTCTGAGGACGATGGCGTGTTGGGGGGAGCAACACGCCTCGGTGGGGGCTTGCCTTAATGCTTGCGGCTGTGTTTGGGGCCGTGACCGGCGTAGAGCACAAAAATGGTCGGGCGTTTGTGCAGGTCGGGTGCTGGAGTCGGCCAATCGTGAATCCGCTGGCTGATGATCGTCTGGGTCGGTAGGGTCAGGTCGCAGGCGATAGCCAGCCGGGTGGTGGTCGCCAAGGTGCTGCGTAATTGCACGAGTAGCGCATTGTTGCGGTAGGGCGTCTCGATGAATACCTGAGTTTCGTCTTGCTCGCGCGAGCGCTGTTCTAGGGCCTTGATGGCGCTGGCGCGTTGTTCGGCATCGACCGGCAGATAGCCGTGAAACGCAAAGCGCTGGCCGTTGGCTCCTGAGGCCATCAGCGCGAGTAAGATCGATGAGGGGCCGATGAGTGGTACCACTTCAAACCCACGCTGGTGTGCCAACGCCACCAGTTGGGCGCCTGGGTCGGCCACCGCCGGGCAACCGGCTTCGGAAATCAGCCCTAGATCAAACCCGGCTTCTAACGGTGCCAGCAGGATGGCGACATCGGCTTCTGGGGTGTGTTCATTTAGGGTATTGAGGGTGAGTTCTTGAATCGGCGTTGAGAGCGCCAGCGCCTTGAGGTGTTTGCGCGCCGTTTTTTCGGCTTCTACCACGAAATGTCGCAAGTTCAATAGCCGCAGGCGTTCGGGTTCGGGTAGCCATGGAGTGTCGGGTTCGCCCAATGGGGCGGGGATTAAAAATAAACGTGGCATTAGAGTACCTCCATGCCCTGGCGTGCCAGCATGCCTACCAGGTCAAATAATGGAACGCCGATCAGGGCGTTAGGGTCGCGCGATTCTATGCGCTCGATCAGCGCACCTCCCAAGCCCTCGCTCTTTGCCGCACCGGCACAATGTAAGGCGTCTGGCTCGCGTTCGAGGTAGTGACGTATTTGTTGGTCCGACAAGGTACGCAGGGTGACGCTGGTGGTCTCAACGGTTTCTTCTAAGGCCTGGCTGTGGCTGTTGTAGAGTGCCAACGCCGTGTGAAACAGTACGGTGCGCCCGCTCATCCATTTGAGCATGTCTATTGCATGTTCAATTGATTTGGGTTTACCGATTTGTTGTCCATCTAATAAAGCGACTTGGTCGGAGCCGATGATCAATGCATTGGGAAAGCGCTCGGCCAGTGACTGGGCTTTGGTGCGTGCCAGACGGCAGGCGGTTTGCAGCGCAGTTTCGCCTGACTGTGGTGTTTCGTCACAGATCGGTGGGCAACAGCTAAATGGCAGACCAAGGCGGCCGATGATTTCGCGCCGAAATGGCGAGGTGGAGGCGAGTACGAGTTGCATGGTGTTTTTTACACTTGTATTCTTTTGACAAATCAGGGGCGCAGATTATATCATGCACGGTTTATGTCTAACCCGATTTTGATTGATCCGCTAAAACATGCTTACGAGGGGCGGCAGCTATCTGGCTCAATGCCAGTAGCCCAGCTCAGTGAGCGCGTGTTGTCCGGCCTCTATGACAATGATGGCGAGGTGGCTTACACCTTGACTGGATTTGTCGATACACGCCGGCGTCCCGCGTTGCGCATTGAGTTGTCTGCCGGTGTTTCGGTGTCTTGTGGTCGTTGTTTACAGTCTATGCAGGTGAACCTGGTTGCCGATTCGGTGATTACCTTGTTTATCAGTGAAGAAAAGCTGGAAGCAGCGGTTGAAGAGGATGATGAGCTTGACGCAATTATCGCCGAGCCCGAATTCAATGTAATAGCGCTGATCGAAGACGAAATCATCATGGGCTTGCCGTTGTCGCCTTTGCATGGCGATTGTGGTAATGAGCATCTAGATAGCGCTAAGAAGGACAAGCCCAACCCGTTTGCGGTGTTGGCGGCGCTGAAGAGCCGCAAGTCCGAATGAATGTTTTATTGAATTTATCAGGAGTCGATCATGGCTGTTCAACAGAATAAGAAGTCCCCGTCCAAGCGCAATATGCGTCGTGCCCACGATTACCTGTCTGCTCCTGCTTTGGCTGCTGACAAGGCGACTGGTGAAGTGCATCTGCGTCACCACATCAGCCCCAATGGCATGTATCGCGGCCGTAAAGTATTGAAGGCCAAGGACGAATAATCGTCGCTCTACTTGTCCTAACCTTTTTCTAACAACAGGTAGGACACTACCGTACTCGTTGATGACAATCTCCGTAGCGGTCGATGCAATGGGCGGCGACGTTGGCCTCAAGGTCACCGTCCCTGCATCGCTCCGGTTTCTCCAAGACCACCCCGACGTTCGTCTCATTCTTGTTGGTGATAGCGATGCGATTGAAGCAGAACTATCCCGCCATGAGTCGTCTGCGCGTAATCGCGTCCAGATTAAGCATGCCACCCAAGTGGTGGATATGGACGAGGCACCGCAGTTTGCTCTGAAAAACAAGAAAGACTCATCCATGCGGGTGGCAATCAACCTGGTCAAAGATGGCCAGGCGCTCGCTGCTGTCTCCGCCGGTAATACCGGTGCCTTGATGGCGACCGCGCGCTTTGTGTTGAAAACTATTCCTGGCATTGATCGGCCTGCCATCGCCAAGTTGTTGCCCTCCGTGAAGGGTAAAGATACTTGCATGCTGGATTTGGGCGCCAATGTCGACTGTACTCCTGAGCAACTGTTGCAATTCGGAATCATGGGCTCCGAATTGATGTCCTGTATGGGCGGTCGCTCTAGCCCCCTCGTTGGGTTGTTGAATATCGGTTCCGAGGAGATCAAGGGCAACGATAGCGTTAAACGCGCATCGCTGTTGTTGAAAGACTCGGGTCTGAATTTTTACGGCAACGTCGAAGGGGATGATGTTTATCTCGGCACCGTGGATGTGGTGGTGTGCGATGGCTTTACCGGCAATGTGGCGCTGAAGATTTCGGAAGGTCTGGCGCATATGGTGGTGGAGTTTATGCGCCGCGAATTTTCGCATTCTTGGTGGACCAAGGTTTGTGCCTTGGTGGTGATGCCGGTGCTCAAGCGTTTCCGCAATAGTCTTGATCCACGGCGATACAATGGTGCCAGTTTCCTTGGCTTGAGAGGGACCGTGGTCAAGAGCCACGGAGGAACCGATGCCCTGGGTTTTCGCTTCGCCTTGCAACAGGCTTGTGATGAAGCGCGTTCCAATGTCATTGGCCATATCACCGATCGGATTGCTCAACAGGTTGCAGATCTGAAGCAGTCCGAGACTGAATCGAACTGATAAAACATGGTTTATTCACGCATTCTGGGTACCGGCAGTTATTTGCCGGAAAATGTGGTGTCGAATGCGAAGCTGGCTGAGCGGGTGGATACCAGTGACGAGTGGATTATTTCTCGCACCGGGATTCATGCGCGCCATATTGCGGCAGAAGATCAGCGAACCAGCGATCTGGCTTGTCTTGCCGCAGAGGCTGCAATTGCCAGTGCCGGGATTGATCGCCATGACATTGATCTGATTATTGTCGCTACGACCACACCAGATATGGTGTTTCCCAGCACTGCATGCCTATTGCAGGAAAAACTGGATATTCCTGGTTGTGCTGCGTTTGATGTGCAGGCGGTCTGCGCCGGCTTTATGTATGCGCTGGTGACGGCAAATAATTACATCCAGTGTGGCATGGCCAAAAACGTGCTGGTGGTCGGTGCCGAAATTATCTCGCGCATTCTCGACTGGGAAGATCGCCGTACCTGTGTGCTGTTCGGTGATGGTGCGGGTGCCGTGATATTAGGGGCTTCGGATCAAGCGGGCATCCTGCATGCCAAACTGGCGGCGGATGGTCGTTACAGTAAAATTCTCAATACTCCGGCCCAGATTTCTGGTGGCAAGATTCAAGGTTTGCCGTTTTTGAATATGGATGGCCCTGCGGTGTTTAAATTTGCTGTTAAGGCCTTGTCAGAGATTGCAACTTCTACCTTGGCCGAGGCGGGTTTATCCAAGGATCAGCTCGACTGGTTGGTCCCGCATCAGGCCAATTTACGGATTATCGAATCGACCGCTAAGCATCTGGGTTTGCCAATGGAGCGCGTGGTAGTGACCTTACCGTTTCAGGGGAATACCTCGGCCGCATCGATTCCATTGGCGTTAGACGTGGCCGTGCGTGATGGTCGGATTCAGCGTGGTCAGAAGGTGCTGCTGGAAGGTATCGGCGGCGGTTTTGCCTGGGGCGCGGTGCTGTTAACCTATTAAAGCCTTGGTTTCTCACTTGTTTGCAGGAGACAGATTTATGGCGTTTGCCTTCCTTTTTCCTGGTCAGGGCTCGCAGAGCCTGAACATGATGGATGGCTTTGCTGAGGTTCCAGTAGTACGGGAAACCTTTGAAGAAGCGTCTGCCGTGCTGGGGCAGGATTTGTGGGCCATGCTGAAGGCTGAAACGCCAGAGGCAATCAATGCCACAGTGAATACGCAGCCGCTGATGTTGGCGGCTGGCGTGGCGGTCTGGCGTGCCTGGTTGGCCGCTGGCGGCGCACCGGCATGCGTGATGGCAGGTCATAGCCTGGGCGAATATAGCGCGCTGGTAGCGAGTGGTGCGCTAAAGTTTGCCGATGCCGTGCGCTTGGTGCGTGTGCGTGCCGAGGCGATGCAGGCTGCGGTGCCCAGTGGTGAAGGTGCAATGGCGGCAATTATCGGGCTTTCTGACGATGGTGTGCGTGCTGCATGTGCCGCTGCCGCTCAAGGTGACGTGGTTGAAGCCGTTAATTTTAATTCTCCTGGCCAGGTAGTGATCGCTGGTAGTCGTGCTGCGGTTGAACGCGCCATGGAGGGCTGTAAGGCTGCTGGCGCCAAGCGTGCACTGCCCTTGCCGGTATCGGTACCGTCGCATTGTGCCTTGATGAAACCGGCGGCTGAGCGTCTGCGTCTGGCACTGGAAAGTGTAGAGATCCTGACGCCGAGCATCGAAGTATTGCATAATGCCGACGTTGCGGCGTATAGCGATGCCGATCTGATCCGCGACGCATTGGTGCGCCAGCTGTTTAGTCCGGTGCGTTGGACTGAAACCGTGACACGCATGGCCGCAGATGGTGTGGTGTTAATGGCTGAATCTGGCCCAGGTAAAGTGCTGACAGGCTTGGCTAAGCGTATCGACAGCAATGTGAAGTGTTTTGCATTGACTGATGTTGCGGCGATGGATGCCGCGCGTGCCGGACTTGTCTGATCGACGCCTGAGTGAGCAGGAGCAGAAAACATGATGTTGCAAGGTAAAATAGCTTTGGTGACCGGAGCCTCGCGTGGGATTGGCGCTGCGATTGCTGATGCACTGGTTGCCGAGGGGGTGGTGGTGATAGGCACGGCCACGTCCGATGTGGGTGCGATATCGATCTCTCGTCGCCTGGAGCGTACCGGTGGCGCAGGTCGTGTATTGGATGTAACGCAACCGGGCGCAGTTGAAGCCTTGGTTGATGAAGTCACTAAAGAATTCGGCGAAATCGCGATTTTGGTGAATAATGCCGGAATTACGCGCGATTCTTTGCTGATGCGCATGAAGGACGAAGATTGGGATGCCATCATGGAAACCAATCTAAAGTCGGTGTTCCGCGCTTCCAAGGCGGTTCTGCGCGGTATGATGAAGGCACGTTTTGGCCGGGTGATCAATATTGCGTCGGTAGTTGGCGTAATGGGGAACGCTGGTCAGGCTAACTATGCTGCGGCTAAGGCTGGCATCATTGGCTTTACCAAGTCGATGGCGCGGGAAGTCGGTAGCCGTAACATTACGGTCAATTGCGTTGCGCCGGGGTTTATTGACACCGACATGACGCGCACGTTGCCTGAAGCGCAGCGTGATGCGCTGGTCGCACAGATTGCTCTTGGGCGTCTGGGCGATGCTAAAGATATTGCAGATGCTGTGGTTTTTCTGGCCTCGAGCCGGGCCGCTTACATCACTGGTCAGACTTTGCATGTGAACGGCGGCATGTTAATGCCGTGATTCCCGTCAGCGGGCAAAGTGGAATTAGGTAGGTTACTCTAATTTTTTTTTGTAGAATAGACGGGTTTTGTAATCCCGACACTGAAGGGAAAGGATTTTTACCAAATGGAAAACATCGAACAGCGTGTCAAGAAGATCGTTGCCGAACAACTGGGCGTGAACGAAGCCGAAGTGAAGATTGAATCTTCCTTTGTCGACGACCTCGGCGCTGACTCCCTGGACACCGTTGAACTGGTGATGGCCTTGGAAGAAGAGTTCGAGTGCGAGATTCCGGATGAAGATGCTGAGAAAATCACCACTGTTCAGCAAGCCGTTGACTACGTGAGCGCGCACCTGAGCAAGTAAGCGACTGACCCCCTGGGACCTCTGCTCAAAGCGGTTGTCGCTTGGCGCAGGGGTCTTTTTGCTTGCCCATCTGAAACTTGTGGTTTAATTCCGCCTAAGGCGAACCAACGGGAGTATGCCCTCCCGTATAACGCGGAGAAAAATCCCGTGTCCAAAAGAAGAGTAGTCATCACCGGCTTGGGCCATGTGTCCCCGGTTGGTAACGATGTCACCACCGGCTGGGCGAATGTGCTTGCCGGAAAATCGGGCATTACCCGTATCACCCGGTTTGACGCCAGTGAGCTGAATTGTCAGATCGCAGGTGAGGTGAAGAATTTTGACATCACCGATTATATTTCGGCGAAAGATGCACGTCGCATAGATGTGTTTATCCATTACGGTATTGCCGCCGCCCTACAGGCCGTGGCGGACTCCGGTCTGGATGATATGGCAACGTTGGACAAGACGCGTGTCGGCGTCAATATCGGTTCGGGGATTGGCGGTTTGCCGTTGATTGAAACGACCGGTGCGGCGGTACAGGAGGGCGGTCCACGCAAGATAGGCCCGTTCTTTATCCCAGGTTCGCTGATCAATCTGATTGCCGGCCATGTTTCAATCATCAAGGGATATCAGGGGCCAACCTATGGCATCGTATCTGCGTGTACCACTGGTGCGCATTGCATTGGTGATGCAGCACGGGTGATTCAGTATGGCGATGCCGACGTGATGGTTGCCGGTGGTGCTGAAGGCGCGATTACCCGTCTGGGAGTCGGCGGCTTTGCCGCGATGAAGGCGCTGTCCACGCGTAACGACGATCCCGCTACCGCATCGCGGCCCTGGGATACTGGGCGCGATGGTTTTGTCATGGGTGAGGGTGCCGGGGTGCTGGTGCTGGAAGAGTACGAGCACGCGGTTAAGCGTGGTGCCAAAATTTATGCAGAGTTGATTGGCTTTGGCATGAGTTCCGATGCGCATCATATTACTGCACCGAGCGCCGAAGGCCCTGCGCGTGGCGTAGCGAATGCGTTGCGTGACGCAGGCGTCAATCCAGATCAGGTGAATTACGTCAACGCGCATGGCACGTCTACGCCGTTGGGTGACGCCAATGAAACGACTGCGCTGAAGATTGCGTTTGGTGATCATGCCAAAAAGTTGGCGATCAACTCGACCAAGTCGATGACGGGACATTTGCTGGGTGGCGCTGGTGGCGTGGAAGCGATTTACTCGATTCTAGCGTTATACAACCAAGTTTCTCCGCCGACGATCAATCTGCATGAGCAGGACTTTGAGCATGGTTGTGATTTGGACTATGTGCCGAATATTGCCCGCGACATGAAAATCGAAGTGGCAATTTCCAACTCGTTTGGCTTTGGCGGTACCAATGGAACCCTAGTGTTCAAGCGAGTCTAAGCCCGGCTTGACATAAAACCGCTGCGTAGGTCTGCAGCGGTTTTTTTTTGTCAGTAATCTCATTGTGCAGAGTCAATGGATGGATACTAAACCATGCAGGTAGCAGCACTAGAATCGATTCCTGACTTGCTGGCGCTGTATGCGTCTGATCGCCAGCGTTTTCCTTATTTGTTGATGTCTGACGGTCATACTGGCTGGGATATTCTGTTTGCCCTGCCGCGTGATGTACGCCTGTACGCTGATGGCGAGGCGGCGTGTTTTGTCTCTGACCTGGCAGCATTACCGACAGTAGCGCTTGAGGCTGAATCGAATCTGCCTTTTTCTGGTGGCTGGTTTGTATTTATGGGCTATGAGGTCTTGTCGGCTTTTGAGCCTAAGGTCCCCTCTGGCTTGCCTGATACCTTTCCTCTGGCGGCTCTGGCACGGGTGCCGGCTGCGCTATTGGTGGATCGCGCCAACGCACAGGCGTGGGCTATGGCGGAAGACAGTGCCGCCTGGGAGGCGTTGACCGAGGCGTTGCAGGTTGCGCCTGAGTTTAGTGCTCAACCGTTAAAAATTCGGTCGCTGAGTGAAGATCCCCCTGAGGAATACACGGATGCGGTGTGCCGACTGAAACAGTATATTTTTGATGGTGATGTGTTTCAGGTGAATATCTCGCGTGGCTGGCGTGCGGAGTTAGCGCTGCCATCCAGTGCTGCAGACTTGTTTTCTGCCTTGCGCCGCGCGAATCCTGCACCCTTCTCTGCCTTGGCTGACTTCGGTTTGGCACAGGTGGTGAGTTCGTCGCCTGAACGGCTGGTGGCAGTGCGTAATGGTTGGGTGGAAACCCGTCCGATTGCCGGTACCCATCCACGCTCTTCTGATGCGAGCGAAGATCTGGCGCTGAAACAGCGTCTGATTTCCAGTATTAAAGAGCGTGCTGAGCACGTGATGCTGATCGATTTGGAGCGCAATGACCTTGGCCGGATCTGTCTGCCTGGTACGGTGGAGGTTAATGAACTGATGGCCGTGGCCAGTTATGCGTTTGTGCATCACATTGAATCGAATATTCGTGGCCGATTACGGCCTGGTTTGCATCCCTATGATGTGCTGCGTGCGGTTTTTCCTGGTGGCACCATTACCGGTTGCCCTAAGGTGCGTACCATGCAAATCATTCGTGAGTTAGAGGGCTGTGCGCGCCGCGCGTATACCGGTAGTCTGGGTTATATCAATCGCGATGGCAGTATGGACTTTAATATTTTGATCCGTTCGTTTATGAAACAGGGCTCTCTGCTACGTTTTCGCGCCGGTGGCGGGATTGTTGCTGACTCGGATCCTCAGCGTGAATTAATGGAGACGCGGCATAAAGCACGCGGGCTGTTGCGCGCATTGGGGGTGGCTGACGGATGATGCTGATTAATGGTGAGTTACAACAGACCTTGTCGGCCTTAGATCGGGGCCTAGGTTTTGGCGATGGAATCTTCCGCACGCTGGAATGCCGGGATGGCCTTCCGCTATTGTGGCGCTGGCAGATCGACCGGCTGCGTTCTGATGCTAGCGCCTTAGGACTGGCGTTACCTGATCTGGATCTGCTGCGCAGTGAAGTCATGCTGGCTGCTGGTGCCTGGCCGCGCGCGGTGGTCAAGATAATGCTTACCCGTGGCGCTGGGCCGCGGGGTTATGCAATCAGCGCGAACACTAGCCCAACCCGCATTGTGAGTGCCGCGCCATGGGCGGGCTATCCATCTGAATGGGGGAGGGATGGCGTGCATCTGCGTCTGTGCCAACTGCGCTTGGCGCGCCAACCGCGCCTAGCGGGAATCAAGCATCTGAATCGCCTAGAAAACGTATTGGCGCGTTCTGAATGGACCGATCCCCAGATTCAGGAGGGCCTGCTGCTAGATAGTCAGAGTGAGGTGATTGAATGCACCAAGAGCAATCTGTTTCTGGTTCGCGACGGCAGACTCTCTACCCCGTTGCTTGATCAGTGTGGTGTCGCTGGCGCGTTGCGCGCCTGGGTAATGGAGCGAACGCCGGTTGAAACCGTGCGCCTGTCGCTAGAACAAGTGCTCTCTGCAGACGAGGTGTTTGTGTGCAACAGTCTGGCTGGCATTTGGCCAGTCGCACAGCTAGAAGCGCGGCATTGGACCGGCTTTGACACCGCAGCGCGCTTGGCTGCAATGTTGGCTGCCGAGCCGATAGAAATGTAGAGTAGATAACGGTGAGTCGGAAAAAACGCTTATTATGCTTGGCTCAGGTACCGGATTAAGGAGAATGCATTGCCGCAAGGAATAAAGACTCTGGTGGTGGTGGGAGTCGGGCTGATCGGAGGATCGTTTTCACTATCGCTCAAGCGGGCGGGGCTGGTCGAACATGTCATTGGGGTCGGCCGTTCTCTGGATAACCTGCAGCGTGCGCTGGAGCTTGGTGTAGTGGATCAGATCAGCCAGGATGTGGCTGCCGTAGTACCCGGTGCGGATATGGTGCTACTCGCCACCCCTGTCGGGCAGATGGCGGCGATTCTCGAAGCTATGGCACCTGTGCTGTCGGCACACACCATCATCAGTGACGCAGGCAGCACCAAAGCCGATGTGGTTGAAGTGTTTCGCCGTTGCGTGCCTTTGCACCTGTCGCGCTGTGTGCCCGCACACCCGATTGCCGGTTCTGAATTGTCTGGTGCCACTGCAGCGCAATACGGGCTGTATGAAAATCGCAATGTGGTACTGACGCCGCTGGAAGAAACCGATGCGTCTGCCATTGCGTGTGTAATCGAGCTGTGGCAAAGCTGTGGTGCGCGCACCCATCGCTTGACCCCGTCCGAGCATGATCAGGTGTTTGCTGCTGTTAGCCATTTGCCGCATTTATTGGCTTTTAGCTACGTCAACATGATTGCCGATAAACAAAACAGCGACCGCTGCCTCGACTTTGCCTCTACCGGATTTCGTGATTTCACCCGGATCGCCGCCAGTTCACCTGAAATGTGGCGTGACATTTGTTTGGCAAACCGCGTGGCTTTATTGGCTGAATTGGCTGACTATCGTGCCGAACTGGATCGTCTGATCTCTCAGATTGATCAAGGGGAGGGAGCTGTGCTAAGTGAACGTTTTGCGCTTGCGCGCCAGGTTCGTAGTCTCTGGCACCTGCGGTTTCAGCGTAAGGGCTAAGGTCGCGCCTTACTCCCCTGCAAGGGCACCCAGAATCACCGCTTCTTTGTCGGCCGGCTGCCAGCCCGCTGGCTTGAGTACTTTACCGTCGTCGCGGCGGATGACTTGGCCATCCACGCATTTGCGCAGATTGGCATCGTGAATCGCTTGTGTCATGGCTTCTAGCGGTAATCCCTGCGAGAGTAGTAATCCCACCAACACATTCAATACATCGACTCCCTCGGCGGTTAGCTCTGCCATCTTGTGCGTTAATGCTGGCTGATCGTCTGGATCTTGGGCTTTATAGTCGGTTAACGCCTGCTGAAATTCGCCCCATTCTTCGCCGAGCATGGTTTCCCACATCGATAGTGTTTTAAGATTGTGCTGTGGTTTATCGGGTGCTTCCATGTCAAAACGACGAATAAACTCGCGCCGCATGCGGTAAAGATTGCTCATACTGTAGTCTGGCTCAGTGCAGTCAGTTGTTCAAAATAGTCAGGAAAGGTCTTGGCTACGCATTTGGGGTCGTTAATGGTGACCGGTACACCGAGTAGCGACGCTAGCGAGAAGCACATGGCCATGCGATGGTCGTCATAGGTATTGATTTCGGCATTCGCATTTAACGCGACCGGCGGTGTGATGCGAATAAAATCTAGGCCTTCTTCAACCTGGGCGCCTAGCTTGCGCAATTCTGTGGCCATCGCCGCAAGGCGGTCGGTCTCCTTGACGCGCCAACTGGCAATATTACGGATGGTGCTGGTACCCTCTGCGCCGAGAGCCAGCATTGCAACGGTCATGGCTGCATCCGGAATATGATTCAGGTCAACGTCGACCGCCTTGAGTGCACCGCTGTGTTCGGCCTCAATCCAGTTCTCGCCATAGCGCACCGTCGCCCCCATCTGGCTCAGCACTTCGGCGAAGCGCACATCACCCTGAATGCTATGGGCACCCACGCCGAGCACCCGCACCGGCCCGCCAGCCAACACCCCGGCAGCTAGAAAGTAAGAAGCGCTGGATGCGTCTCCCTCGACCACAATCTCTCCCGGTGAAATATAGTGCTGACCCTCGGGCACCACAAAGCGTTGCCAGCCCTTTTGTTCAACCTGTACGCCAAAGCGCTGCATCAGGTTCAGGGTAATTGCAACGTAGGGTTTGGAAATCAGTTCTCCCTCAACACAGAGCGTTGCGGTTTTCCCTGTGAGGGGCAGCGCCATCAATAGGGCGGTCAGAAACTGGCTGGAGACCGATCCCTTGATCGGTATTTCTTGGTCGGAGCACAGCTGCGCTGGTGCAATCTCCAGTGGCGGATAGCCCGGTTGCCCCTGATAGCGGATATCTGCACCGGCAATCCGCAATGCGTCAACCAAGTCGCCAATCGGGCGCTCGTGCATGCGCGCGACACCGCTGAGTCGGTAGTGCCCTTGCATCAGCGCCAGCGCCGCGGTCAGCGGGCGAAAAGCGGTGCCCGCATTGCCCAAAAACAGGTCGGCATTCTTCACCGGAAACACACCACCCGTGCCTTTAACACAAAAATCGTGTGGGTAACCGGTTGGTTCCAGCACCACCCCTAACAGCCCCAGCGCATTTTGCATGTGATGAATATCGTCTGCATCCAACAAGTCGCGCACCAGTGTGTCGCCTTGCGCCAAGGCGGCGAGCAGCAGGGTACGGTTAGAAATGCTTTTCGAACCCGGCAATTTAATCTGCCCGCTAAGGTGCGCAACGGGGGCAAGGTGCAACTGTTCCATGGGCAGGGGGCCAATCTCGGTGAAAGTCATAGAAAGAGAGAACACTCTACCAGAAGTGAGGCTTTTTGCTCTAGCCACCCTAGGGAAGCTGGGGACAAGTTTATTTAGCCTGGCTGGTGTAAAATGCACGGTTTTATCTGGAGTCCTCTACATGACAGTGCCGGTCATCACCATCGACGGACCTTCGGCCTCAGGTAAGGGTACAATTGCGGCCATGGTAGCGTCCCGCCTGTCATTTCACTATCTTGACTCTGGCAGTTTGTATCGCCTAGTTGCGCTGTATGCCGATCAAAATAGAATTGCCTGGGATGACGAGGCCTCCCTCGCGCGTGCGGCACTCTGCTTGCCGGTTGAATTTCGCACCGGGCAGGTGTTGCTATCTAACAACGATGTGAGTGAAGCGATTCGCGCCGAACGTATTGGTATCGGGGCTTCCCGCGTAGGAGCACTCCCTGCAGTGCGCAGCGCGTTATTGCAACGACAACGCGAATTTCGCCGCCTGCCAGGGCTGGTGACTGACGGTCGCGACATGGGATCAGTGGTGTTTCCCGATGCCTGTCTGAAAGTTTTTTTGACCGCCAGCGCGGATGAACGCGCACAAAGACGCTATAAGCAGTTGATCGGCAAGGGAGAATCTGCTAACCTCCCGCAGATTCGGCAGGACATTATTGACCGTGACCAGCGAGATTCGGCACGGACGGTAGCGCCGCTGCGTCAGGAACCGGATGCTTTTTTACTGGATACCACGCATTTGACCATCGACCAGACGGTCGAACAGTTACTTGGCTGGTTTCACGAAAAAGTCCTCCGGTAATTTTATCTTTGTAAGGTTGCCGTGCTTTCATTGCAGTTTGATTGCCGGCTTAATTTAACAACTAACCCGCATGCCGCAAGGTGTGCACGTGTGAGTAATCTTAATGACTACCCTCGCTATGGAAAACTTCGCCCAGCTGTTCGAAGAAAGCCTTTCCCTTCATGACATGCGCATCGGCGAAGTGATCACTGCTGAAGTTGTCGCAGTTGATTCCAACTTTGTAACCGTTAACGCAGGCCTCAAGTCAGAGTCCCTGATCAGTGTTGACGAGTTCAAGAATGATAAGGGCGAAGTCGAAGTCGGCATTGGCGATTTTGTTACTGTTGCTATCGACGCGCTAGAAAACGGCTTTGGTGAAACCAAGCTGTCCCGTGAAAAAGCTAAGCGCCTGGCTGCCTGGGTTGAGCTGGAAGAAGCTCTGGAAGCCGGTACGATCCTGTCTGGCCTGATCAGTGGCAAGGTCAAGGGTGGTTTGACTGTCATGGTCAATGGCATCCGCGCCTTCCTGCCAGGTTCGCTGGTTGACGTACGCCCGGTGAAAGACACCACCCCGTACGAAAACAAGCAAATCGAATTCAAGGTCATCAAGCTGGATCGCAAGCGCAACAACGTGGTTGTTTCGCGTCGTGCCGTGCTTGAAGCGACCTTGGGTGAAGAACGCAAGGCTCTGCTGGAAACCCTGAAAGAGGGCGCAGTGGTCAAGGGCATCGTCAAGAACATCACTGACTACGGCGCATTTGTCGACCTCGGTGGTATTGATGGCTTGCTGCACATCACCGACTTGGCTTGGCGCCGTGTTAAGCATCCGTCTGAAGTGTTGGCGGTGGGCGACGAAGTTGAAGCCAAGGTCCTCAAGTTCGATCAAGAGAAAAACCGCGTATCCCTGGGTCTCAAGCAATTGGGCGAAGATCCTTGGGTTGGTCTGTCGCGTCGTTACCCTGCCAGCACTCGTCTGTTCGGCAAGGTGACCAACCTGACCGACTACGGTTCATTCGTTGAAATCGAACAAGGTATCGAAGGTCTGGTACACGTGTCCGAAATGGATTGGACCAACAAGAACGTACACCCGTCTAAGGTGGTTCAAGTTGGTGACGAAGTTGAAGTCATGATCCTTGAAATTGATGAAGACCGTCGTCGTATCAGCCTGGGCATGAAGCAATGCATGGCTAATCCTTGGGACGAGTTCGCTCAGAACTTCAAGAAGGGCGACAAGCTCAATGGCGCGATCAAGTCGATTACCGACTTTGGCGTGTTTGTTGGCTTGCCAGGTGGCATCGATGGTCTGGTGCACCTGTCCGACCTGTCTTGGGTTGAAACCGGTGAAGAAGCCGTTCGCCGCTTCAAGAAGGGTGACGAAGTCGAAGCCGTGGTTCTGTCGATCGACGTTGAAAAAGAACGCATCTCGCTGGGCATTAAGCAACTCGAAGGCGATCCGTTCAATAACTACGTTGCGATGAATGACAAGGGCGCTTTTGTTAGCGGCACTGTCAAGACCATCGATCCTAAGGGTGCAGTGATTGCTCTGGAAGACGACGTTGAAGGTTATCTGCGTGCTTCCGAAGTGTCCCGTGACCGCGTTGAAGACATCCGTACCCATCTGAAAGAAGGCGATGTGGTGGAAACCGTGATTATTGCTGTTGATCGCAAGAATCGCTCCATCAGCCTGTCGATCAAGGCCAAGGATGCTCAAGAAGAAACCGCCGCGATGAAGGGTCTGCAGTCTGAGAACGTAACAGCCGGCACAACCAGCTTGGGCGCTCTGTTGAAAGCCAAGTTGTCCTCCGGCAATAGCGCAGAGTAATAAGACAAATGACCAAGTCTGAGCTGATTGCGAGACTGGCGGAACGTCTTGCCGAGCGCAATTCTCAGTTGGTCTACAAAGACGCTGAGTTGGCCGTCAAGACCATTTTGGACGCGATGGGCAGCAGTCTGTCTCAAGGCGAGCGCATTGAAATTCGTGGATTCGGTAGTTTTGATTTGAACTACCGTCCTCCGCGGGTTGGGCGCAACCCTAAGTCAGGCAGTAGTGTCTCGGTTCCTGAGAAGTATGTGCCGCATTTTAAGGCCGGTAAGGAACTGCGTGAACGCGTCGACCTGTCGCTGGAATTGCAAACCTCGGTTCAAGCGATGTCCTGAAAGACCTCGTAAGCACCGCTTTAGCGCTACGGTTTCCGTGGCACTTGAGTAGAAATCAATAACCCCGTCTTCGTAAGAAGGCGGGGTTTTCATTTTTTGATGCGCTTATTATCGTTATCTCTCCTACCTAGCAACGGTTTTTTACATCGTGTTTGCGTAGATAGGCTTGGGTTGCTTCGGCTGATCGTTTAAACTTGCGAATTGGTTTCTTTCCGTCGAGGAAAAACATGCGCTATTTATTGCGGATCATCGAGCTGGCGCTATTGGTGGTGTTAATTGCCATCACTGTGCAGAACAGTCATATCGTGGAGTTTAAATTATTCCTTGGCCAGTCTTGGAGTGCTCCCCTGATTGTATTTCTGCTGGGGTTCTTTGTTGCAGGAGCGGCGGTGGGTCTGTTGGCTACCTTTACCTATTATCTGAGGATGCGGCGCGAACTGTCACATCTGAAAAAAGAATTACGCAAGCAGCCGCAAAGCCAGGTCGAGTCTGATCCGAGTGATGCTTTAGCTGATTGATTTGACGCATTCCCTCTGAATTTTCCGAGTCAGGAAAGGAAGTTGTTTGGAACTCGATCTTTGGTGGCTCTTATTGTTGCCCGCCTTTTTCTTCTTGGGCTGGCTGGCCGCCCGGGTGGATATGCGTACTGTGTTGATGCAGGCCCGCCAGGTCCCCGCAGGTTATTTCCGCGGCCTGGATGCGCTGGTTGACGACAAAACCGATATTGCCGCGCAGGCGTTGGCAGAGGTGGCTCGGCAGCAGCAGTCGGTGCTTGAATTGCAACTGACCCTGGGAAAACTGTATCGCAAGCGCGGTGAAAATGATCGCGCGATCCGTCTACACCAACTATTGCTGGAATCGTCCGATCTGCCTGCAGAACGGCGTGATGCCATGCGTTATGAACTGGCGCAGGATTTTCGCAAAGCAGGGCTGGTCGACCGTGCAGAAGAAATTCTGCTCAAATTGCTTGATGGCAATATGGGCTTGGTAGCCCGCCAGCAGCTATTAGATATCTATCAGCAAGACCGCGATTGGCAGAAAGCGATTACCACGGCGCGAGAACTGCGTAGCGATGCCCATTCGTTTCAACACGAAGTGGCGCAGTTCTTTTGTGAGCTGGCGCAGGGAGAACTCTACCAGTCGCATTACGCAGAGGCCCGTGGACTGGTTTCCGAGGCCATCAGTACCAACCGAAAATGCGTGCGTGCCAGCCTGATTCTGGGGGATATAGAATTTGCCGAGGGGAATCTCGATGCTGCGATTGCCGCATGGCAAAGTATTGAGAAGCAAAACTTCGAATACCTGAGCATGGCGGCCGAGCGTCTGTTTGATGCCTATGAAAAGCAAGGGCGCCCCGCCGAGGGACTTGCGCTATTGCGTGGTTACCAAACCACCTTCCCCCAGTTAGAAATGACGGATCTGTTGTATCAGAAACTCTGCACCTATGAGAGCGAGGCTCTGGCGCTGGAGTCGGTACGCGCCGCCGTCCAGGCGCGGCCTACCTTATCCGGGGTCTATCGCCTGATTGAAGCACAAATGGATGAATTGTCGCCCGATGGCCGCATGGATGCCGAGATTGCACGGACTTTGATTGCCAAACATGCTCAGCGGCTGTCAGTACATCGCTGTAAGCGTTGTAATTTCCGTGCTCGGGCCTTTTTCTGGCATTGTCCGGCGTGCGGTGAGTGGGAAAGTTTCTCCCCCAACCGCTCAGAATCCTTCTAGACGCATTCGGAGACGCTTGTGAACCCTCTTATCTCTGCCGGAATGGCGCTTGAGACTTTTTCCCCGGTCATCGTGGCGCTGGATTATTCAGATGCGCACAGTGCGCTGGATTTTGCCGCACGGCTTGATCCAGCAGAATGTCGCGTCAAAGTGGGAAAAGAACTGTTTACCGCGTCTGGCCGCGATCTAGTCGAGAGCCTGGTGGCACGTGGATTCCAGGTGTTTCTTGACCTTAAATTTCATGACATTCCTCATACCGTAGCCCAGGCCTGCAAAATGGCAGCTGAATCGGGCGTCTGGATGGTTAACGTCCATGCCAGTGGCGGCCGCCGTATGATGATGGCCGCGCGCGAGGCGTTGGAGATCTACAGTCAGCGGCCTTTGCTGATTGCCGTGACGGTACTCACCAGCATGGACGTATCAGATCTGGTTGATATTGGTATTACGGTTGCCCCAGAGACGCAGGTGGCGCTCTTGGCCCAATTGGCCAGCGACTGTGCCCTGGATGGCGTGGTGTGTTCCGCACAAGAGGCTGCGCAACTCAAAGCCCAATTAGGGGCCGGCTTCAAACTGGTAACTCCGGGTATCCGCCTGTCAGACAGCGCCGCAGACGATCAGCGCCGCGTGATGACCCCGACCTCAGCGCTGGCTGCTGGCGCAGACTATTTAGTCATTGGCCGACCGATTACCCGTGCTGATCATCCGGTGGATGTATTACGCAAGATTAATCAAGATATTCAATACTTTAGAAATAAACAATCATGAAAATCACCGTTATTGGCTCTGGCTACGTTGGCCTGGTTACCGGGACCTGCCTGGCTGAAGTCGGCAACCAAGTATGCTGCCTGGACGTGGATGCAAAAAAAATTGCCACCTTACAACAAGGTGGCATTCCGATTTTTGAACCCGGCTTGGATGATCTGGTCCGGCGAAATGTAGCTGCCGGGCGATTGACCTTTACCACGGATGTGGCTGCCTCAGTGGCCTTTGGCGAAGTACAGTTCATTGCTGTTGGCACCCCGCCAGATGAAGATGGTTCAGCGGACCTGCAATATGTACTGGCTGCGGCGCGCAATATTGGCCGCTATATGACCGAGCACAAGGTGGTGGTCGATAAGTCGACGGTACCAGTGGGAACGGCAGATCGGGTTAAGGCGGCCCTTGCTGAGGAACTGGCTGCGCGTGGCGTCGAAATTCCGTTTAGTGTGGTGTCTAATCCTGAATTTCTTAAAGAAGGTGCTGCGATCGATGACTTTATGAAGCCTGATCGCATCGTGGTTGGCGCCCAAGACGAGCTGGCGGTCGATACCATGCGCCGTCTGTATGCTCCGTTTCAGCGCAACCATGAACGGATCTTGTTTATGGACGTGCGTTCGGCCGAACTGACCAAGTATGCCGCCAATGCCATGTTGGCTACCCGTATCTCCTTTATGAACGAGCTCGCCAATCTAGCAGAAACCTTGGGTGCCGATATTGAGTTTGTGCGCAAGGGCATGGGCTCGGATCCTCGGATTGGTTATCACTTCCTCTACCCAGGTACCGGCTATGGCGGTTCGTGCTTTCCAAAGGACGTCAAGGCACTGATCAGTTCCGGTAAAGAAAACGGGCATACCCTGCGTGTGCTAGAAGCGGTAGAACAAGCCAATGAAATCCAGAAACATCGTTTGGTTGACAAGGTCGTCGCCAAGTTTGGCAACGATCTCTCGGGCCACCGTTTTGCTATTTGGGGGCTGGCGTTTAAGCCGAATACCGACGATATGCGCGAAGCCGCCGCACGCGTGATTATTGAACAATTGACACGCCTGGGTGCGGATGTGGTGGCTTTTGACCCGGTGGCGATGGAAGAGGCCAAACGCGTACTCGGAGACAATCCTCGGGTCCATTTTGTCCAAGACATGATGGCCGCATTGCCTGCAGCCGATGCGCTCTTGATTGTGACCGAGTGGAAAATGTTCCGCAGTCCTGATTTTGACAAAATTAAACAATCCCTGAAAACTGCGACGATCTTTGACGGCCGCAATATGTATGATCCAGCCTGGGTTCGTAGCCTGGGCTTCGACTACCAGGCAATCGGTCGCTAAGGAGTTTTTATGGCTTTGCTGCAACAAATGTCATTAAATGCCACGAAACTGTCTGAGCGCCTGGCTGGCGCCAAGGTATTGGTGGCTGGTGATGTGATGCTGGATCGTTATTGGTTTGGTGATGTGACGCGTATTTCGCCTGAAGCACCGGTTCCGGTGGCACGTATCGGGCGGATGGAAGAGCGCGCAGGGGGGGCGGCTAATGTTGCGCGCAATATTGCCAGCCTGGGCGGGCAGGCAACCATACTGTCGGTGGTGGGGGATGATGAGGCGGCTAGCGCCTTGGAACGGCTCATGACAGCGGATGGGATTCGCACCTCGCTTAAGCGTGACGCCAGCATTTCCACTACCATCAAGTTGCGGGTCATCGCCAGACAGCAGCAGTTGATTCGGTTGGATTTTGAAGATGCGCCCAGCCATGAAATTCTGTCTGCCAAGCTGGAAGAGTATGAAAAGATTGTAGCCGAGCACGACGTGGTGATTCTGTCTGATTACGGCAAGGGCGGGCTGACGCATGTGATGGCCATGATTGCGTTTGCGCGTGCGCTTGGCAAGCCAGTACTGATTGACCCCAAGGGTGAAGATTACAGTCGATATGCAGGCGCCACCCTTTTGACGCCTAACCGTAGCGAATTTCGCCAAGTGGCGGGCAGCTGGCGCGATGAGGCTGAGTTTACGAAGAAAGCAGAACAACTGCGTAGTGAATTGCACTTGGATGCCCTGTTAGTCACCTTGAGTGAAGAGGGCATGACCTTATTCAGTGCTGATGGTGCGCTCCACCAACCGACTTTGGCGCGCGAAGTCTATGACGTGTCAGGCGCGGGGGATACCGTGATTGGCACGATAGGGCTGATGCTGGCTGCCGGGTTACCACTGCCTCAGGCTATGAAGCTGGCCAATGCGGCGGCCGGGATTGTGGTGGCCAAGCTGGGTACGGCAATTTGCCGCCAAGAAGAACTGTTCGCTCTGTAACGAAAGGATTGATTCATGGCTATCGTGGTGACTGGCGCCGCTGGGTTTATTGGCGCAAATATTGTCAAGGGACTTAACCTGCGCGGGCAGACCGACATTATTGCGGTCGATGATTTGACCCTGGGTGACCAGTTCAAGAATCTGGTGGATTGCGATATCAACCACTACCTCGACAAGCATGATTTCTTGCGCATGTTGGGTGAAGGTGAGTTTGATGGAGAACTATCCGCGATCATCCATCAGGGAGCCTGCTCCGACACCATGAACCACGATGGCAAGTACATGATGGAAAACAACTATCAGTACACCCTGTCGTTGTTCAACCATTGCCAGAACGAGGCGATTCCGTTTTTATATGCATCCAGTGCCGCCGTGTATGGTGCGGGTGACACCTTTGTTGAACAGCGTGAACACGAAGGGCCTCTGAATGTATATGGCTACTCCAAGTTCTTGTTTGACCAGGTATTGCGTCAGCGCATCAAAGAAGGGCTGTCGGCTCAGGTGGTGGGCTTCCGTTACTTCAACGTCTATGGCCCGCGCGAACAGCACAAAGCGCGCATGGCTTCGGTGGCTTTTCATCACTTTAACCAATACCGCGCAGACAACAAGGTAAAACTGTTTGGCGCTTGGGATGGTTGGGACAATGGAATGCAAAGCCGTGACTTTGTGTCGGTCGAAGATGTAGTCAAAGTCAATTTGTTCTTTCTGGACCACCCAGAGAAAAGCGGCATCTTTAACCTAGGTACTGGGCGGGCACAGCCGTTTAACGATGTTGCACTGAGTACCGTGAATGCCTGTCGCCGCCATGACGGCCAGCCGCCGCTGACGCTAGAACAGATGCTGGCGCAGGGGATACTGGAATACATCGATTTTCCCGATGCGCTCAAAGGAAAATATCAAAGCTTTACCCAGGCCGATATCAGTAAGCTGCGCGCTGCAGGCTATAGCGAGCCGATGCTGACAGTCGAGCAGGGTACCAGCCGTTATGTAGATTGGTTGCTGCAGAAGTAACCATTCAAGGATGGCGCAGTGGACGACTGTGCCATCCGCCTGTTTGGGGTGCTTGGGTTATTAATTGCTCATGAAAAATTGATTGAGAATGCTTGTCTTAACCGTTTCCCCGTAGGGCGCACTCTTCAAGTGCGCCAGGATTGGCGAAGGCGTAGCGATTGGCAGAACGGCGCACTTAAAGAGTGCGCCCTACACCCACTATAGCGAGCCGATGCTGACAGTCGAGCAGGGTACGAGCCGTTATGTAGATTGGTTGCTACAGCGGTAAGGTTTAAGGGCGGCGCAATGCATGTGCCGCTATACCCATTTTTAAAACATGGTTTCCGTGTTTGATGCACTCGGTATAATGGGGCATCAATCTGGAGAAAACTGTGTTCAAGTCACTGGAAGATTATATTGGCCACACCCCATTGGTGCGGCTCAAGCGCATGCCGGGTCAACACGGCAATACCCTGCTACTCAAACTCGAAGGCAACAACCCTGCGGGCTCAATCAAAGACCGTCCAGCGCTATCGATGATTCAGCGCGCTGAGGCGCGCGGCGATATCCGGCCGGGGGACACCTTGATTGAACCCACCAGTGGCAATACCGGTATTGGCTTGGCGATGGCGGCGGCACTGATGGGCTATCGTCTGATCTTAGTCATGCCAGAAAATTCAAGCGCCGAGCGGGTGCAGAGCATGCAGGCGTATGGTGCCGAGGTGGTGCTGACCGACGCCAGCTTGTCGATGCCAGGCTCGATTGACCGTGCGCGCCAACTACAAGCCGATGGAGTCGGGCTGATTCTCGACCAGTTTGCCAACCCCGATAATCCCTTGGCGCATTATGAAGGCACCGGGCCAGAAATCTGGCAAGACACCGAAGGGCGGATTACCCACTTTGTTTCCAGCATGGGGACCACCGGCACGGTAATGGGCACCAGTCGTTACCTTAAAGAGCAGAATCCGGCGATTCAGATTATAGGCGTGCAGCCAGAACCCGGCAGTCAGATTCCGGGGATTCGCCGTTGGGAAGAGCCCTATATACCCAAAATCTGCGACTTCAGCCGTATTGACCGCTTAATGCTGGTTTCCCAGCAGGCAGCAGAACAGACCACCAGGCGTTTGGCGCGCGAGGAGGGCATTCTCGCTGGGCCGTCTTCAGGCGGGGCGTTGGCGGCCGCGTTGATGCTGGATGCCGAGCTGGAAAACGCAGTCATTGTCAGTATTGTTTGCGACCGTGGCGACCGCTACCTGTCGACTGGATTATTTGCCTGAAGGACCGTGCATGGCTCAACACACCTACTCCCCCATCAGCGACACGCTTGAGAGCCCGCGCGAGTGGTACCAGGCCGCATTGCAGCGTGAAGGTTTTATTCACGATGACGCTCAGGCCGCTGCTATCGAACGACTCAACGATCTTTGGCTGCGCCTGCTGGATTTTAAGCGCTTACGTGGGCGCTTTCTCGGGCGCAGCCTGCGTACGCCGAGTGTGCCGCGTGGCCTTTATTTGTGGGGGGGAGTAGGGCGCGGAAAAAGCTTTTTGATGGATGCCTTCTATCAATGTGTGCCTTACCGGCGCAAGCGTCGGGTGCATTTTCACCATTTTATGGCTGAAGTGCACCGGCAGTTGCGTAGCGTGGCGCACGAGGCGGATCCCTTGGTGACCGTGGCGGCGCGCATTGCACAGACCACTCGGCTGCTGTGCTTTGATGAATTCCATGTGAGCGATATCGCCGATGCGATGATTCTGTCACGCTTGATGAGTGCCTTGTTCGAGCGTGGCGTGGTGCTGGTCACTACGTCAAACTACCCGCCTTCCGGTTTATATCCCAACGGCCTGCAACGAGACCGCTTCTTGCCGGCGATTGCGCTGTTAGAGAACAGTCTGGATGTGGTTTCGGTGGAAGGTGGCCATGACTATCGGCTGCGCGAACTGACCAGTGCCAACTTGTTTATGGTGCCAGACGATGCAAAGAGCCAGCAACGCATGCAAGAGATGTATCAGCGCTTAACCCATGGTACCGATGAGCTGGCGCATGAAATTGAAGTGTTGGGGCGAAAGTTGACCCTCAAGCATCATGCACCAGGCGTTATCTGGTTCGACTTTTTTGCCCTGTGTGGAGGCCCGCGTGCCCAGACCGACTATCTGGAAATCGCGCACGAATATCACACGGTATTTTTGTCGGGGATTCCACAGCTGACCGAGGCCCAATCGTCAGAAGCGCGGCGGTTTACCTGGCTGGTGGATGTGCTCTACGATCACCGAGTCAAACTGATTGCATCCAGTGCCGTGGAGGCTGAGCAGATTTACCTGGAAGGCGTGCAGGCCAGCGAGTTCTTTCGCACCGCTAGCCGCTTAACCGAGATGCAGTCCGACAGCTATCTGCAACTGCCGCATCTGGTGGATCAGTTTCAGCTCGACCCGTCGCAGTCGGTGGTCCTTTAACGAGAAGCAGGGGGAGTGGTTTCACACTCCCCGCTCTCGGCTCAGGGTCGTTTATTGCCGCGGGAAAAACACCACCGGAGTATGGTCAGACGCCAACTGCCCCACCAATTGTGCCGCAAACAAGGCGCCAGCGATCCGTGGGCGCAGGCCGCCTAGCTGACCCAGTACCGCGTAATCCAGTCTGCCACCACTGACTTGTGTTGATGAGGTTTGTGACACGATCGTCACATTATCGCTGGCTGCAAGGTAATTTCTACGCAGCAAGTTGCGCAGATCTTCTGGATTCCGATTAAAGTCGCCGAGCATCATCCATTGTCCTTGCCTGCCGCGCAAAGCGCGTACCGGGTCCCGGTCATTCGCCAAGGTAGTGAAATAATTATGCACCGCAGCCACCATCACCCCACTGTCCGTCCCTCCATTGGCCAAGGCATGAAACGAAAAAAAGAAATCGTTGCCGATACGGATGCCAATCACCGGCCGCCCATAGCGTACTGAGGCTGGCAGTACGATCACCTCATCGGCTTGTACTCTGGAGACGATCGCCAGGTTGACTCGGTTGGCTCCCTGATCCACGCGTGAAAAATAAATGAAGTAGTTATTCGGTCGCGTCGTAGTGCCCAGATTCCATAGGTATTCGGCCATCGGCAAACCACCCGCCTGAGGAAAAGCCCGCTGCGTGAGCTGTGCACTGCGCGGAACGTCACCGGCTTCTTGTAATGCCAGAATGGCGGCGGATGCGCTGCCCCCATTGAGCAACATGCGCACGCTGGTATTCCATTTACTTTCGACTGCAGCACTCGCGCCCTGCATGTTCCACGTCACGACGCGATAATCTTGAATTGCCGCATAGGCAGGTAGTGCAAGACCCAGACACAGGGCGGCGCTGACACAGCGTTTAAACCGGGACATTAACGCAGCTCCTGCTGTTGAGAACGCTTGATTGGCATATATTGCTGCGCCAGGGATCTACTGTTGCCCTGCGCCGGAATGAAGGCCCAAAGCATGCTGGCTGCGACCGGAACGGTCGCGACTTCCACGCATTCTTCCATACTAATGCTATAGGCAGACAGAAAGTGGGGGTTGTTGGATGCCAGGCAGCGACCAATGGACATATTTTTAAGCTGTAGCGCACCAGAGGCCACCAACAGCGGTAAAAATTGTTGTGACTGAACGTCGTTCAGGCAACTGGAGTGGATCACCTCACTATTCTCGTTGACCGTGACACAGGTGTTGGTCGCCAGACTTTTAAAACTCAGGCTACCGTTGCCGTTATAGGTGACATGCCAGTTCTTTTTTTCTGCCTCTTTAGCGATATAGTCAAATTGACTGTAGCCCCAAAGCTCTGATTCAGGAGCCGTCTGGTGGACCACCAGCAGATTGCCGTACTTCATGTTTAAGATTGAAATCGGTAATTCAGTTTCCAGGGCATAGGTCAATTGGCCAGCAAGCAGTGCCAATAGACCGGTGCCAAGGGAAAAGTAACGCGTTAGCGGAAACGAATGCATTGTGCAACCTCGTGGAATAGATAACCGGAGGTGGCACTGTGCATGATGCTATTGAGTGCCGGCAAGCCAGGGCGGTCGCCACCGTGGTGTAAGGTGGCGTTTTACTACGCTTAAGCCCGCGGCTTGTGCTCAGAAACCATGATTGCGCGCAACGTCTCGATACCAGTAGGCGCTTTTCTTCGGGTAACGCTCCAGCGTATCGCGGTCAACAAAGAATAGCCCATAGCGCTTCTTAAAGCCGTTAATCCAGCTGAAGTTGTCCAGTGTGGCCCACATATAATAGCCGCGCACATTCATGCCTTCGCCGATGGCGCGATGGATGACTTCTAGATGTTCTCGGACAAAATCGATGCGCATTTGGTCGTCTACCGTGTGCTGCTGGTTCAGCGTTTCTTGTGCGCCTATGCCATTTTCGGTGACATAAATCGGCAGCCCAGGGCGGTATTGATGTGCGCGCGCCAGCAGGTCATAGAGTCCGGGCGGATAGATTTCCCAGGCCCAGTCGGTATAGCGGCCCTGTGGGTTTTTGACAAACTTGAATAGCCCCTTGATTGAAAACTCGCAGTCTTCGTCCTTATTCCCGCTGGTGTTCAGACCAAAGCGGGTCTCACTGGCATCGGCGGAGGCGTAATGCGGGAAATAGTAATTCACGCCGATAAAGTCGACGCTGTCCTGCTGGAATAGATCCAGGTCGGCATGCGGCATTTCGGGCAAAATACCGTGTTGCCGATACAGGTTTAATGCTTCTGACGGGAAGTCACCAAGCAGGGCTGAATCGATAAACCAGCGGTTGTAGAGGGCATCTGCCAACCGTGCCGCCGCGCGGTCAGCCGGCGTGTCTTCTGCTGGGTAAACCGGGCACATATTCTGCACAATCCCGATCTTGCCCGGGCTCCCCATTGCATGAAACAGTTTGACTACGCGTGCATGGGTTAGCATCAGATTCCATGCTACTTGCACCCCGGCACGGTAGTCGTGTTTGAGCGGTGGGTGTAGCGCGGTAACGTAGCCGTTAAGCGTGGACCAAGAGGGTTCGTTAAAAGTCGCCCACAGCTTGACCTGATCGCCAAAGGATTCAAAGCAGATGCGTGCATAGCGTTGAAACGCCGCCATGGTGCGTGGGTTTTCCCAACCGCCATCCGCGGCCAGCGACTGTGGCAGATCCCAGTGGTACAGCGTGACATTGGGTTCGATGCCGGCGGCCAGCAAGGCAGCAAACAACTTGCGGTAGAAGGCAATGCCAGCGGGGTTAACCGCTCCGTCACCGTCTGGAACGATGCGCGGCCAGGCAATCGACAGGCGATAGCCGTTATGACCAAAGTCGTGCATCAAGCCAACATCTTCCTCCCAGCGATGGTAGTGATCGCATGCAATCTCTGGTGTGGCTTGCTGCCAGATTCGCTCTGGATGTTCACGGCAAAATACATCCCACTGCGAGTCCAGACGGCCATCTTCGTGCGCTGCGCCCTCAATTTGCAGTGCTGCGGTTGCAGAGCCCCAGACGAAATCGGTTGGAAACTGATATTGCATCGCCATCTCCAGATCGGGTTTGAACGGATCCCCGATTATCTGCTACCCGGGGAGTTTGCGGCAATCAAAGACCTGCGCAGAATGCGCAGGTCAGCGAGGCAAGTGCTTATTTGGTTTGTGTGGCAACCCACTGATGAATCTTGGCTTCCAGAACATTCAGCGGCAGCGAACCGCTGCCTAGTACCTGGTCGTGGAAGGCGCGCACATCAAACTTGTCTCTGAGTGCTTGCTGACTTTCAGCGCGCAAGCGCGTAATGGTCATCTGTCCCACTTTGTAAGACAGCGCTTGACCCGGAATCGCCAGATAACGCAGCACCTCGGTATGAACATCGCCTTTGCCCAGCGCCGAGTTTGCATGCATATACTGCTCCGCCTGTTGAATACTCCAGCCTTGGGAGTGCAGGCCAGTATCGACTACCAAGCGCATTGCACGCAGCATTTCTTCATTTAACTTGCCAAAATACTGCAGTGGCTCGGTTTCCATCCCCAGCTCACGGCCAATACTTTCACAGTACACCGCCCAGCCTTCTTCAAAGGCGTTATAGCTGGCGAACTTGCGATATTCTGGCTCGTTTTGCTGTTCCTGCTTCAAAGAAATCTGGAAATGATGACCAGGGGCCGCTTCATGCATCGCCAGGGTTTCCAGGCTCCACTTGGGGAGTTGCTGGCCGGGTTTGGTGTTGACATAGAAAATGCCAGGGCGACTGCCATCCGGGGTACCTGGATTGTAATACGCGACCCCCGCGGTATCTTCGGTTTCCTTTGGTACTGGGCGCACTTCATAAGGCGCTTTGGGCATCAGATTGAAGTACTTGGGTAATACCGGATAAATTCGCTCGCGGAAAGCCGTATAGTCAGCAATTTCTTGCTTAGGATCGGTCCAGAAAAATTGGGGGTCGGTTTGCAGGTATTTCCAGAATGACTTCAGATTACCCTTATACCCTGAGGCCACGCGCATCTGGTTCATTTCACGCAGAATCCGGGTCACTTCCTGGCGCCCCATCTGATTAATCTTGGCAACCGGTAGGGTGGTGGTGGTGTTGAGATCAGACTTGTATTGATACCAGGCTGAGCCATTGGGCAGAGCGCTATAGCCCAGAGACTTGAGCGGCTTGTAATCATGCGCCAGGTAGTCGGCCAGGTTTTGATAGGCAGGGTTGACAACGTTGGTGATCTTTTCACGATAAGCAGCCGTCAGGCGTTCGCGCTCAGCCTGTGGAATATCTTGCGGCATGGCAGCGATCGGCTTCCAGAAGGTGCTGTCTTCAACCTTGGGTGAGACATAGCCGCGCAGCTGTTCTTCCAGTGTTTTTGCCAGCGGACGGGATAGAGCAACCCCGTGGGCCGAGCCTTGGCGCATGCGCACAATCGCCTGCCGACTCCAAACGGCGAAACCATCCATTTTTTTCAGAAAGTCTTCATAGTCCTTGACCGTGGCAAAGCTGACCGATCCTTGTCCACTGCCTTGATCGGCAAAGGTAGAGGCTTTGCTGTCAAAATGATTCAGCGGCAATTGCCAAAATGGAAAATCAAACCCACGCAAGGCCATTTCACGGTCGTAGCGAAACATGTCATACGTAATACGATCATCAGGAGAAAGCGTGGCACGATCGATATTTTGGATCTGCTGCAGCGAGCGCTGTTCCAATTCTTTGGATTGAGCCAGCCAGGCATCCGACAAATAATCACCAAACTGATCATTCAACCCACTGACCCCCATATCCGGTGCGCTTAACGGATTCAAGGCCAGATTGGCTTGGTAGTAACGGTCGACCAAGCTACGTAACTGTTGCGCCGCCTGGGATTGGACGGGTGCTTGATTGGTCACCGGGGCGGCGACAGCCGTTAGAGACGAAACTGGGGCAATAAATGCTGATAGAGTCAAAAAAATAGCCAGACGAAGCTTCATATTGTGCCTTTATGGGTCATATAGACCTATGAATCATAATAAATGAGCAATTAATGATATTGATGATAGTCAATATGTATAGCTTCGTCATAACCAATCTGCATTGGGTAACAATAGTATTGGTGGAATGTTAGACATAAAAAAAGCAGCCGTTAGGCTGCTTTTTTCTAAGTAACATGTTACACGCGCTTCTTGAATTCGCCACCTTCACGGGTGTCAATTTCGATCTTGTCGCCGATGGCCACGAACGCCGGAACTGGCAGTTCAAAGGTGGTCCCTTTCAGGCGCGCCGGTTTCATTACTTTACCTGAAGTATCACCACGTACGGCAGGCTCGGTGTATTCCACTTCGCGTACAATGGTGCTTGGCAGTTCAACCGAAATCGCGCGGCCTTCGTAGAAGGTTACGTCGCACAGATCTTCCATGCCATCCACGATAAAGTGAATCGCATCGCCCAGATTGTCTGCTTCCACTTCAAACTGATTAAATTCAGCATCCATGAACACATACATCGGGTCGGCAAAATAGGTGTAGCTGCACGGCTTGCGATCCAGCGACACCACGTCAAACTTGTCATCTGCACGATACACGGCTTCAGAAGCGGCGCCGGTCAGCAGGTTTTTCATCTTCATCTTTACAACAGCGGAGTTACGGCCTGATTTATTGTATTCGGCCTTCTGTACTACCAATGGGTCGTTACCAACCTTGAATACGTTACCTACGCGAAGTTCCTGAGCGGTTTTCATTGCTAAAAAGTCCTGTGGGGGAATCGATTCCGACAAAGCCGGATATTGTATTGTTTTCCAATGGTTTGCGCCATCTTTGCAACACAAAATGTTGGTTTTTAAGCCACCAGCTAAGCGCTTGCCGCCATCCTTAAGGACGGGTACGGACAAACGTCATCAACTGGCTTGACAGGTCTCCGTGCGCCAACAGCGTTTCGGGCCAGTGTGCCGCATGCGTTTGCAGCACCGCTTGTTCCTGCTCGAACTGACGCCAGGCGGCGGCAATCCCTTGTCCATGGTTCCATGCATGATTCAGCGCCAACATTGCCAGACGCGCCGACTCAGGTAGCGTCTGAGTATAACGCTGCCAAAATGCGTCCAGTTTGACCCAGTGCGCAGCGTCCTGTTGCGGATAAATATGCCAGACAAAGGGTTTTTCTGCCAACTGAGCACGCATAAACGAGTCTTCGCCGCGAACAAAATTAACGTCGCAACTCCACAATAGATGGTCATAGCCAGGCTGATCGCTAAACGGTAACACCTGTATGGTTAACGCGCCTTGCTTGATCAGGTCGCCCGCCGCCAAGGGGCGTTTCCAATATCCGGCCGTGATGTCCAACAGAATCCGGCCCTCCGGCACCAGACAACGTACCGGCCGCGAGCCCGACGACCATAGATGTAGCAACTCTCCGACGGCCGGGTTCTCATAGGAAAACAGGCTGACGCGTAACTCACTGTCAACCCGTGGGGGCACACCGATACTGTTCCAGTAAGCCTGCTCAAGCGCAGGGTTCTGTTGCCAGTCGCGTACCGCGTGCGCTACGGTGCGCTCGGCGATCACGCCCCCGGTTTTGGCGCTGAACCCTGGAAAATAAAAATAGCGTTTTAGTGGTAGCGTCGGATGGGGCGAGACCATGCCATGGCAGCATTCCACCCAATCTTCCGCCGATAGATATTCAAGATTGATCCAGACCGGGGTTGGTTCACGGCTGGCCATCGCTGTCAGAAAGCTTTCGGGCAGGGTGCAGCCAAAGGCATCCATCACCACGTCGCCAGGTGTTACCTGCTCCAGAAAAAGGGCATCCCAACGCCGTACTTCAATCCCTTCAACCCACTGCTGACTGAGTGTCGGATCCAGTGCCGGACACAGGCGCGCAAAACTGACCAGATCGTCCACCCAGAGACGAATTTGCTGGTCATGCTCCTGGTGGAGCTGACGCGCCAGACGCCATGTCACCCCAATATCACCATAGTTATCGATGACATTACAGAACATATCCCAAGACAGCGGCGCAGAGTGATGACCCATACAGCAGTTTCCCATACATAGATGCGCCACAGCATAGCACTGTGGGAAGGATTGAATGCAATAACGAGGGAGGAGGAGGGAGGCCGCAGCTTGCGGGCGAACGCGTCCGGTGCGAGGACCTTGCGGTCCTCGTCTCCGGTTGGGCCCTAGTCGATAGTCAGCACCGTGCAGCCTGCAATTTTCCGTGTGTAGGCAGCTTCAGGCAGGTAAAGCCAGGATGATTCACCGTCAATTGGTTCGACCGCCCAATGTAGGCGGCTATCGACAATCAAACGGCAAACATCAGAATCTCTACGGGTCTGACGCGGGGGGCACAACACGGAAATCAGCGAAAACAGCTGTTGTTGGTGGAGGGGCGGGTTTGAAGGGATGCGATGGATTGCATTACTATGCTTCTCAGCCATGCTAACTCCTAACGTGAGTTGGTAAGGTTAGCGAGCTTGGGGTGGGCAAACACTCTGAGCTCGCGCTGTTTGCGGTTTTCTCTGCCGCAGATCCCAGACTATCTAGTAGGCTCGCGACTGACAATAGAGCGTGGTTGTTGGAAATTCTGAAAGTGTTGGTGGTTTATTCTGACGGCCTTTGGCTCTTGGCCTAATGGCTTTTGAATCCGCTGACGCGGATGATGATTTAGAGCCGGTCTCGCCCGGCGGGCGAAATACTTTCTTTTTTACCGAAAAAAGAAAGTATTCAAAGAAAACACGGCCCCGAAGTCCCGCTTGAATCCGCCCGAGAAAAGCTTGCCGAGGCAGTGCCGTAACTCGCCACGCGCTAGCGTCGCGTGGCTCAAACAGACGGCCCTTTAAAACCTCGGCAAGCTTCCCTCGGACGGCGCGGGCCTATGGGGATGTACAACCATGCTCTGCCAGCAACAGCGGGTAGGGCGCAGTCGTTCACTGCGCCGTATGGGGCACTCCACAAAATCTAAGCTGAGCGGCCCTTCATTCCCCATCAGGCACGAGCCGGAGGGAAATACCGTGGCAAGGTTTTAAGTCGCCATCTGTTTGAGTCGGTCGCGTTAGCGAGCGGCGAGTTATGGCGGCGCCTTGCCGCGGTATTTCCCTTCGGGGTTTCGAGTGAATGTCGGGGTCGCTTTTTCTTTGGTTGCTTTCTTTTGGCGAAGCAAAAGTAAAGCAACCCGCCTGTCGGGCGGGACCGACTCCAAATCAATTCCGCGTTAGCGGATTCCAACCGGGCAAGACCGGTTCTAAATCACCCCGCCCGGCGGGCGGGACCGAACTTAAACGTGTAATAGCAGGAACCGTCGCTCCCATGGACTGATTACATCGAAGAACTCGCGGAATTCCAGCTCTTTGATGGCCGCATAGGCATGAATAAACTTCTCACCAAACACCTCCAGCAATGGCTCACACTCCGCCAGCATCACAATCGCGTCATCCAGATGGCGCGGCAATTGATGTGGCTGCTCATAGGCGCTGCCAGTGAGCGGCTCGGATGGCGTGAGACCTTCTTTCATCCCCAGATAGCCGCAGGCCAGGCTGGCCGCAAGCGCCAGATAAGGATTGACATCCACCCCTGCCAGACGGTTTTCTACCCGGCGTGCTTCGGGGCCTGAGTGTGGCACGCGAATGCCGCAGGTACGGTTGTCGTAACCCCAGGACAAATTAATCGGCGCTGAGGTGTAACGCGACAGGCGGCGATAGGAATTGACGTAGGGGGCGAAGAATGGCATCGCTGGCGGCAGGTATTTTTGCAGACCGCCAATAAACTGGAAGAAGCGTTTTGATGGGGTGCCATCTTCATTAGAGAAGATATTGCGACCGGTTTGTTTGTCGATCAGGCTCTGGTGAATGTGCATGGCGCTACCAGGCTGCCCCTGCATCGGCTTGGCCATAAAGGTGGCGTACATATTGTTGCGGATTGCAACCTCACGCACCGTGCGTTTGAATACAAATACTTGGTCCGCTAGATCAAGCGCATTGCCGTGATCCAGGTTGATCTCCATCTGCGCCGTCCCCATTTCGTGGATCAGGGTGTCGATCTGCAGATTTTGTTTGTCGCACCAGTCATACAGCACATCAAAAATAGTGTCGTATTCAGCAATCGCGTCAATCGAAAAACTCTGGCGCCCGGCTTCGGTACGACGGGTCCGTCCAACCGGCGGGGTGAGCGGGATATCTTCATCCGGTTGAATTTCTACCAGATAGAATTCCATTTCAGGTGCGACGACCGGGGTCAGACCTTCGTCTTCATACAGCTTGAGAATGCGTTTTAGCACATTACGTGGCGCAAGCTCGGCTGGTTTGCCATCAAAACCAATACAGTCGTGAATAATCTGGGCGGTTGGTTCGGCGGCCCACGGAATCATCCGCAGGGTGGATGCATCGGGAATCAAGCGCATATCCGGGTCGGCCGGAGGGGTGAGATCGTGCTCTGGGTATTCCCCGGTTACGGTAAGGGCGAGGACCGCTTCGGGGAGGCGTAAACCTTCTTGCGGATCATATTTATGTCGCGGAACCACCTTGCCACGGGCAAGTCCGGTCATGTCCGGGATCAGGCATTCGATCTCGGTTATATTATTCTGGTTAAGCCATTGCGTAATAGTGTCTGCACTGTTCATAAATCCTCGGTTTCAGGGTAGTGATGCCCAGACCGCTTCCCTGACGCAAGCGATCAAGGTCCGATAGGCGTGTTAAAAATATTCAACATGCATTTAGCATCCTATGTTTCAAAACTACGCGCAAGCAATGCTTTTTGACATTGACCACTCGGGCTGTTGCCCTAATCCAACAAAGCTGATTGGCCAACAGTAGCCCAAGCCGACACAAACAGCGGTATTATTGCGCCGTGGCATGAACAACTGAGAATAGGGCAAGGTATGCAAAGCGATACACAGCAACAACGTAAAACCTTTGTGCTTGGAAGGGCCGGGCGCTATGGGGTGGCAAGTGTGCTGGTATTGTGGTTGGCCATCTGGGGATTCCTAGGATTAGCGGCGCCAAACATGGTGCGTCATGCGGCCCAACAGTGGGCGCATTCAATTGGACGCTCGTTGGAAATCGGCGATGTATCGATTCATCCCTGGTCCATGTCCTTAGAACTTGGGCGGGTTCGTTTGCTGGATAAAGACGGTCGTCCGCTATTTATTGCTCAGCATGTTCTGTTAAACACCATGCCGCGTGCCTTACTGATTGGTCACTGGCACGCAGAATTGTTGACTCTAGACCAGGCGCAATGGTTTATCGAGCGCGACAAACAGGGTAGTTGGAACTGGGCACGCCTGGTGCATGACGCAAAGGGGCCAGGGCCATCAGGACCCACGCCTAAAATTCTGCTCGACAAGTTGAGCGTGCAGCAAGGGCAGGTTGAGTTTGAAGACCAGGTCGCGGGTGGGCAGCGCTATCGGTTTCAAAAATTCAACTTGAACCTGCATGACCTCTCGACCTTGCCCTCTGAAGGTGGCTATGTGCTGTCAGCGGCCCTGGGGGAGAAAACGCAGCTTAAATGGCGCGGCAGCTTGGGGCTTGAACCGTTGTCTTCTGCCGGGCGCATCAGTCTGTCCAATCTTGATCTGGCTAGCGTCTGGCAATATGCGGCGCCCTACGTTCGCCTGCCCGCACCAACGGGGAATGTGTCGCTAGACATGAACTATATTTTTGACCTCAAGGGCGCCCACCCCCATCTGACCTTGAGTTCGATTTTTTCTCGGATTGACGCGCTACACCTCCAGGCCCCCGATGGTCAACATCGGCTGAGTTTGCCGTCTGGTGCTTTCGAAGACGGGATCTTCGACTTGCAGAAACATTCACTATTTTTTAAACGGATTCGACTGAGTAATGGCGATTTTAGCGCCGCGCGCGCTGCTGATGGTTCGATCAACTGGCAGGCAGCCTTGCCCGAGCGCCCGGTGACGCGTGGCGAAACCTCACCTGAATGGAAAGTTCAAGTGAATGATCTGCGTCTGGAAAACTGGAAGCTGGGTTTTTCCGATGCCAGTTTCGTGCGTCCATTGCAGATCTACACCGAGTTGCCGTCATTGTCGTTTGGCATGCGACAAAATACGCGTCAAGGACTGACGATCGAACGCTTGTCGGCCAGCTTGAAAAATCTGCAACTAGGCGAGGCCGGACAGCCTCCAGTGCTAGCCGCTGGGCTGTTGCAGCTGAGTGGTGCCTCGCTGGCTGAGCACCTGATTCATCCCGGTGCGGTGACCTTGCAGCAACCGGTGCTGAAGTTAGAGCGTTCAGCCCAGGGGCGCATTAATCTGGCGTCGATGTTTGTCTCTCGTCTGCCGCGCTCGCCGCTAGCCAAGACCTCGACCTGGAAGTGGTCGCTCCCCAGATTTGGAGTGAGCGGTGGCCAATTGAGCTGGCGCGACGCGCCACGCAGTCATCCAGTGGCACTGACACTGGACCAGATTACCGGCAGTCTGGTGCCGCACGAAGTTGGTGGCTTGTTTGATGCCAATTTCACCGCCAATGCAGGTCAAGGACGGATTAACTTTAGCGCGCTCTTGGATCCGACGGCAGGCAGCGCCAAAGGTCGGTTAACCACCAACGCCATCCCACTGGTACCTCTGGCACCCTATGCCCTTAGCGCTACACCGTTAACGCTGACGCGCGGGACGGCCTCAGTTGCATTGGATTTGACGGTGGATGCACAAGGTTGGCGTCTGCTGGGCCAGGCCGGGGTGGCAGATCTAGCGATACACGAGCCGGGCGAAAAAGCGCCGTTGTTGGCTTGGCATGCGTTGAATTTGACTGGGCTAAAACTGAGTGGGACGCCTCTCGTGGTTTCGGTGCGCGACGTGTTGCTTGACCAACCAGAAGCACGCCTAGTATTCGATCAAAAACGGGTTTCTAATATCCGGCGCTTGTTTAGCCAAAATACGGTGTCGGCTAACAGTGGAAAATCAACGCCAACCCCATTCGATGTCCGCACTGTCCATGTGCGCAATGGCAATCTGGACTTTACCGACCAGGGGATGAATCCGATGTTCTCATCAAAGATTCATAGCCTGACCGGCAGTATTACTGGGTTGTCTTCACGCAACGGGCGGCGGGGTACGCTGGCACTCAACGGTGAAGTCGACAAGGTGGGCGATGTGCGCGTGCGTGGTGCACTGGCTCCGTTGGCATTCACCGATAACGCCGACGTCACCCTGATGTTCCGTAATATTCCGCTGAACAGTCTCAACACCTATTCAGAAAACATTGCCGGCTGGCAGATCCAAGATGGGCGTTTGTCGGTTGAATTGCATTATGTGCTGAACCAGCGAAAGCTGGTGGGCGACAACCGCATTGTGGTTGAGTCGATCAAGTTAGGTCCACAAGTCGAACGCCCCGGTGTCAGCCGTTTGCCGCTCAGCCTGGCGGTCGCGGTGCTCGAAGACAGCAATGGGCGGATTGATCTGCGCCTGCCGGTCAGCGGCAATCTGGATGATCCACAATTCAGCTATGGTGGCTTGGTGTGGCAGGCTTTCGTTAATGTGGTTCAGAAAGTCGCCATGGCCCCGCTGCGTGCGCTGGGTTCATTGTTTGGTCTGGAGAATTTCGATAACGTTCGTTTCGTGGCTGGCGAAGCCGCGGTCGCGCCTCCAGAGCGTCAAAAACTAGGCCAGTTGGCGCAGATGCTCACCGAGCGGCCGCGGCTGAAGCTGCGCATTGCTGGTGCCTATGATCCAATCGCTGATCGTAGAGAGATGGCGCGGGCACGGGTGGATACGGCGATTCTGCATGCAGCCGGCAGTAACCTGGCACCAGGAGAGCCGCTCCCTGAAATTGACTTGCAGGATCCGGAAATGCAGACGGCAGTTAAAACCATGTTCGCCGCTCGCGTCGGTCGCTTGAAGCTGGTGGCACGCACGCTGGCGGACTCAGGAAAGCCAGACTTTTATGCCGCTTTGCGGCGCGAAGCGATTAACCAAGAGCCGGTGGATAATGCGGCGCTGATGGCGTTGGCGCGCGCGCGCGCAGACGGTGCCTTGAAATTCTTGCTGCAAAATCAGCCTTCCCTGGCGAGCCGTATCAGCCTGGATACGGTGCAGAGTGCGCACGCGAGTGCCGATGGCGTGCCGATGAGCATCGATCTGCAAGGGTTGTAACCGAAGTTTGATTGACTGGCGTCAAGATGCTGTACTACTCTATGTAGTGTAATTCTGCGCTGATATGCACTATATGTAGTGAAATGGACGGACAGGAGGAAAACGCGAGTGAAACAAGTAAAAAATGGCGCCATGGTGGAACAGGACATTTCCCGCGAAGTATTGCTAGAGAAATATGCAAAGAACGGCGAGAAAGATGTCAGTGCTGTACGGCGGCGTGTCGCACGTGCGCTGGCAGCCCCAGAGTCCGACCCTGAGCGTTATGAACTGGCGTTTTTTGCAGCGCTGGATGGCGGCTTTATTCCTGGTGGCCGGATTAATTCGGCTGCAGGTACCGATTTGCGCGCCACCCTGATCAACTGCTTCGTGCAACCGGTTGGTGATTCGGTCAGTGAAGCAGTGGGATCCAAGGTAGGGATTTATTCTGCTTTGCTGCAGGCGGCAGAAACCATGCGCCGCGGCGGTGGGGTCGGCTACAACTTCAGCCGGATTCGTCCCAAGGGCGCACGGGTCAAGGGTACCAATAGCCGGGCTTCTGGCCCGGTCTCTTATATGCGGGTATTTGACCGTAGTTGCGAGACGGTTGAGTCGGCCGGTGCGCGCCGTGGCGCCCAAATGGGGGTGCTGGATTGTAGCCATCCGGATGTTGAAGATTTTGTGCATGCCAAAGACCATGGCGACCTGAAAAACTTCAATCTATCGGTTGGGGTTTCAGACGAATTTATGCAAGCGGTTGATCAAGACCGCGACTGGCAGTTGGTGCACGAGGTTGAGCCATCCTCAAGTGGTTTCCCCGATAGCTTCCAACGTGAAGACGGTCTATGGGTTTACCGCGTGCTGCGCGCGCGCGATTTGTGGCAACAGATCATGGCGTCAACCTATGATCATGCCGAACCCGGCGTATTGTTTATGTCCAAGATTAATCGCGATAACAATCTCAGTTATTGCGAAGTGATCGAATCGACTAATCCCTGCGGCGAACAGCCGCTGCCGGATTATGGCTGCTGCGATCTGGGTTCGATCAATCTGACACGTTTTGTGCACGATCCATTTGGTGCCAAACCGAGTTTCAATTTTGCCAGCTTCAAAACGGTGGTGCAGAGCTCGGTACGCATGTTGGACAATGTGCTCGATCTAACCGTGTGGCCGCTGCCAGAGCAACAGCGCGAAGCCCAGAGCAAGCGTCGTATCGGCTTAGGCTTTACCGGTCTGGGCGATGCGCTGATTATGCTCAAAATCCGCTATGACAGCGAAGCGGGCCGCATGCTGGCGGCGAAAATCTCCGAGTGCATGCGTGACACGGCCTATGAAGCCTCAGTCGATCTGGCACTAGAGAAGGGGGCTTTCCCGCTATTTGACGCTGAAAAATATTTGGCAGAGCCGCATTGCGCCAGCCGCCTGCCCGATGAGATCAAACAGCGAATTGCCAAGCACGGCATCCGCAATTCACACCTGTTGTCGATTGCCCCAACCGGCACCATTTCGCTGGCGTTTGCTGATAATGCTTCCAACGGGATTGAACCGCCATTTTCATGGTTTTACACCCGCAAAAAACGCATGGCCGATGGTAGTACCCAAGAGTATCTGGTCGAAGACCATGCCTATCGCGTCTATCGCATGCAGGGTGGCGATGTAAAAAACCTGCCAGACTATTTTGTCTCGGCGCTGGACATGAGCGCGCTGGACCATATGCAGATGGTGGCAGCGGTTGCCCCATTTATTGATACCGCGATCTCAAAGACCGTGAATGTTCCGGCTGACTACCCGTTTGCCGAGTTTGAATCCTTGTATATGCAGGCCTGGCGTGCCGGGCTGAAGGGCATTACTACCTACCGGCCCAATAGTGTGGTCGGTTCAGTGTTGTCGGTAGAGCCCACCAAGGCTACGCCGCAAGATTTGTCGGCCAGCCAAGAGGGGGACCCTGACCGGCGCATTACGCTCAACAGTGCACCGAGTCCCGCACTGGCCAGTCTGAAGTGGCCTCACCGACCCAAACTTAAACACGGTAACCCGTCGTGGACCTATATGGTCGAACACGACAGCGGTGATTTTGCTGTGTTTGTCGGCCATGTCGAAAATGGCCACAAGCAACCGTTCGAGTGCTGGGTCAACGGTAATGAACAACCGCGCGGTCTGGGTGCAGTGGCCAAGACCCTGTCGATGGACATGCGTTGCCGGGATCTGGCCTGGCTTACCATGAAGCTCGATTCATTGGCGCAAACCTTTGGTGACAAGCGTTATGCCATCGAATTGGGCGACAGTGTGGTGCATGCCAGCTGCGCGGCGGCGGTGCTGGCGCATATTGTGCGCTATCGGGTTGAGCAACTGGATGGCCTGACCCCGCAACCGGGGGATTCAACCCCGGTGATGGATGCCATGTTTGCCCGCAAAGAACCCAAGTCCGGCACCGATGGCACCATGAGCTGGTCGGTGGATGTTTCCAATCCGCAAACCGGTGACGATTTTGTGCTGTTTCTTAAAGAGCTGGTGTTGCCCAATGGGCAACGTCGTCCGTTCTCGATGTGGATGGCCGGCAGCTACCCACGTGAACTTGATGGCTTGTGCAAAATGCTGAGCATGGACATGCGGGTGATTGATCCGGCCTGGATCGGCATGAAACTGCGTAAATTATTGAACTACGCCGAACCACAGGGCGACTTCTTTGCCCGCTTGCCTGGCAGCGAAAAGTCGCAAAGCTGGTCGTCTACCGTGTCTTATGTGGCGCGGCTGATTATCCATCGCTACTCGATGCTCGGTATCCTGACCGACGCAGGCTTACCGGTCGAAAACATGGGGGTGATGGTGCCAGAGCAGGGCGACCTGTTTGAAGATGGCAACGTCGAGCAAATGCGCCCGGTTGCCGGCAAGCCCTGCCCTGAGTGTGGCAACCATGCCCTGATCAAGCGTGATGGCTGCGAATTCTGCACCGCTTGTGGGCATGTGGGGGCGTGTGGTTAGGAGTGATCGTCAGTTGACCATAAGTTGAGCACCCATCTCTGGCTCAGGGTTTAGGATGGGTTGCTGAAATTTAGCCCAATCAGCTTGCATGATTTAAGGCAGTTCCTCTCACGGGGAACTGCCTTTAGTTTTTGTAGCGGTACGCCCGCCATCTCTGACCCAGGTCACACCTAGTTTGCCGTGGGTAAAGCCTGCCGCACAGGCTAACGCTAGCCAGGGGGGTCAGCCTGGCCAAGTCCGGTTATGCGCCGCTGGCGGCAAAAATGATTATTTTGTCGCGCAATGTATACGTCATTTTAATGATTTATGTATATTTCTTTTGATTAAAATCAATTATTAATAACGTTTGCAAAGAATCGAAAAATATCTGTGAAATTATGTCAATTAATGACATTGAACTAATTTCATATTGAGGTATTTGTGTCTATCACTCCCCCCTCTTGTGTTTCCTCCCTATTTAGCGAAATCGACTGGTGCCATGCATGGCGGCGGCGGCTGAAATGAACACTGGGAAACGTACCGTGGCGCAGTATTTTTTGAGCCCACTGCTGCATTGCAAGCGCAGCTGAAATCGTCATCAAACTAAGGATAAATCTATGAAGAAATCCATGATCGTCTTGTCGATGCTGTTGCTGCCAGCTTGGACCTATGCAGATAGTACCAATCAGCGCGAAGTCTTGATCGGCCAGATCGAGGCGCATTACAACAATCCGCAATTGATGTCACCGAATTCACCCGTGTTGCGTATGTTTTTGCAAGATGCGCAAAGCGCAAATCCCGGTGTCAGTGCCCAAGACTGGAATGTGGTGACGAGCGAGACGGCAGCAGCGTTTCGCCATATTCTCACCCAACCTGGTGGCCCGTTGGACCGTATGTTGCATCAGGCGCTTGCCAGCTTGACCGATGCCGAACTGCAGCGCATGGCGCTGATCAGTGCCGATCCCGCCTACACCAAATTTCAAAATGGCATGCAGCAACCGAAGATTCAGCAACAACTGATGACATCCTTAAGCGCCAGCGCGATGCAACTTGGCGCGCAGTTAAATCATATCTTGCGTCGTCATGGATTGCACACGGTTAATTAATCAGCTAATGATCGGAGCAATATTGATTAGACTAATCGTTTAATCAATATAAATTGGCAATTAGATTATTAAGGAAAATTTAAAAAAATATAAAGGTGGTGTATGCGTAAATTATTATTTAATATCGCAAATCGTAAAATATACGGTTTATTGTTATGTACTGTATTTGTATCCAGTTTAATTTATGCTGGTGATATGCATGTTGTCAATGAAACTAAAGTTTATGGTTACCCATCAATAAATATCAAGGCTATAGAAAAAATGCCAGATCAAGGCTATGTGCTTGCTGGTGATGTGAGTGGACGTGCTTGGGTGAGCAAGATTGATCAACATGGTAAGCAAGTGTGGGAACACATTGTTCCCGGATTATCTAGTGTACCAGTCAGTGGTTATCAAGATATCGTGACTTTGGCAGATGGAAGTGTTTTTCTGTGTGGGGCCGCCGATACTAAATTAGGTAATCCTAAGCTACCTGGTTTGCTGTCACGTGTTGATGCCAGAGGTATTATGATTTATGAAAAAAATATTTTACCAAATATAAATGATCACTTTGTTTATGCGAAAATTCAAGCTTGCCAAGCATGGAATGGAGGTATTGTTTTAGTGGGATTAGTTTCAATTGAGCCTACACGAACCACTCCTGCTCGCGCTCATCAATGGGTTGCTTTTCTGAATACAGCAGGCGATGTTTTGTGGGAACGTTTATATGATTTTCCTAAAAATGCAACCTTCGAGATCCCGTCATTCGCAATTTCAGGTGATGACTCTGTCGTTTTTACTCAGCCCATTCGTAAAGATAAATTGCCATATAATTTCCATACAGAAGTGTTTAAAGTAAATAAAAAAGGAGAGATGGTCAGCCACGTAGTCTGGCCGGGTGAGTGGTCGTTTGTTCGAGAAGTCAATAAAAATAATCAAAATAAACTAATTGGATTTTTAACTTTGGATGATGGCTATATTTATAGATTGATTAACGATGATTTATCTATCAAGAATGATGTGAAAACATCGATTAGTGGCGCGCGTAAATTTAGATCACCTCTTGCCAGTGATGGACGATCTATCTATATCTTTGAAGATGAACATAAATTGTTGGGTGGTTATGTTAAATCAGTATATAAAATTGATGAAAGTGGCAAGGTTGATCGTCTTCAAATACCATCTAAATACACTAATTTTTTTACTGCAGTTTCTAGAAATAACAACAATGGAAAGTATTTAACAGCACTTAGTTTTGATTTTAACTCAAAGTTTGCAGATTTAAATTCTAAAATTGGAGCAACTTTACTTTGGTTGAAGCTTAAATAATTAGAGTGAAAATGCGTGATGAATTGACGCCGCTAGAGGCTGAAAATGATCTGACCCTAACGAGTAGCTAATCAGCTTATCATCAGCGCTATCTCGGTGTTTTGAAAAACCCAGTGGATTAAAACCGCCACTGGGTTTTTTCATGGCTTAAGATTTAGCCGCGTCGAAAAGATCTCCATCGAGATTGCTGATTTTTACTCAATAGTCTTGTGCGCCTCGCCGGGTTTTTACTCTTGCGGCTAGGGCGCATACTCTGCTTTTTACCAGGCCTTGGTGGTCTGGTGAGGCTCCCGCTTGGGGAACCATTCTGTTAAGGATCTCTTATGACGCACGCTACGATTCCCCCCTTTGGCTTGGGCACCTTCCGCCTCAAGGGACAAACTGTGATTGACTCAGTCAAGAACGGTCTTGATCTCGGTTATCGGTTGATCGACACGGCGCAAATCTACGCTAACGAGGCCGAAGTCGGTCAGGCGATTGCTGACTCGGGGGTTGCGCGCAAGGATCTGTTTTTGACCAGTAAGATATGGATCGACAATCTCGCGCACGACAAACTGCTGCCTAGCCTAAAGCAAAGCCTGACAAAGTTGCGTACCGAACAATTGGACCTGACGCTGATTCACTGGCCTTCCCCCGGCAACGCCGTGCCAGTGGCGGAGTTTATGGCGGCGCTGGCCGAAGCCAAGGCGCAAGGCTTGACGCGTTTGATTGGCGTATCCAACTTCAACATTGCTTTGCTACAGCAGGCCATCGATGTGGTTGGCGCATCAGACATCGCCACTAACCAGATTGAGTTACACCCCTATCTACAGAATCGCAAACTGGTTGCGTTTGCCAAGCAAGCTGGAATCCAGATTACGTCATACATGACTCTGGCTTATGGGGCTGTGTTGAAGGACCCGGTGATTCAGCAGATTGCCGCTACGCATCAGGCAACGTCTGCACAGGTGGCGCTGGCGTGGGCGCTACAGTCTGGTTATGCCGTGATTCCGTCTTCAACCAAGCGGGCGAACCAGGAAAGCAATCTGCTGGCCCAACAGCTGCAACTAAGCGCTGACGACATGGCGCAGATCGCCAGGCTGGATCGCAATCAGCGTTTAACCAATCCAGCTGGCTTGGCGCCAATCTGGGATTAAGCTAAGAATTTAGTCTGCGAGCCAGGCCTTAACGGTCTCGCGGACGTCTGGAAGACAAAGCAGTTGCCAACAGGATGCCGTGCAAGCGTAAAATATTTTCAAGCTTAACCAATGGCTGGATGCATTAAAGAATAGTTCAGCGTGGCCCTAGTGATTAAAACTGAGCGATTGTTAATCGCGCGCGTGACTCCATATACTATTGCCATGGCAAGTCATCGCCTTACCATAATGGTCAAAATCCAATGAGTCGACTGAATACAACCCCTTATTCAATGCTTGATCTGGTGCCTATCGTTCAAGGTGGCAGCGTGGCCGATGCGCTACGCAATACCACGCGTCTGGCACAACATGTGGAACATTTGGGCTTTAAGCGTTTTTGGCTGGCCGAGCATCACAATATTCCGGGGGTGGCGAGTTCAGCCACCGCACTATTAATCGGACAGGTGGCAGAGCAAACCACCACCTTACGCGTCGGCTCGGGGGGCATCATGCTGCCTAATCACGCCCCATTGGTGGTAGCCGAACAATTTGGCACGTTGGCAACTTTGTATCCGGGGCGGATTGACCTGGGATTGGGACGTGCTCCGGGGACCGATCAACTGACCGCACGCGCGCTACATCGTGACCGCCAGGCCGCAGACGATTTTCCGCAGCAAGTGGCAGAACTGCGTGCCTTTCTGGCCCCAGCATCCCCTGGGCAAAAGGTGATGGCGGTGCCAGGTGCCGGAACCGAGGTCCCGGTTTGGCTCTTGGGTTCAAGTTTGTTCAGTGCACAACTGGCGGCTCAACTTGGTTTGCCTTACGCGTTTGCCGCGCACTTTGCCCCCGCCAGTTTGCTGGATGCGCTGGCGATCTATCGCGACAACTTTCAACCCTCTGCCGTGCTGGACAAACCCTATGCGATGGTTGGCATCCCCTTGTTAGCGGCTGAAAGTGACCAACACGCACAGCATCTGGCGACGACGGCCTATCAGAAATTTCTTGGCCTGGTGCGTGGACAACCCGCTCCTCTGGCTCCTCCGGTTGAGAGCATGGAGGGCTTATGGAGCCCACAAGAAGAATTTTCTGTGCGTCAAATGCTGGCTGCTGCGATTTTTGGCAGCGCCGCCAGCGTACGTGAGCAGCTTGCTGACTTGCTAGAAAAAACCCAGGCAGATGAAATCATGCTGACGACCGATTGCTATCGTTATGCCGATCGTGCACGTTCGTGTGAAATTGTCGCTGCGTTAATGCGCGCCTAAGCCCCCTGAACATTGCCGTTCAGAGGGTTTAGGTTGGTGATTAAGCGGGTGCTGAAACGAAATACTTTCTTTTCAACCAGAGCGAGACATTCACTAAGCCAATCATCACCGGCACCTCAACCAACGGCCCGATGACCGCAGCAAATGCCACACCAGAGTTGATGCCATACACCGCCACCGCCACGGCAATCGCCAGTTCAAAATTGTTGCTGGCGGCGGTGAACGACAGCGTGGCGCACTTTTCGTAGCTGGCCCCCAGGCGCTTGGTCATGAAGAATGCAAAGACAAACATCACTACAAAATAGATCAAGAGCGGAATCGCAATCCGCACCACATCGAGTGGAATGCTGACCATCATCTGGCCCTTCAGGCTAAACATCACCACGATGGTAAACAGTAACGCCACCAGGGTGATGGGCCCGATCTTGGGGACAAAGTGGCTGTGGTACCAGTCTTTGCTGACAAAGTGCAGCATTACCACGCGGGTAAGTACCCCGGCGATGCAGGGAATCCCCAGGTAAATAAACACACTCTTGGCGATCTCTTTGATCGAGATATCCACTACCGAACCAGTCAAGCCAAACCATGGCGGTAGTACGGTGATAAACAGCCAAGCATACACGCTAAAAAACAGCACCTGAAAGATCGAATTAAACGCCACCAGACCAGCGGCGTATTCGGTTGAACCCTTGGCCAATTCGTTCCAGACAATCACCATCGCAATGCAACGCGCCAGGCCAATCATGATCAGACCGACCATGTATTCTGGTTTGTCCTGCAAAAAGGTAATCGCCAGCACAAACATCAGCATCGGACCTACTAGCCAGTTCTGCACCAATGACAGCCCTAATACCTTTTTATCGCGAAACACGTCAGGTAGTTCTTCATAGCGCACTTTGGCAAACGGTGGGTACATCATCAAAATCAACCCGGCTGCAATCGGCAGGTTGGTGGTGCCAAGCTGAAAGCGATTAATAAACGCGCTAGCGCCGGGTAGAAAAACACCCAAGCTGACGCCCAGCGCCATGGCGGCAAAGATCCAGACTGTCAGATAGCGGTCCAGAAACGAGAGTTTTCTGCTCACGGTACTCATGGTGATGGTTCTCCAAGAGAAACTAGTATTGGCTGAAGCATCAGGTCAGCCGGAAGTGTTAAGCCATAGCCACCAGGTGGTTCATCATGCGAGCCGCGTTTCCGGTACCGATAAACATGACGTGGTAAACAGTGTCGCTCATGACGGGGCTCCAAATGGGGGTCTAGTGATGAATCAGTTGCTGCAAGCGTTCAACGCCAACCGGCTCTTCTGCCTGTAATGGAACCACGGCCCAGCGTTTAGCATGCAGGCTGGCCACCAGGTTGATCTGCTGTTGTTCATTGGATGCGCGTTGGCGTAATAACGAAGAAACCGGGTGGGCCATTGCCAGACTGTTATTGACGATCCAGGCCCAGGGTTCTATCTCTGCGCGGCGCAGATCAGTTTGCAAGTTTGCGGCTTCCAGTACCGGGGTGGTCTCTGCCAGGGTGACAATCAGTACCTTGGTTTGCTCGCTGTCTTGTAACTGCATCAACGGTGTGCTGAAGTGCCTGCCGGTGGTCCCCATCTGGCGGGCAATCTCCCGGTGATACGCCCCGGTGGCATCCAGTAATAACAAGGAGTGGCCGGTGGGGGCGGTGTCCATTACCACAAATTGTTTGCCGGCCTCGCGGATCACCCGCGAGAATGCTTGAAACACCGCAATTTCCTCGGTACAAGGCGAGCGCAGATCCTCTTCCAGCATTGCCTTCCCTTGGTCGTCTAAATCTTTACCCTTGGTGTCCAGTACATGCTGGCGATAGCGCTCGGTTTCTACCTGCGGGTCAATGCGGCTAACGCTGAGGTGTTCTTGTGCGCCATTGAGCGTATCGGTTAAATGTGCCGCCGGGTCAGAGGTACTCAGGTGTACCGGATAGCCTCGGCGCGCCAACTCAAGCGCTACCGCTGCAGCCAAGGTGGTTTTTCCCACTCCGCCTTTGCCCATCAGCATGATCAACCCATGGCCCTTGTCCACCAGACCATCCACTAGCGAGGCCAGACTTGGGAATGTCGGGCTTGGCTGAAACTCGGCCAGATCTTCCTGTGGATAGGGAGTGCTTGAGAGCAGACACCTGAGAGCGGATAAACCTACCAGATTGACTGGCATCAGGGGAATGCGATCTTGGGGAAGAGCGTTCAATACAGAAGGCATTGCGACCAGTGCAGCTTGTTCGCGCTGCCATAGCGCAATCGCTAAGGAATCTCCGACTGTCGCCGATTCGGGCAAGATGCCATTGATGACCAAAAACTGCCGAGTGAGTCCGATGGCCGTTAATTCTTCATGGGTACGCGCCACTTCGCGCAAGGTTGAAAGCTGCGCACGCGCCACCAGAATCAGGCGGGTACGCTGAGCATCTGCCAAGGCTGCAACTGCAGCCTGATATTGTGTGCGTTGCTTTTCCAAGCCAGCCAGAGGCCCCAGACACGAGGCATCGCCTTTAGCTTCAGTTAAGAAACCACTCCAGGCTCCAGGCAGTTGCAACATACGGATAGTGTGCCCGGTGGGAGCGGTATCAAACAGAATGTGATCGTAGTTTTCTACTAACTCGTTATTAGTCAGTAAGGCAGTGAATTCATCAAATGCGGCTATCTCTGTGGTACATGCTCCGGATAATTGTTCTTCAATACCTTTGATGACTGCCTCCGGCAAGAGCCCGCGTACTGGGCTAACAATGCGTTCGCGATAAGCTTGTGCGGCTGCCTGAGGGTCAATTTCTAGCGCATCAAGACCGGCCACAGCGGGGATGGCGGTCACCTGATTGCCGATATGAATGTCAAATACTTGCCCCACATTAGATGCCGGATCGGTGCTGACCAATAACACCCGCTTACCCTGATCTGCCAGGTGGATCGCAGTGGCACACGCCAGGGAAGTTTTGCCTACACCCCCTTTGCCGGTAAAGAACAAAAAAAACGGCAACTGATCAAGAAAATGCATAGCCAGCCTTTCGGGGGAGATTAGCAGCAGTGGCTTTTGCCGGAACAACATCCAATGGATGGTGTGACCTCAACAATGGGCAGCAGGCTAACTTTTGACCAGCGTGCTAACTCGCCCCTGCGTGGATAGCGACCCGCCAGTGCAATTGCACCATCCACCAGAATCAACGGCAGGGCTTCTTGTCCGCTTTGTTCCAGATAGGCTTTCACCACCGGGTTTTCTGCAAACACCAACGGTTGCTGCGCTAGGTTGTAGCGCTCAATCGTTCCACCGTTCTGCTTAAGCCAATCAACGTTGGTAGCAAAAGTCACCAATGTTTGGTCAACGTCAACACCGCACACCCCGGTGCTGCAGCACAACGCCGGGTCAAAAACCTGAATTACAGCCATGGTTTACTCCTTAGGGCCGCCGAGCACGGCGATCTTATTCAATGCTTGTTTGAGTGCAGTTTGGTCTTGTTCCAGCGAGGCAAGCGGTAACGCTAGAAAAGCTTCAATCCGGGTACGCAAAACCTGATAGGTGGTCATAAATGCCGCATTAATTTCTTCATCCGTGCCGGTGGCATGCGCTGGGTCTTCAACCCCCCAGTGCGCGCGTACTACCGGCCCCAGATACGCCGGGCAAGTTTCCCCTGCAGCGCTAGCGCATACAGTAATGACGATCTCCGGGGTATGCGCTAGATGGTCCCATGATTTGCTGGACAATCCACCGGTGGCGATTCCCTGTTGTGAGAGTAACGCCAGCGTACGCGGATGAACCTGACCGCTAGGATGGCTACCGGCACTCATTGCTAGCCAGCCCGAAGGTGCCAAGTGATTAAAGATGGCTTCTGCCAAAATTGAACGGCAGGAATTACCTGTGCATAAAAACAGAATGTTCATCGAATTCAGTTCTCCATGGACGGCAGCGGTGGCAACAGATCAGACGAACAGCAAGAGGCTGAGCGCAGCTCGGCACATTGTTCTGGGTGCCCTTTGCAACACTCTTCAGTCAGATAGGCGATCAGATCTAGCATTAATGGCAGATTGGCGCGGTAGCGCTGATAGCGACCTTGTTGCTCTACCGTAATCAGCCCGGCCTGGGTCATGCCCTTCAGATGAAACGACAGATTGTTGGCGGGTAGCGCCAGCGTGGCTGCAATCTGCCCGGCAACCATGCCTTCTAACCCTTGCTTAACCAAGAGACGGTAGATGTCGAGACGGATACCCGAAGACAAGGACTCGAACAATGTGGTGGCGGCTTGTTTTTCCATAATTCAACTATACAAGAACTATTGAAATAATGTCTAGTTTGTTTCAAAAACGTAAAGCGGCCTTTTGTGTTTGCTGACATTGATATGACCTGACGGGTTTGATCGGGCCATTAGTCTCTAGAGATTCATGGCCCCACGTGAGCAGTCGATCCAGCCACCAACACCGTGAAATGCTTACAAAATGGGCGGCGTTAATATACGAGCCAGCTTGATTGTTCTTAGATAGTTTAAGAATTATCGCTGTACTCGCAGTACTGACACCCGTTGTGTTCACCCCTGATCGCTAGGTAGATTTGGCTAGTGGCATGTGCCACGACTTGAGACGCGGGTCCAGGGTGACGATCTCTCTCTGAAACCGATGACCGATTCTAACTTGAATTATTAGGAATCAATCGATGACACTATGCCAAATAGTTCTCTGTAGCCATCGGCTGGTAAGTGTCAACCCTGCTTTTTGTTTTATTGGTTTCGCGAGTATTGGTCACCAACCTCCCTCGATTCTCAATTTAGCAAGCGGTATGAGCGGCAAGGATTGGGCCATACAAAATTTACCCATGTACTCGCTGTAGTTATCCCCCTCAACTTTTAGGAAGACATGCAATGAGCGAACTAGAGAAGGATCTGAAAACCCAACTTGAAACGGTGACGGGGGCGATTCCCGTAGTCAAGAATTTGCCACAAGACCTGTGGGATCAGGTCGCTGGTGGGACGTTTAGGTCGTACACCTCATTTAATCAGTATGTGGGCTAAGCACGACCTTAAGAAGTTACAGAAGGGCGGCAACTCAGATTGATTGTTTTGTCGCCCTGTTTCTCAAATTAGGGTAGGTAAAACTAAGCAATGAATATTCCAAAGACGCTAGAGGTCATTGTTAAGATAACGGAGCGCTGCAACATTAACTGCAGCTATTGCTACATGTTTAATAAGGGAAACGAAGAATTTCGTTCACGTCCCGCATACATGTCTGAAGAAACTGCGCTTGACGTGGCTAAGTTCCTGGCAGAAGCGGCCTCTACCCACAGTCTTGAACAACTCCGGATCGTTTTTCATGGTGGCGAACCGATGATGATGAAGCCTGTACGTTTTGAGCGAATATGTGCACTTCTCGATGAATGGATCAGCCCTCACACCCATCTGGTACTAGTGATGCAGACGAACGCTATGCTAGTGAGCGACGAGTGGCTTTCTGCACTAGTCAGGTATGGCGTTGGCGTTGGCGTCAGCATCGATGGTCCGCCGGAATACCACGATATAGATCGCGTAGACCACAAAGGTGGTCCAACCTATCCGCAGGTCGTCGCTGGATTGCGGCGATTGCAGCAGGCTGGAGAAGAAGAGCTTCTGCTACCCCTTGGTTCAATTTCTGTTGTAAACCCGCGTTTTGATGGTGGAAAGGTCTTTGAACACTTGGTCCATGAGTTGGGCCTCAAAACATTAAATTTCCTGCTACCGATCGATACCTATGAATCTTTTAATCATCATGGCCGAATCGAAGGCTATGGGCAGTACATGCGAGATGTCTACAAAGCATGGGCTGATCTCGGAGATCCTAGCGTTCATGTCCGGTTCATTGATGAAATACTGTCATTCATGGGAGGGGGCCGCCAAACTGCCGAATGGCATCAGTTGCGCCGGAACACGCTGCCCTTCTTTGTTATTGGTAGTAATGGCGACTTGGAGCCTGACGATGCTCTGAAGCCAGTCAACCCACGAGTATTTGGTCGGTGGAATGTAAGCGCCATTAGGCTGGATCAATATTTGGCAATGCCAGAAATTGTTCGCCTGGTAGAGGACACAAGCGTCTTGCCGTCCGCTTGCAGTGGGTGTTGTTGGCAGAACGATTGTCAGGGCAGCGCTGGACGCTCTATCTCTCGCTATAGTATCCGCAACGGCTTCGCCAACCCTAGTTTTCTATGTGATGCAATCAAGCTGGTCTACGGTTATGTCGCTGCAAGCGCCCTCAGAAGCGGGCTCGACTACGACAAACTTATCGAATCCATTAAGCCTTATGACTCTAGTGGTCAATCCTCATCGATACGCGTGCCCCTGAAACCACCAATAGCAATTACGTGGCTGAAAACTGCAACCGACCTCAACATCAATTGAGAAGTTTAGGAGAGATCAACAAAGATGAGCATCCTAGCCGGAGGCAACATTGCATTGGTAGCGTCGAACGCGATTGTCAACCTTCACGAGCGAATTCGGCTCAGTCAAGGTAGCCAAACAGCAAGCAGTCGAGTTGGATGCCAGCATTATGTCGACCACGCTTTCATCCCGATAGGTGGCTGGCGATGCCCGTCAGAGGAAGAGTTACATTTGCTGTTGCAGCCGAGACTTGTCGAGTCGCAGCGGTCTGAGGACTATGTGCAGATCCACAAATTTGAGGACGCCTTTGTGGACATATTTGCGCCCCTGCAGCGCATTGTAGAGCGATACGATTCTGTTCATGCTGCCAGACGGTTCGCGCAAGGCACGACAATGCTTAGCGCAGTAGACACTGTTTGCAAAGAGGTCATGACTAGATTCCCTAGTATTGAACCAATAAAAGTTCTTGGCATCAACGTCGTTGAACCCGGCCTTCACACCGGTTCGATTCAAAGACCACCCGTTCGTCGCTATATAGGCCTACATGTTGACCAATGGCGCGACACTGCCAACTTTAGCGGTAACACAATATCCCGTTTGTGCCTCAATGTTGGCACTGAGCCCCGCTACTTTTTGTATATGAATTATTCGATTCATGCGATGCGTCGCCTCCTGCAAACAGACGAACGGGACGAGGGTGTTGTAGCGCGTCAGTTCCTCCGCCACCACTTTGAGTGTCCTGTCGTACGACTTGAGCTTTGCCCTGGAGAGGCGTATTTGGCGGTGACGAAGAACCTGATTCACGACGCAACCACGCTTCCTATGCACACCTTTGACTTGTCTGTTTCTTTCCTCGGCGGATTTCTACCTAACAATCCACCGCGCCCAACATCAACAATATAACGAGGCCTACTATGCGATTATGTGTACTACTGGGTTTCCTTTTGACTGGGGTGTCGCTTGCGCACGGTGCTACAGTTGATGGCCCGATGACCATTGAGGCCTACGCCGACACGCCTCACGATACGCCCTATGTGCTCAGTCTGAGCAAGGGGCGCGGACGGCTCCTGTATGTCGGCATTGCCCACAGTTTGGAAGCGAAGTCACAGACGATCAAAACAGTTCAGAAATTGTGGAAATCCGAAAACCCCGATGTTGTTTTGATTGAAGGCATCTTCCCGCCTCCAGCCAAAAGCCTAGATGAAGCCATCCGTTTTTATGGTGAGGCTGGTGCCACAGCCTTTCTCGCGAGGCAGCGCGGTACATCTCTAGCTTCATTGGAACTGCCATTTGAAGAGGAAGTTGCCGTTCTACTAAAAGAGTTTACGCCAGAGCAGGTAGCCTTGTTTTACACCTTGCGATTGGCGGCGCAGCAACGGGAGAACCACGGACCCGACACCCTGACTGAGTATTTATCTGGACGCATTATTCCTTGGCTCGCGCGCAACGCGGCGTTAAAGCAAATCATCGTTTCGGAAGACTCACTAAAGTCACTTGTCGCGAAGCGACTTCCCGAATTGAGCTATTGGCAGGAAGTGCCAGCCATCTGGTTTGACCCAATGCCGCAATCTGGTGCGCGCTTCACTAATTCGATTGCAAGGCGTCTGGTGCAATTGCGCGACGGACACATGTCAAAGCTAGTGATTGACCCAGTGGATCGAGGTCGGCACGTATTCGCTGTGGTGGGTGTCAGCCATGTGGTGATGCAAGAGGATCAAATCAGGTCGGTGCTTGGCTGCCCGGCACGGGTTGATGTTAGCTATTCTGTCCGTCAATCGCCTCCACACTTAACTTGCAGCGTGCCGCGTTCGTAACAAGATAGGTCCAGACATCAAACCGAGGTGTACAGACTGGCGCTTTACTGTAGGCTACCTGCGAATTTTCTTAGCATGCATATCATTGTGCCGGGCTGTCGCTAATGGCGGGAACAGTCTCGCCGCCGCTGGTGTCTGCTGTGGGCAGACTGATTGAGACCGCTGCGCTGCTATTGTCGACCACTCCCAGATCTTTTTCTGTGCTTTGCAGATCTTCGCCAGATTTTGCCAGCATAGCTTTGGTCTGTTTATCGTTTTCTACCAAGTGTTTGAGCAATTGACGCATCGATTTGAGTTGGGCGGCCAGTTCTTTGAGCAGGCTGGCCAAGTCTTGGTCTGCTTTCTTGTCGTCAGCTTTATCCAATGGGTTGTTCGCCGTAGTGGCCGCCGTGGCCGAGCTATCATTCGCCGTTGTTGGCACGGAGCCCGTTGCCGGCGTATTCGGGTCGGCTGGGCTAGTGCTTGGATTGGCGGTGTCGACTGCCGAAGCGTCAGTGTTCGGTGTCGGGGGTGGGCTGACTGAGGTTGCAGTGTCAACGGGGGCTGCGACTGCGCTATCTACCGGGCTATCTACGCTGCTATCGGTGGTGTCAATCGTGCTGCCCACACTGCTTGTGGCCTCTGCGCCATTCACACTAACCGTGTTGTTGGCCACACTGAAACTGACTGCTTGCTGTCCGCTGTCGCTGTCCGATGAGAGGGATTTAAGTTCTCCCGCCAGGCCTTTCAGCTCTTTCGCCAAGCGTGCCAGTTGCTGGGCCAAGCCCTTAGCCGTTGCCGGGGTCGCCATGCTCATCATTTGTTGTAAGGCTTTGACGCGCTGCTTTAGATCATTGGCCTTTTGCGATAAAGCCTGACGACGCGAAGCGCGGCTGCTGCGCGCCAATGATGAAGAGGCAGTACTGGCGGCTTGCCGATATTGCTGCATGCCTTTTTCCCACTGCTGCAGGGTGTTCGATATCGACGCACTCAGCGTAACCTTGCTGCTTTCGCTGGCTGTCTGACCGCTATCACTGGCCGCTGTGGCAGTTTGTGTGGCATTGCCGCCGGCCGACTTAGATGAGGACAGTTCAACCGTAATCGGTTGCGACAAGATTCGGATTTGCATGGCTAGTTCTTATCCACTCGATCCTCTTGTATCGGTATTTTATATGAATTCTTTAGATGTAAATATTATGCTAATGACGATATTTGGCTTCGCCGCGTCCTGCTCCAAGATTATTTTTTACCCCGGTAGGCCGCATCATCAGCCATAAAATCATTGATGCGTGCGGCTAGCTGCCTGGGATACTGGTACATCAAAGCATGTCCTCCGCCATTGATTTCGTTCAAGGTGGACCTGGGTAGAATCTGGTGCAGTGCCTGTGCGTTCTGCTGGTTAAGAATCGCATCGCTACTACCGGTAAGAATCAAACTGGGTATCTTGAGCCGATACAGACGCGATAAGGCCTGATTGTCGGCAAACCATTGCTGCATTAATTGTTCTTGTTGTCGCGCGGTGGCTTCGCTGACTGCCGGACGACCATAATCGGCGGGGGTAAACATATCGGCTACAAAACAGTGCTGTGCACGAACTGCCTGGGCGGGGGGAAATAGAGTCTGCATGGCCCGGACAAATCCATTGTCCACCTGGCCACGTAACACGGGCATCACCGCAGGATCAATCTGCGTAGCGCGCGCTCCCGGTGGGGTCGTTGAAAGCAATACCAGGCGTTCAATCTGTTGCGGATACCTGAGTGCAACTTGCTGGGCAATCATTCCACCCATAGACCAGCCCAGCAGGGTAACGTCATGTAGATTCAGCCCGCTGATTAACTGGCTGACATCTTGTGCCAAGTCGGCTGTCGCGTAACCCGGTGCGTGGCTAACGGACCGACCCACGCCCCGATTTTCTAACACAATCAGCTGATGTTGTTGCGCCAGCTGTTCCAGAAAATAACTATTCCATTCTGAGAGTGGCGCACGATAACCGGTCACCATGACGAGTGGGCTGCCATGGCCAAAACGATAATATGCCAGGGTGCCGTTAGCGGTTTTAAGCTGCTCGAGTTGTAAGCCCGGCGTTTGTTCTGCGCGTGGCTGGCTGGCACCACAGGCCATGTCTTCCGGGTAGTTGTCCAACGCTGCATAGGAGGCGGAACCCAGCGCTAGCCAAAGCGTAGCAACTAACAGCAAGGTTTTGCTTAATTGAACACTGTATCTTGCGATTTGCATCAGTCGAAGGCTCCTTGTGCTGGGCTAAATGAGCATCAGGTGTAATCAGTCGATTATATCGCCGCTTGGTGCACCCGATTCCCACTACGCTATGCGTAGGTCTCGGTTTGTTCTTGGCGGCTCAACTCTGCCAGTACTTGCCCCATGCGCCGACTGGCTTCTAGTAGTTGCTGGTCTGAGACCGCAGCAAAGGCAATCATTAGCCCGGGGGCTTGCCGATGGCTTGCTACAAAATTAGAAATTGGCTGCACAAATATTCCCTCGTCTCGCAGGCGACGAGCCACTTGTTGATCATCCAGCTTGGGCGGCAACCACAACACAAAGTGAAAACCGCAGTGTTCACCCGAGACCTTAGGCTTGTCCATCCAGCGAGCCAACTCTTGCAGCACAAGATTGCGTCGCCTTTCATACACTCGGCGGCTCTGGCGGATATGGCTGTAGATATCGCCACTACAGATCATCGACGCCAACGCCTGTTGCTCGATAAGCCCTGGCTGTGCACCAGTCGTGTGCAACTGACGGATGATTTCATCGCGCCAGCCACGTGGTGGAATCATGAAACCAATGCGTAGTGAAGAATACAAAACTTTGTTGAAGCTGCTGCAGAACACCACTTGATCGTGGCTATCGCTGGATTTGAGGGCCGGAGGAGGCGATTTTAGATAGTTATATTCACTGTCGTAGTCATCTTCAATGATTAGCGCGCCGTATTGTTGTGCCCAGTCAAGCAAGGCGGCGCGGCGCGAGGCGCTCATCGTGACCCCCAATGGTGATTGGTGTGCCGGGGTGATATAGACAGCGGCTGCACGACCCAAGTCGTTGACACATAAGCCCTCTGCATCGACGGCTACCGAGCGCAACGCTAGTGATCGGCTTTTAAACAATTGGCGTGCGTGCAGATAGCAGGGGTCTTCAAAACAGACAGTATTGTCCTGTGCGGCCAGCATGCCTGCCAGCAAACTCAGTGACTGACGGATTCCCGTGGTAATAATAATGTCGTCGGCGCTGCAATCTATTCCGCGTACCCCTTTTACATAGCTTGCCAAGGCCTGTCGCAGTGCCTTTAAACCACCATTACGCATGATATGCATGTCGCTGAGCGTGATACTGCGCGTGGCGGCCAGCAGATGGTGACGCCATCGGCTCATGTCAAGCAATTCTGGGTCGGAGGTTCTGGCGTCAAACGCCCGGCCAGCGGTGTGCTCGGAACAATAATGTAAAACGCTGGGCGAGCTCACCGGAGGGGGCAGATCGGTTTGGGCTGCAGAGGGCGGCGTTGGCGAGACCCGGCAACAGCTGTCCGGCAAGGTAAAGTGCTCGGGTAATTTGGCTGCAACAAAGGTGCCGGAACCCTGGCGTCGTTCAAGATAGCCTTCTATGGTCAGGCGTTCGTAGGCTTGTTCTATGGTGCCGCGCGACAGTGACCAGCGGGTTGCCAGCTCGCGTGAGGAGGGGACTTGGTCTCCCCGCTCAAGCCGACCGGCGGTAATGGCCTGACGCAGACTGCGATAGACCTGATCTTGGCGGGTTGCGCTGGTTGGCGACGCTGTGTCGAGCAACGGAATGTCTTGGGTTTTAACGGTTCGCATGTAAGTGGTCTAATAAAAAACAGCCTTTGTGGAACTTCTCTGTAGCCCACATCTAACTTACGCTGAACTTGGTTGGCAGGTCAATTTATCTCCCAAGGAAACCGTATGAAAAGCGTTCTGGTGTTGCGTCGCCTAGTAAGCAAGCTGGTTGGCTGGTGGTGGCGCTGGATGACGGTGCACGCTCATTACCAGATGCGTGCAGAAGTGGAAGCGCTGGAGCATTACCGCGATCTGGCCCGCGGCTGGGATGCGCACCGACCAACGCGTCGAGAGGATGCAAAACATTTTTTGCCGCGCTGAGTGAATGGCCGTGCTGGCAGAACGCTATAGGGCGCTAAAAAATCTAGCTATTTTCATCTATTGTACCCTGTGTGCTATCTGCAGCCTGAAGCTAGGTTCCTAACGGTTCCTAGTGGTCGTTTCTTCCTCTCTATGGAGTATGGCGATGAGCAAACCATTAATCATTATTACTGGCGCAAGTTCTGGCATTGGTGCCGCGACGGCCCGGGTGTTTTCTGGCCTGGGCTACCCAATGTTGTTGCTGGCGCGGCGCGTGGATCGGATTGAAGCATTAGGTTTACCCGATACCCTGTGCCGTGGTGTGGATGTGACGGATCGCCATGCCTTGATGGCCGCAGTGAGCGAAGCTGAAGCCAAGTATGGCCCAGCCGATGCGATGATTAACAACGCGGGCATTATGCTGTTGGGTGATATGACACGCCAGGATCCTGATGAATGGGCGGCGATGCTCGATGTGAACGTCAAGGGGATGTTGAACGGGATTCATGCTGTATTGAGCGGGATGGTGGAGCGCAAGCATGGCACGATTATCAATATCAGCTCGATTGCCGGGCGCAAAACCTTTCCTAATCATGCCGCCTACTGTGGCACCAAGTTTGCCGTGCATGCCATTAGCGAAAATCTGCGTGAAGAGGTGTCGGCCAGCAGCGTGCGCGTGATCACGATTGCGCCGGGGGCGGTGGAAACCGATTTATTGACCCACACCTCAGACAATGCGATCAAGCAAGGCTACGACCAATGGAAGCATGAGATGGGGGGCGTTTTGGCTCCCGAAACCATTGCCGAAACCATCCGTTTTGCTTACGAACAGCCGCAGAGTGTTTGTATTCGCGAAATTGTGGTGGCTGCCACGCGTCAACCGGCCTAATTTTGCTGTGATGCTATCGGGCGCTGTGATTTGCAGAGCACAGCGCCCGGTTGGCTTTCAGATGATGGGGGCGGTTTCCCTTGCGAGTTGTTCCAGTATTTCCCGGCTCTTTGCATCGGTTGGGATGTATACCAACAGCCGATCACCGTTTTTCGGGGCGGACCACCAGTTGCTTTGCTGTAGACAGAGCACGCCAAGTTGCGGATGGCGAAAGCGTTTGAGATGGTTTTCAATCCCGCGAATTTCATAGCGTTGCCAAGTTTCGCGAAATTCTTCAGAGGCTTGCATATAGCGTTCCAGCCGCGCTTCCCAGCGTGCATCGCCCAAATGTTCGGCCATGGCCCCACGGAAAAACGCGACCATTCTTTGCATGGTTTCGTGCCAGTCTTCAATGCTGGCGCGCCAGGCCGGATTGGTGAGCGCCAGGTAGATGCAGTTGCGGTCTTCAAGCGCCACCTGGGCCAGATCTACATTGATCAGTCGGCAATAGGCCGAATTAAAACCAATAATGTCAAAGCGCGCATTCTGAATCAGCGCAGGTAATGGATTGAGTTGATCCAGCATGACCCTGGTACTGGCTGATATCTGTTCACACTCAGCATGCTCTATAGCGGCCGGGGCCGGTTCACCCGCTAAAAAAAACAGATGTCGGGTTTCTGCCTCACTACATTGCAAAGCTTGGGCGATGGCGCTCAGTGCTTTGCTTGAGGCTTGGATTGGACGACCCTGCTCTAGCCAGGTGTACCAGGTGGTGCCGATATTGGCTAGTTCCGCGACTTCTTCGCGGCGTAGCCCTGGCGTGCGCCGCCGTCCCATGCGTACCAAGCCTACGCGGGCGGGGTCAATACTTTCCCGCCGGGTACGCAAAAATGCCCCCAACTCTTTGGAGCGGCTAAGGGTCAACGTCTGCGGAGCTAAGCGCTGGGGCGTTAGGTCCCGGTCGGCTGACCTTAGGGGCTGGCTTGCAGGTTGTGGGTTCATTTAGGGCTCGGATTAAAGTAAGACAGGTGCCATTTATACCAGGATAAACAACAACTGGTACCAGTTTAATAGGGCAAGCATAGTGCTGATATTCCTATAAATCAATGCGACGGTTTGCCATGACTACCTCTAATGCTTCTGTTCCAGGTTTATGCCGATCGGGACTCAACATCCTATTAATGGGGATGCTATTACCGACCATCGATTTTTCAATTGTCAATGTGGCGCTGGATTCTATCGCGCGCTCACTGGGGGCCTCTGCCTCTCAACTGGAACTGATCGTTGCCGTGTATGGCGTGGCGTTTGCCGTGTGTCTGGCGATGGGCGGGCGCTTGGGGGACCAGTTTGGCCGCAAGCGGCTATTCATGCTGGGCGGCGGATTGTTTGCCCTGGCTTCGCTCTGGTGCGGCATCGCCACCTCGGTGCTGATGTTACTGTTGGCGCGTGGTTTGCAGGGTGTGGCGGCGGCCATGCTGGTCCCACAGATTCTGGCGACGATTCATGTTGGTTTGAGTGGTCGGGAACATGCCCGGGCGCTGGGTCTGTATGGTTCTATCGGTGGCCTGGGTTTTATTGTGGGTCAAGTGCTGGGCGGCTTTTTGGTGTCGGCTGATATAGCGGGTCTCAGTTGGCGCAGTGTGTTTTTGATTAATTTGCCGGTGTGTGTTGTCGTGCTGTTGGGGGCGCGGCGCTGGGTACCCGAAACCCGTGCGCCGCATGCTGCAAGCGTGGACTTGCCTGGTACGCTATTGCTGGCTCTCGTGGTGGTGTTTCTGATGTTGTCAGTAGCCGAAGGGCCGGCAAGTGACTGGGCCTGGCCTTGGGGCGGAATGCTAACGGTGTTGCCGGTTTTATTGTGGGCATTGTGGCGGGTTGAAGTGCATCAAGAACAGCGCCAGGCCAATCCCTTGCTGCCGCCCGCGTTACTGCGCTTACCGAGCGTGCGCTATGGTCTGTGGATTGCTATGGTGTTTTTTACTTGCTGGGGCGGTTTCATGTTTGCTTTGGCGCTCAGTTTACAGGCTGGGGCTGGCTTATCAGCGCTCGCCTCAGGTAATGCGTTTATTGCTTTGGGGGTCGCCTATTTTGTTGGTGCACTATTGAGTACGCGAACGGTGGAGCGTATCGGTAAACTGCCATTACTGATGCTGGGGTGTGCCATTCAGATGGCAGGTATTGTGCTGTTGTGGTTGACCATTCGCCTGGTTTGGCCTCATCCCAGTGTTTGGAATCTGATTCCGGCTACGCTACTGATTGGCTTTGGGCAGTCGTTTATTGTGAGTAGTTTTTTTCGCATTGGCTTATCTGATGTGGCGCGCACCGATGCCGGTTCGGGTAGCGCAATGCTGTCTACTGTGCAGCAGGCGGCTCTAGGCTTGGGTCCTGCGTTGTTGGGAGCGGTATTTTCACATGTCTTGCATACGGGGGCAGGGTATCGTGGCGCGTTATTGTCAACGTTGCTGCTGGAGTTGGCTTGGATGCTGGTTCTGCTGACTAGCGCCTGGATCTACCATCGCCGTTGTCATACCACCGTAGCCATGCAGCGACAGTCAAGACCAAAGCCTTGCCTGGCTGGCTTGTCTGATCGTGACGCATAGTGTAAACAGATGTTGTATGACTATGACATAGTTGCATTGTGCGTTTTAGAGAGGGGAGTGTATGTCGATTGTGCCTAGCGTGGTGGTTGCCCTGATTGCCTTGTTGCATGTGTACATTCTGGTGTTAGAGATGTTTTTTTGGGACAAACCGCTGGGCTTGCGCGCGTTTGGTCAGAGTCAGTCGATGGCGACGGCCAGTAAGGTGTTAGCCGCTAATCAGGGGCTATATAACGGGTTTCTGGCTGCGGGCCTGTTCTGGGGCTTATACCTGGGTTCTGCTGGGATAGCGGTCACGGTTTTCTTCTTAAGTTGCGTGTTGCTCGCCGGGTTGTTTGGTGGTTTGACTGCCCATCGTAAAATTCTGTTGATTCAGGCTTTACCCGCCGCCATTGGATTGGGCTTGGTGTTTTGGTGCTAGATCCAAGACCTTTGTAATATTTATCAATCAGTTTTTGCCATATTTGGATATATGGTCTCAGCTCTGATAAGGTAGCGCTGATCTCCTTCGGCTAAGTCGTGGCTTGGTCGAGATTCTTTTGCTTATTTCCTATCGAGCGGCTTCTGTCGCAATGGCTGTCTATCTGAACAGCTGTGCCTGAATCCCCTATTCCACGGTGTGTGCTGCTTTCGGAGTCATTGCCATGGCGAATGATTTTCCTGCAGGGCTCAATCTGACTGAGGTGCTGGCACGCCAGCAAGCCGAAGGTTTTAATGAACTGGCTACCGATCAACACCGCACTTTGCTGCGTTTGTTGCTAGAGGTTTTGCGCGAGCCAATGTTTTTATTGTTGATTGGGGCGGGTGGGATTTATCTGGCGATGGGGGATGCGCACGAGGCGCTGATCCTGCTGGGCTTCGTGTTTATTATCATCCTGGTTACGGTGTTACAAGAACGTCGTACTGAACGCGCGCTAGATGCTTTGCGCGATTTATCCAGTCCGCGCGCATTGGTGATGCGCGGCGCGGCGCTTACGCGGATTCCTGGGCGAGAGGTGGTGCGCGGCGATATTTTGGTGTTGGCCGAAGGCGACCGGATTCCCGCCGATGGGCGGGTGCTGCAGGCTCATGAACTGGCGGTGGATGAATCTTTGTTGACCGGGGAGTCAGTGACCGTTCCAAAGTTTGCCATTAATGGTGATGCCACTTCCCTTGAGGATAATAACCATCGGGTATTTGCCGGAACCCTGATGGTGCGAGGACAGGGGATCGTTGAGGTCAGTGCGATTGGATCTCAGACCGAGTTGGGGCGTATTGGCGGTTCGCTCAAGGCGATTGAATCCGAGTCTTCTCCCTTGCAGGCGGAGGTCGGGCGGCTTACGCGTAACCTGGCTTTTTTCGGCATGATTTTGTGCGTGCTGCTGACCTTGGTGTTTGTGTGGTTGCGCGGTGGATGGCTGCAAGGTGTCTTGGCTGGAATTACCTTGGCCATGGGTATTTTGCCGCAAGAGTTTCCGGTGATCATGATTGTGTTTCTGGCTATGGGCGCACGGCGGATTGTGGCGCAACGGGTTCTGACCCGACGTCTCAGTGCGATTGAGACCTTGGGTGAAACCACGGTGTTGTGCGTGGACAAGACCGGAACGCTGACGCAAAACAAAATGGCGGTGGCGGTACTGTGTGCACAAGGACAGCAACTGGATTTGCGTCAGCGTGACCGGCAGCAGCCCCTGCCTGAAACCTATCATGCTTTGGTTGAGTACGCGGTGCTGGCGAGTGAGCTGGAACCGCACGATCCGATGGAACTGGCGTTTCGCGGGTTGGCCGGACAATTTCTGGCAAACACCGAGCATCTGCATCCAGATTGGTCTCTGGTGCAAGAGTATGAATTGTCTCCCGAATTGCCTGCGATGTCGCACTTGTGGCAGGCATCGGATCTGCCGCAGCAAGTGGTGGCTTCTAAAGGTGCACCAGAGGCGATTGTCGATCTGTGCCATCTGGATGGTGCGCAACAAGCCCTGGTGCTTGGGCAGGCAGAGGCGTTGGCCGATCAGGGACTGCGTGTATTAGGGGTGGCGCGTGCAATTTATCTACCCCAAGCGCTACCTACCCATCAGCATGATTTTGATTTTGAGTTTGTCGGACTGTTGGGACTGGCTGACCCGTTGCGTGCAGAAGTGCCGCAAGCGGTGGCTGAATGCCACCAGGCCGGGATCCGGGTGGTGATGATAACCGGAGACCACCCGCGTACCGCTAAAGCAATTGCTGCGCAGGCGGGGTTTCCCGAGGTCGGGGTCGTATTAGGCAGTGAACTGGTCGAACTGGATACGGCGGCGTTTGGTCTGCGCATTCAACATGCCAGTGTTTTTGCGCGGGTCACACCACAGCAGAAACTGGCGATTGTTGAAGGCCTAAAAAGCAACGGCGAAGTGGTGGCGATGACCGGCGATGGCGTAAATGATGCGCCAGCCCTTAAAGCGGCGCACATCGGTATTGCCATGGGTAAGCGGGGTACGGATGTGGCGCGCGAAGCGGCTTCACTGGTGTTGCTTGAGGATGATTTTGCCGCCATTGTGGCGGCGATCCATCATGGACGGCGTATCTTTATTAATCTGCGTCGCGCGTTGATTTATACCTTGGCGGTCCATGTGCCGATTATTGGCTTATCTATTTTGCCTTTATTATTAGGGCTTCCGCTGTTATTGGCACCGATTCATATCGCTTTTCTTGAGTTAGTCATTGATCCTGCTTGTTCGCTGATATTTGAAGCCGAGCAGCGCGACACCGGGTTGATGCGAGCCTCCCCCAGGGACCCCCACGAGCCATTGGTTGGTGCGGGGGTTCTGCTGTTCAGTGTCGTAGAGGGAGGCTTGGCCACCTTGGTTGTGGCCCTGCTGTATTACGGTACCCTGCACTGGGGTGTTGCCATTGGAGAGGCGCGCTCCTTGGCGTTTGTGACGTTGGTGCTGACCAATCTGATGCTGATTCTGAGTAACCGCTCTGCACAGACCGGTATTAGTGCACTGTTTGGAAAAATGCCGGTGGTCGCGCTCTGGGTCTTAGGTGGGGCCTTATGTGGCTTGTTTGCTGTCACCGAAGTGCCATTTTTTGTGGCTTCCTTTGAATTTTCGCCTTTGTCGGCAGATCGGTGGTTATTCGGTTGCCTGGCGGGGGGCGTGGGTTTATTGTTGTTTGAGTGTGCAAAAATTCTGCGGAATTTGCTGTCTCGTAAAGTAGTGTGAAGGAATAAGATTAATGAAAAGCGTCATCATTCTGGGGGCGACCGGTATGGTTGGGCGTGAGATATTGCGCCTTGCCGAACAGAACCCACTGATCGGTTCTATCATTGCGCCTACGCGTCGCCCTTTAGCGGCGCATGCCAAGCTGATCAATCCGCAGATTGATTATCAGACATTACCGGATGCGGACTGGTGGTGCGCCGATGTGCTGTTATCTGCATTGGGAACGACCTTGCATCAGGCGGGTTCCAAAGCCATGTTTCAGCAGATTGACCATGATTACGTGTTGGCGGCAGCAACCAAGGCGCATAACGCGGGTACCGGTGTGTTGGTGAATAATTCGTCGCTTGGGGCCTCTCCCGATGCCCGAAGTTTTTATCTCCGGGTCAAGGGACAGCTAGAACAAGACTTGGCCTCACTGGGGTTCGACTCACTGACCCATGTGCGTCCATCTTTACTGGATGTGGTTGCCCGTCCACAGTTTCGTTTGATGGAGCGGCTCAGTCTCCATTTAGCGCACGCGCTGCGAGCGCTGATCCCGTTGCGTTACCGTCCCGTGTCGCCTCAGCGCGTGGCACGCGCCATGCTACGCACGGCGCTTAATCCCCTTGCTGGTCTGACCATCATCGAATCTGATCAATTGCAGCACTGAGTTGAAGCCTCTACCGAGGGTGGGCTTGCGTGGTGTTGGCGTTCTCGTCGGTTGCTATCAAGAGCTAAGTGGCCGGTGGTCTCCGCCTCCATCTAGAAGTCGCTGAGCATTTGCGACTAAGGCGCAAGTCAGGCGTGAGATCAGCGGGCTTTCCATTGCCCATCGGTGCCAGTAAAGCGGCAGGCGGAAATCAATGTGTGGTGCTAGATCGACCAGTTCTCCACGTAACAGCTTGTCGCCGATCAGTAGGCCAGAAATCAGACCAAAGCCCGCTCCGGAACCAATAAACTCGACGAATTCATTGATTGATGGAATCAGGTGAAATGGGAACACTGCCTTGAATCCTGGGTTGCTTTGCTGCAAAAACCGGAAATGCAGGGGATCGTCATGGCATACCAGCACGGCGGGGCTCTGTTCCAGTGCCTGCTCGCTAAGTCCATTTGGAAATTGGCGTTGAGCAAATTCAGGTGTGGCAACACAGTAAAACCGCATGGCGCCTAGTGGTGTCACTTCTCCGCCTGGCAGTGCGGTGGCTTGCTGGCTAATACAGCCCAGTACCTGTCCATTGCGCATCATTGATTGCGTGCGCGACTCATCTTCCATATACACATGCAGCAAAGTTTGCGGCTCGGTTGGCATCCACGACATACAGGTGCGCACGAACCAGGACAGGGTGTCGCTGCTGACGCCGACTGACAGTACGATAAACCCCTCTGCTTCCTCGCTTAGTTTACGTTCTAGTTCTGACTCTAACATCGACACCTGGCGCGTATGACACAGCAGGCGCTCACCCAGTGGTGTCAGGCGCATCGGCTGCGTGCGCGTCATCACGCGTTGTCCCAATTGCAATTCAAGCTGTGTGATGCGCTGAGAAACCGCTGATTGTGAAATGTGCAGATTGCGTGCTGCACGCTCAAAACTTTGTTCACGTACCACAGCGTCAAGTGCTGCTAGATGCTTATAATCGAAACGCATGGTTGCGATTAGTTCCTCTAATCGTTATACAGAATAATGAATTTTACAAATTATAACGAAGCTGTTTAGATGGTGGCGCCTTAGAAGAGGGTATGGATCCATATGTGACGCATTACCGTCATGGAAGCCCGGTTTCGGCACAAAACAGAGCAGTTTGAAAAAAATAATAGGGGGTGTGTGTGATGGCTGAATCCACAACACAAGATAAAGGCGCCAAAAAACTAGGTTTGATCGCCCTGATCGCGTTGGTGATGGGCTCAATGCTTGGTGCAGGGATTTTGTCTCTGCCGCAGAATATGGCAGCTAGTTCCGGTGCCGGCGGGGTAATGATTGCTTGGGCAATTACCTTGTTTGGCATGCTGATGCTGGCATTGGTATTTCAGAACCTGACGAATCGTAAGCCAAATGTAGAGGGTGGGGTGTATGGCTATGCGCGTGCTGGTTTTGGTGACTTTTTAGGATTTAACTCGGCCTGGGGCTATTGGATGTCTGGCTGGGTGGGTAATGTCTCATTATTTGTAGTGCTATTTTCGGCGATTGCCGGTTTCGGCCCGCTGGCCTTTTTTGGCGATGGCAATAACTGGCAATCGATTCTGGCGTCGTCAGTATTGTTGTGGCTGTTGACTTGGACCGTACTGCAAGGGGTGCATGAAGCGGCCTTTGTTAATATTCTGACCACCATTGCCCGCATCGTGCCGTTGATGCTGTTTATTGTGGTGGTGGTGCTGGCATTTAATATTCATACCTTTTCGCTGAACTTTTGGGGCAGTGCCAAATTGGGTTCGGTACTGGACCAGGTGAAGGGGTCAATGTTGGTGACGGTCTGGGTGTATATCGGCATTGAAGGCGCCACGGTGTATTCAACCCGTGCGCTCAAAAAGTCTGATATCGGGCAGGCCACGATTATCGGCTTTTTGCTGACCTCGATTTTGCTGGTGGCGGTTTCCGTGTTGTCACTGGGGATTTTGTCGCAGCCAGAATTGGCCGTATTGAAAAATCCTTCGGCCGCTGGAGTGCTGGCCCATGTGGTGGGGCCTTGGGGGGCGACGTTGATTAATGCTTGCCTGGTGATTGCTGTCGGCGGCGAATTATTGGCCTGGACCATGCTGCCTGCGGAGATCCCCTATCTGGGCGCGCAGGACGGGGTGTTCCCCAAGATGTTTGCCAAGGTCAATAAGCATCAATCGCCGGCCAATGCACTGTGGCTGACCAATGGACTGATTCAGGTGTTGCTGCTGGTGACCTTGTACAGCTCGGCGGGTTATTTGGCTTTGTTGTCGTTGGCGACCTCAATGGTGCTGATTCCCTACCTATTGTGTGGTGGTTATGCCTGGATGGTAGCGCTGCGTGGTGATGGATATCCAGCCGGGGATGCGGCACGCAATCGCGATATGTTAATTGGGGTCTTGGCGACCGGCTATTGTGTTTGGCTGATTTACGCGGCGGGTCTCAAGTATTTGTTCTTGTCGATGATTCTGTACACGCCAGGGATTTTGTTCTACTGGTGGGCCAAGCGCGAACGTGGTGAGAAGCCGTTTAACGGGTTTGAACTGGCGCTGGCAGTGTTCATTGCGATCATGGGTGGGATGGCTTGCTATATGTTGGCTAAAGGACAGATCAGCCTGTAGCTTTATCCCTCTGGCTTTATGTCAAAAACAGGCTTCGGCGTTATGCCGGAGCCTGTTGCGCTTGGGGTGGAATGACGTGATCGACTGCTGGATGCATCGTGTCATTGAAAGTTGTATTGTGTGTAAAGTGTTCTAGATTGATAAAAATAAGCATGGTACGTTCGTCTACGCTAGCAAGATTGCAGTTGGCTCGCCTATTCTGATTGAAAAGTGGGATCTTCTACGGAGAAGCACTTGGTATCTGTTCGTCCCTTAGACCGCTCCTGTTTCTCCTCTTTAGATCGGTTGCCTGATATTTTTCTTGCTGGAGTTGATGCTTCGTACTGGTTATATGTGCTCTGAGGGACGCTGGTCGAATGTCTAGGAGTTATTATGGCTGCATTTATATCTGAATCAAATAATGTAGATGAAAATAATACCTGGTTGCGAATAAACTCAGAAATGTTAAGTTTGGCGAATATAGAAATTAATGGTGACCGAGCATTTGATATCAAGGTATTCAATAGCAATTTTTTTAAGCGTGTACTGCAACAAGGATCCATTGGCCTAGGGGAAAGCTATATGGATGGATGGTGGGATTGTGAGCGACTGGACATCTTTTTTCATAAAGTAATACGCGCTGGATTAGAGTCAAAAATTCCCCGCAGAGTGATTGATACGTTGACGGTTGCAGCGAGTCGCCTGATGAATTTTCAATCTATTAAGCGGGCGAAAATTGTTGGGGAAAAGCATTACGATTTGGGAAATGATTTATTTGGCTATATTTTAGATGATCATATGCAATATTCTTGCGGCTACTGGGCGAATGCAAATACGCTCGAACAAGCCCAAGAAGCCAAATTACGCTTGATTTGTGAAAAACTGCAACTGAAGCCAGGAATGAAGCTGCTCGACATCGGCTGTGGTTGGGGTGGCTTGGCCGCTTTTGCCGCGCGCCACTATGGGGTATCGGTTGTTGGTATTACTATTTCTAAAGAACAGCAAAAATTAGCGCAAGAACGTTGCAAAGGATTAGCTGTTTCAATTCTATTAAGAGATTATCGTCATATTAAGCAAAATTATGATCGCATTGTCTCTGTCGGTATGTTCGAACATGTCGGATATAAAAATTATAATACTTACTTTAAGTTGGCTGCTAATAAGCTAAAACCGGATGGTTTGTTTTTGTTGCATACGATAGGCTCGAATAAGACGACCATGGGTACTGATCCATGGATCACCAAATATATCTTTCAAAATGGCAGTGTGCCCTCTATGGCACAAATTGCTAAATATAGTGAACCCTATTTTGTGGTTGAGGATGTTCACAACTTTGGTGCAGATTACGATAAAACCCTGATGGAGTGGGATACCCGGTTTAAAAAAGCCTGGCCTCTGTTATCTGATAATTATTCAGAGCGCTTTTATCGCATGTTTACCTATTACCTGAATGCTTGTGCTGGTGCATTTCGTGCTCGTGACTTGCAGTTGTGGCAAGTGCTGTTTAGCCCTGGCGGTGTGGAGGGCGGGATTCGTGTTGCGCGTTAGGGACCCTTTGAATCAGCTGAAGGGGCGAGGGTGGACTGAGTACGCGGTTCGCTGAGGTTTAAGTAATTTTGCAGGTGCGATTGTAACCATGCACCTAGGGCGTTGACTGCTGGAGAAAGCAGTTGGCGGTGAGCGGTGACCAGATACAGTGGCGTGGCCTCGCCTTTGTAATCGGTCAGTGCGGGTATTAGACGGCCAGTTTTAAGGTCGTCCCATATATCTAACCTGGATTTATAGGCCAGACCATGCCCGGCCAGTGCCCAGCGTCGCACCAGTTCGCCATCATCGCTAATGCGGTTTCCCGAAACTGCAACGTGGTGTGCCTCGTCATCCCGTTTAAACTGCCAGCGATCATGTAGGGTTTGCCCCAGAATCATGCGCAGGCAATTATGCTGTTTTAGCTCGTCAGGATGCAGTGGCTGTCCGTGACGCGCAAAATAGGCTGGGCTAGCACAGAGGACGCGCCGGTTCTCGGGGACCAGGGCGCGGGCAACCAGACTTGAGTCTTGTGGCTCGCCATAACGTAGTGCTACGTCGACCGGTTGCCGATACAGGTCGACCAGCCGGTCGCTAATGCGTAGGTGTAAAGAAAGTGCTGGATGTTGTTGCTGAAAGCTGTCTAGCCAGGGCAATAGCAGGTTGCGCCCTAGGTCTGAGGGCATGGAAAGCACGATGTTACCATCGATGCGCTGCTTGTCTTGATTGAGCTGCTGCTGCCCAGTTGCTAGCGTGGTGAGCGCCGAACGTGCATATTCCTGATAGCGCAGGCCTTCTGGTGTCAGGCGCAGACTACGGGTGGTGCGGACAAACAGCCGCACTCCGAGGGTCTGTTCCAAGCGCTTGAGTGCTGCGCTGGCCACGGCTGGGGTGATATCCATTTCTCGCGCGGCAGCCGAGAAACTGCCTAGATCAGCTGCTAGCACAAATATCTGTAAATCTTCTAGTCTGACCATCTGATTTTCAAAAAAATAATGAATCTAAAACTTATTTTAGCTGGTTTTTATAGTAATGCGATCGCGCTACTCTTGCTGCTGATTAACGCTTACAGGAACCGTAATGAAAGCCGTTGCTTATTACCAGAACTTACCCTCCAGTGCTGCTGAGTCGTTGCTGGATATTCAGCTACCCGATCCCCAACCGCAGGAACACGATCTGCTGGTTGAAGTGCGAGCCGTGTCGGTAAACCCGGTGGATGTCAAAGTGCGCACCGGGGTGGCACCACCACCTGGCGAAGCCAAGGTGATTGGTTGGGATGCGAGTGGGATCGTGCGACAAGTCGGGTCTCGGGTGAGTTTGTTTAAGCCGGGAGATCGGGTCTGGTATGCCGGTTCGCTACTACGTCCTGGTACCAATAGCGAACTGCATCTGGTAGACGAGCGGATTGTCGGGCACATGCCTAAGACGTTAGATTTTGCCGATGCTGCCGCTTTGCCTCTGACCTCAATTACGGCCTGGGAGCTATTGTTTGATCGTCTGCAGGTCATGAGCAACCGCGCCCCAAGTGGCCGCTCTTTGCTGGTCATCGGGGCTGCCGGTGGGGTCGGGTCAATTTTGTTGCAATTGGCGCGGCAATTAACCGGACTCACGGTGTTCGGAACGGCTTCGCGCCCAGAAACCCGTGCCTGGGTAGAAGCGCAGGGTGCGCATGCCGTGCTGGATCACCACCAGCCTTTGTCTGATCAACTCAAGCGTCTTGGTGTCCCGCAGGTGGACTATATTATTGGCTTGAATCACAGTGAACAGCATTTTTCGCAGATGGTCGAGTCGATTGCACCAGAGGGCCGCATTGCCTTAATTGATGACCCAGAATCAATTGATGTGCGAGCCTTAAAGCAGAAGAGTGCCTCTCTGCATTGGGAGTTTATGTTTACCCGCTCAATGTTTGGCGCTGCAGACATGATTCAACAGCACCATCTGCTTAATCAGGTGGCCAATTTAGTTGACAGTGGGGTGTTGCATAGCACCCGGACGCAGCACCTTGGTCTGGTGAATGCTGAGAATCTCAAGGCAGCGCATGCGGTGATTGAGCATGGCAACAGTATTGGCAAGCTGGTGCTGGAAGGTTTCTGATTGTGTTAAGTATTCGGTACACCTTGATGGTGTAGGTGTTATCGACGACTAAGTGCCAGGTTCGAATGAGAAAAGGCCGATTCTGCAAGTCTGCAGAATCGGCCTTTTCTCGGTATAAAACGATTGGATTGATGACGGATTGGGAACGCTATCCGGCATGCATTGCGGACCGTCTTGGCATGATGCTTTATGATTTAGCGCCATGCTATCTGCATGCTGTTCTGTTAACCTATGTAACAAGGTTAAATCTTGGATTGCACCGCGGCTTAAGATTAGCGTCTGATCACGAGCAGCTTTCTGCTATATCTTAAGCAATATCTCTTCTTTTCGCATTGCGATCTACGGCCAGTGTTTGAACAAGGCGGGTATCTTCATTTATGTCTGTTTGCAGTTGTGTCGGGTCAGATTCTAGTGTGGCCGAGGGGGAAAATCGTTCTCATGGGTTTTGTGCTGGCGCACTGGAAAATTCCAAAGAAGGTGTGTGTGTGTTTGGCATCGCCGGACGCTGTCAGTATGCCAATGCGGCTGCACTTTCTCTGATCGGCCTCCAAGAAGCAGACTTGATGGCGCAGACACTGACCGATGTGTTGCCAGACTTGCCTGATGGCTGGTTTGCCGGGTTGCCGATTGACGTTGAACTGACTCTACAAGGCAAGGACGGTGGGGCGTTAAACGTTATTGTATCGCTAAGCCGCTTGGATTGTGGCTGTACTCTGGTGGTGTTTCATGGTGATACGGTACTGCATCGGCTGAATCGTGCGTTGCGCTTGCAGCGTGCCTGCAGCAAAGTTCTGGTGCATGCGCAAAGCGAAGCACAATTGTTGCATGATGTTTGTGAATTAATTGTCAGCAAAGGTGGCTATCGCATGGCCTGGGTGGGGCTGGCAGCGAACGATGCAGAGAAACATGTCCATGTTGTGGCGCAAGCGGGTTTGCACGACGGCTACCTGGATCAGGTGCAGCTGAGCTGGGGGGACGGCCCAAATGGGCAAGGGCCGACGGGGAGCGCAATTCGTTGTGGCCAGACCCAGGTCAATCAGGATATTTCAACTAATCCACGCATGCAGCCTTGGCGCGATGCGGCGCTGGCGCGTGGCTACCATGCCAGTATTGCACTACCTCTGTTGGCTCAGACCACGCCGTGTGGTGCGCTGACAATTTATTCTACTGAATCCGATGCGTTTACGACTGAAGAAGTCGAGCTGCTGGAAGAATTGGCTCAGGATCTGGGGTATGGCATGGAGGCTTGGCGTGCGCAAGCACAGCATAACCTCGCACAGGCTGACCATCAGGTGCTGGCCGAGCGCTTCAATTATTTGAGTCAATATGCCAATGATATGATGCTGCTGATTGACGGCAGAGGTCGCATTCTGGAGGCGAATGATCGGGCGCAGCAAGCCTATGGTTATACCCATCAAGAGCTGCTGCAGATGAATGTGTCAGTTTTGTATGCACCTGAATCTGGTGAAGATTTTTTTCATGACTGGACATTATTGTATGAGCAAAAGCACCGCTTGTATGAAACTAGCCATTGCCGCAAAGATGGTTCTACGTTTCCGGTAGAGAAAAGTGAGCGCTTGATTGCGGTTGGTGACAAAAGCTATGTGCAGATTATTCTGCGTGATATTACTGAGCGTCGCCATAACGAGCAGGCGCTAGCCGCAAGTGAAGCCCGTTATCGATCCTTGTTTGAGCATATGCTTGAAGGTTTTGCGTTTTGTCGTTTGCTGTACGTCGATGGGCAGCCGGTTGACTTTATCTATCTTAAAGTGAATGCCGCGTTTGGTGTCTTGTCTGGGTTGCATGAAGTGGAGGGACGCAAGGTCAGTGAGGTAGTGCCTGGCATTCTCGATACCAATCCTGAGTTTTTTGATCTGTGTGCTCGCGTGGTGATGAGTGGTGTGCCTGAACGTCTTGAAACCTATATTCCCACCTTGGAGCTATGGTTCTCCCTGACACTGTACAGTCCTGAACCGGAACACTTTATTGTGGTGTTCGATAATATTACCAAACGCAAGGCTGCTGAATCGCGGATTCAGTTTTTGGCGCAGCATGATGTGCTGACAAGTTTGCCTAACCGCCTGTTGGCCCGTGACCGATTTGTGCAGGCAACTGCGTATGCTGACCGTGCGGGTAGCCAAATGGCACTGCTGTTTCTTGACCTTGATAACTTCAAGGCGGTCAACGATTCACTTGGGCACGCGCAAGGTGACCGGCTGTTGCAAGAAGTTGCGCAACGGTTGTGCGCGTCGGTGCGCGATACCGATACGGTTTGTCGCCAAGGTGGCGACGAATTCATGGTGTTGTTAACCGATTTGCTGGATAGCGATTCGGTGGCGTTTATCGCGGCCAAGCTGTTGGAACGGATTGCGACACCTTATGTGCTTGAAGGTCTGGAAATTGTGACCTCCGCATCCTGTGGTGTCGCAATTTATCCCGAAGATGGCCACGATTTCGATACCCTGTTTAAAAAAGCAGACACCGCGATGTATCAGGCTAAAGCGGCGGGACGCAATGCCTGCCGTTTCTTTGATGTCCAGATGAATATCGATGCAGACCAACGTTTGGGCCTACGCAGCGGTTTGCGCCATGCCTTGGATTGCAATGAGTTTGAACTGTATTTTCAACCGCAGATTGATCTGCCTTCCCGCGCACTGGTTGGGGCTGAAACACTGATTCGCTGGAATCATCCGGTATTGGGCCTGGTGCCTCCTGGTATGTTTATTCCTGTGGCAGAAGATAGTGGGTTGATCGTGCCAATCGGCGAGTGGGTTTTGCGTCAGGCTTGTCGCCAGATGGCTGAATGGCGGCGTGCCGGGTTGCCGGACCTGGTGGTGGCCGTGAATATTTCGGCATTACAGTTTAAGCGTGGCAACCTGGTGCAAGTGGTGACTTCGGCATTGGCGGATGCGGGGGTCCCCGCATATTTGCTGGAGTTAGAATTGACGGAGTCGATTCTAATTAGAGACACCGAAAGTGTGTTGCAGACGGTGCGGCAACTTAAAGCCATGGGCGTGCGACTGTCGATTGATGATTTTGGCACCGGCTACTCAAGCTTGGCTTATCTGAAACGGTTTGCCGTCGACAAAGTAAAGATTGATCAATCGTTTATTCAGGATCTGGCGAATAACCCGAGTAATGCGGCGATTGTGCAGGCGATTATCCAGATGGCGCAAAGTCTGGGGCTCAAGACGATTGCTGAGGGGGTTGAGGTGTCTTGGTTATTGGATTATCTGGAGAGCCACCAGTGCGATCAGGCGCAGGGGTTTTTGATTGCACACCCGATGCCGGCGGATGCCTTTGTGACCTATCGCCTGACGCATCAACCGGGCGTGACCGATTCTGCCCGCTGGTTACTATAAGAAGGCCCAAAGCGCGATCAACATCATCAACATCAGTGCTACGGTCAGCGCCTGCGTGGTGTGGCGTTCTTTGTCCAACGCCTGGTGCACCACGTTATTTACCGCCTCTACCTTGGACATCCGTTGTTCTAGTGTCTTGCGTTCTTCATCTTGTTTGATCAGGGTCTGCAGCATGTCTTCACCGCCAAATTCGACAATCCGGATACTTTCACAGACCCCGATCAACCGACCAATGCGGTCTTTGAAGTACATGCCCGAGCGTTGCCCTTCGGTTGCCCATTCAAACTCAAATCCCTGCTTGGCGTAAAAAGCCTGCTTGCGCAGCTTCTCGTCTTCGCTGGTGCCAACGGGGAGCATCACCATGCCAGGACTGGCCTTGTAATCAGAATAAGTATTCTTAGCCCAGGTCACCACTGCAGCAAACAAAAAATCATCCAGACCGGTGCCTGATAGTACTTCGCCTACATGAACCCCCGCCTTGGGACCAAAGGTCGCTGAACGGCTGGGGTGGTCAATGCGCACCCAGGCGGTGTTGCGTCCGCTCTGGTAGTGAGCGTCGTCATCACCGAACTGGCTCCAGGCATTGTTACTATTGATAGCGAACCCCCTGAATTGCACGCGAAAGAAGTCTGACTGGGGGGTAATGGCACGGTTTCTTTGCAAAATACCATACAGCAAGTGATCTTCTGCGCTCTGAAGCTTGAGCACGGTTTCGCCGAGCGGCATTGTCAAGTTGGCAAGCGCGGTCTCGTTTTCTGGTGCTTTCGGTTCTGGTTCTTTAGCTGCCGGTTGTTCTTTGATCTCGGCGCTCTTTGGTTCTGGAGTAGGTGTCGGCATGAGACTGATTGTAATAAAGGGTACCGGCAGTAACCGGGCTACCTGGGTTCCAGTTGGGCTCTATCCTGCCTCAAAATAGCACGCTGATACAGTTTATTGGCAATAAATGCATCTTAGATAGATCAAAATGCATCATTTACGAGCATATTGTGGTCTACGTTCAGATATAATCACACGATCACCGGGGGTGCCTTCAAGTATGGGGGCTGAGAAATACCCCAATAACCTGATCTGGATTATACCAGCGGAGGGAGCGTGATCGGCAGCCTTCCCTGAGCCGTTCTCCTCCGCCTAACGGAGGCTATCAATGCAATCTCGCCATTTCTGTTTGGCCCTACTCTTGACTGTCTGTGGGTTCTCGGCGCACGCCGACCCCTTGCGTGTCATTGCGCACGATTCTTTTGATCTGTCCAAACCGGTGCTGGCTGACTTTGAAAAGCAGACGGGCATCAAAGTCGAACTGATCAAGGCCGGGGACGCGGGCCAGATGCTCAATAAGTTGATTCTGACGCGCGCAAATCCGATTGCTGACGTGGTGTTTGGGATTGACAACACCCTGGTTGGCCGCGCAGCGCAAGCCGGGATTATCGATCCCTATACCCCGAAAGCCGGTGCTAAACCGGTGCGCTTTACGCTGCCTAATGGCGTGGTGAGCGTGGATTACGGTTACGTTACCCTGAATCTCGACAAAGCTTGGTTTGCCAAAAGTAAATTGCCGCTGCCCAAGCGCCTGGACGATCTGACCCTGCCGGCTTATCGCAATCTGTTGGTGGTGGAGAACCCCGCTACCTCAAGTACCGGGCTGGCATTTTTACTGTCGACTATCCGGGCTATGGGTGAGGAGCGTGCGTTTCAATTCTGGGCGCGGCTACGGCAGAACGGCCTTAAGGTGAGTAATGGCTGGAGTCAGGCCTATTACACGGAGTTCACGCGCAACGGTGGCGCGCGCCCGATTGTGTTGAGTTATGCCACCAGTCCCGCTGCCGAAGTGTTCTATAGCAAGCAAAAGCTGAATGCCGCACCAACGGATAATCTGTTGTTGCCGGGGGCGGTGTTTCAGCAGGTTGAGGGGATTGCGCTGATCAAGGGCGGACACGAACGCGCTGCTGCTGCAAAGTTTATCGAGTTTATGCGCTCGGATGCGGTGCAGAAAGATCTGCAAACCAAGATGTGGATGTATCCGGTGGTTTCGGGAACGCCTCAGGCGGCGGTGTTTGGTTTGGTACGCGAGCCGGTGCAGCATCAGACGCCAAGTGCGGCCGAGATACAGAAGAATGCGCCAGCTTGGGTGAAACGTTGGATTCGCGTGGTGCTGAAGTAGTATGGGGCATGGCCCTCTGCGTCAGCGCTTACTGCTCATTGCCCCTCTGGTGCTGTTGTTGGCGCTGGTCGTGTTGCCTCTTGGTTGTTTATTGCTTGAAGGCGTGGGTGGCTTGCGTCTGGATTTTTTTAATGACCCCTATTTGCGCTGGCGCTTGATCTGGTCATTGTTGCAGGCATCGGTGAGCTGCGTGTTGGCTTTGCTGTTGGGCTTGCCGGTGGCCTGGGTCTTAGCACGATTTGAGTTCCCAGGGCGCGCGCTGTTGGTAAAGTTCTTGTTATTGCCCTTTGTCATGCCGACGCTGGTGGGGGCGATAGGGGTGTTGGCCTTATTTGGCCCGCATGGCGTGATGGGGGTCAATCTGCAAGATACGCCCTGGTTGTTATTGTATGGCAATCTGTTTTTTAATCTGCCATTGTTAATTCGAGTGGCGCTAGATGGGTTTGCCCAAACCCCTGCGGATCGATTGGCTGCGGCACGGACCTTGGGGGCTTCACCTTGGCGGGTTTTTCTGCGTATCGAGCTACCCGCTGCATTGCCGGGCTTGTGTTCGGCATTGTGTTTGATTTTTCTTTACTGCTTTTCTGGATTTGGCTTGGCCTTAGTGCTAGGTGGACAGCGCTATGCCACGGTAGAGGTGGAAATTTATACCCTGGTTGCCAATGAGATGAATTTTTCCGATGCCTCGGCCTTGGCCTTGACTGCCTTTGTCCTGAGCGCTAGCTGTGCATTGTTATATACCTGGTTTGAACGTTCGATCACCCGCAGTCGTAGCGGGCAGGGCAAGGTGCGTGTACCGGCGCGAGGTTGGCTGCAGCGGGGGATGCTACTGATCGCATTGCTCATTGTGCTGGGTTTTTCTCTGGCACCGTTATGTGCCATTGTCTGGCGTGCGCTGGGGACCGGATCTTCCGCGTGGGCTGTGTTATTGGACAGCGATACGTTGAAGGCTCTGGCCAATACCGCACGCTTTACTGGACTCAGTTTACTCGGGGCGCTGGTGTTTGGTCTGACCCACGCCTTTGCTCTGAGACGCAGTCTGTGGTTTCGCTCCCTGTCTTTTTTGCCTTATGCCGCCTCGCCGGTCTGCGTCGCTTTTGGTCTCTTGCTGTTGTATCCCGGTTTGAGCGCCAGTTTGGTGTTGCTGTTGGGGGCATATACTCTTTTTGCCTATCCGTTCGTGGCGCGTAGCGTGGGCGCCGCACTGGACGCGATTCCCGCTTGTTTGCCAGATGCCGCGCGCTCTTTGGGGGCGACGCCTTGGCGTACCAGTCTGCGGGTGCTGCTGCCGCTCGTGGCGCCAGCCTTGCGCCGTGGCATGGCCTTTGCCGCAGCCACGGCCTTGGGCGAGTTTGCGGTTACGCTGTTTTTGTCGCGCCCTGAGTGGACTACTCTGACCACCTTGATCTATCAGCACATGGGGCGGCCGGGAGAGATGAATCTGGATGCCGCCATGGTGTTGTCATGCGTATTGATGTTACTGGCACTTGCAGCTTTTGCCGTGATTGAGTGGCCAGAGTCCCAAAGGGGAGGGGATGCTTGAATTAAAACAGGTATGTAAACGCTTTGGTGCGCGCCTGGTGGCCGATCAACTATCGTTGCGCTTGGACGCAGGTGAAATTCTGGCGTTATTAGGGCCTTCCGGCTGCGGTAAAAGCACGTTGTTGAAAATGATTGCCGGACTTGAAAACCCGGATAGCGGGCAATTATTGTTTGCCGAACGCGATTTGGCCGGTTGCCCGCCAGAGGCGCGTCACTTTGCCTTGATGTTTCAGGAGTACGCGTTGTTTCCACACCTGAACGTGTTGGACAATGTGATGTTTGGTCTGGTCGAGCGACAGGTGAAAGCGACTGAACGGCAACAGCGGGCGCGAGAGGCCTTAGACGCTTTGGGTCTGGCTGATTATGCTGCGCGCGCGGTGGGATCGTTGTCGGGTGGCGAAGCGCAGCGGGTGGCCTTAGCGCGCGCCTTGGTCACCCAGCCCAGACTGCTATTGCTGGATGAGCCATTTTCTAGTTTGGATGCCCATTTGCGTCAGGGGCTACAGCAGGAATTTCGCCAACATCTCAAGCAGCAGGGCATCAGTGCACTTTGGGTGACGCATGACCGGCAAGAGGCGTTTGTTATGGCTGACCGCGTAGCCTTATTGCATCAGGGGCGCATCGAGCAGCTATCTACCCCTGCGCAATTATTGGCTGCTCCGGCCAACCCCTGGGTAGCACGGTTTATCGGTTTTGATAATGTTAGCCAGCTGGGGGTTGTACCCGATGCCGCATTCCAGTTTGGCCCTGAACAGCCATTAGCCAGAATTGAAGCCATGATGCTGCAGGCTGAGGGGGTGCGTTTGAGTGTGAAGATTGCAGATCAATGCTATACGCTCCATCTATCCACGCGTGAAGCGCGCCAACTGGGAGACCAACTCGTGCCTGGTGCGTGTATTGGCCTGGGGATTGATGCGCATGCCTTGATTCATTTTCCTGATCAGGAGGGGTAGGCATGCATGGGGATTACTTGTTTCTCAATGAGATCTGCACCACGGCAGGCCTGGTCGATGCGAGTTTGCTCCCCTTGGTGACCCCGCTGACGCCTCCCGTGTTGTCTACGCTGCGCCTAACCTTAGAGCCAATTCGCGACATTGATCTGGATGCGATTTACCAGATTTATTCGGATGAGGCGGTAGTCCGCTATTTTGGCCAAGACCGGATGGAGAACCTCGAGCAAGCGCGTTTTTGGTTGGACGTGCAGTTGCGCATGCAAGCTATCGGGCTGGGACTGGCCTGGACCCTACGACTCAAACCTGGCGGCCAGGTGGTTGGTACGGTGTGTTTTGATGGAATTAACCGTCAATGGCACTGTACCGGCATTAGTTATGGCCTGCATCCAGACTACTGGAATCAGGGCTTGATGAGCGAAGCCCTGGCTGCAGTACTAGCCTTGGCATTCGAAGGCGGGCTCGCCTGCCCGATACACCGGATTCAGGCATTGGTGTTTAGCGATAACCGGGCTTCAATCCGGGTGCTAGAAAAGTTGGGGTTTATCTTCGAGGGCCAACGGCTGGGGCAATTGTTCTGGCAAGAGCGCTATTGGGATCTAGATAGTTATTGTCGGTTAAATCCTAACTAAACGCCCTCTTTCATATGGATAAGACATCAAGCCCCGCCACTCTTTAGATATAGAGCGGCGGGGCTTGATGTCTGGTGTTTGCCTGAAGCAGCTTATACCGCTGGCTCCTGGCATACGTCTACCCATTCTCCATCGACAATCCTGCGGATGCGCTCTGGTACCAGACGCACCGCGCTGTCGGTGGCACCGGCTGCTGGCAGCACTTCATCAAAGGCTTTGAGCGATACATCCAGGTAAACCGGCAGGGGTGAGGCTAATCCAAATGGGCTGACCCCTCCCACCGGATGGCCGGTAATCTGTTCTACTTCGTCGACCCCCAGCATTTTTCCCTTGCCGAAAGCCGCTTTGAATTTGCGGTTGTCGATGCGGGCATCGCCGCGCGCTACTAATATCACTACGCGCTGGTCTCCCAGGCGAAAAGCCAGGGTTTTGGCGATCATGCCCGGTTCAACGCCATGCGCTTTGGCTGCCAGCGCCACGGTGGCGGTGCTGGTGCCAGTCTGAATGATCGGAATATTGAGTCCCAGTCGCGCAAAATGCGCGCGCACTGATTCGATACTCATGGGGTCCTCCTTTAGTTTATTGGCAAGGAGAGTGGGAAGTAGAGGGGCTCGGCCAGGGTGTACGTGCCGTGGCCGGCCATCTAGGTAGGCCTCGGCGGTCACATACGGGCAGTGATTCCCGACTCCCCACTCCTTCTCTAAACAATCAGTCGGTTAGCGGTAGATTCAGGGTTTCCTTGATTTCTTCCATGACTACATAGCTGCGCGACTCGTTGGCTGCAGGCAGTTTAAGCAGAATATTGCCCAGCAGTTCGCGGTACATCGACATGTCAGGGATGCGAGCTTTAATCAGGTAATCAAACTCGCCGGAAACCAAATGGCATTCAAGAATCTCGGGAATCAACTGCACTTCGCGGCGAAATGCATCAAAGATATCGCCTGATTTTGCCGACAACTTGATTTCAACAAATACCAGCAAGCTGGCGCTGAGCATCTGTGGGTTGAGGCGGGCGTAGTAGCCCTCAATGACGCCGTCACGCTCGAGACGACGCACCCGTTCGGTGCATGGCGTAGTAGACAAGCCGACTTTTTCTGCAAGCTCCGTCAGGGAGATTCGCCCATTGGTTTGCAGGTGTTGCAATATTTTTAGGTCGACTTTGTCGAATGCCCTCTCAACATTTGACTTTTTTCTCATGTTTTACCTGTAGACGTTTATTTTTCTTACTTTTTTATTGTTGATGCAGATCAAATATGGTTAAAAAATCTGCATTGCTATGAATATACTACTTGAATTCACTATTTTGTAAATCATCTGCCTGACGCAAAAAGCGAAGTTAAAACCAGATTGCCCCAAACAGGTGCCTAGATTGCTACAAAGGAGAGCGTGAATGAAAGTCATTGTACTCGGTGGTGGTGTTGTTGGTATTTCAACGGCATGGTATTTGGCAAAAGCGGGCTGCGAAGTGACGGTTTTAGAGCGTCAGCCTGGCGTGGCGCTGGAAACCAGTTTTGGCAATGCAGGGCAAATCTCTCCGGGATATTCGGCCCCATGGGCCGCACCAGGTATCCCGCAGAAAGCCATTAAGTGGATGTTTCAGCGCCATGCGCCGCTGGCGATCCGCCCTGATGGCAGTCTGTTTCAACTCAGTTGGCAGCGCAAGATGCTGGCCAATTGCAATGCGCGGGCCTATGGCATTAACAAGGGGCGCATGATGCGGCTGGCTGAGTATAGTCGCGACAAGATTCGCCAGTTGCGTGCAACCACCGGCCTGGCCTATGAGGGGCGGCAGGGAGGGACCTTGCAGTTGTTGCGCACCCAGAAGCAACTGGATGCGATGGAAAAAGATATTGCTGTTCTCAAAGAATGTGGCGTGCCGTTTAATGTGGTGGATCGCGATGGTTGTGCGCGGATTGAACCGGCTCTGGAGCCCGTCAAACATAAGTTGATGGGGGGGCTGCAATTGCCAAATGATGAAACCGGTGATTGTCACTTGTTTACCACGCATCTGGCAGAAAAAGCGCGCGCGCTTGGCGTACGTTTTTTGTTTAACCACCAGATTGATGGCATTGCCTTTGATGGCGCGCGGATTACCGGGATTCATGCCAATGGAGAGTTTTACTCTGCCGACTACTATGTGGTTGCTCTGGGGAGTTATTCGCGCCAACTGCTGCAGAGCTTACGCATTGATTTGCCGGTGTATCCGGTTAAGGGCTATTCGCTGACCGTGCCGATTATCAAGTCTGAAGCGGCGCCGGTGTCTACCGTGCTGGATGAGACTTATAAGGTAGCGATTACGCGGTTTGATCAGCGGATTCGGGTAGGGGGGATGGCTGAATTGTGTGGCTATAACCTGGCGCTAAACCCGCGTCGGCGCGCAACACTGGAAATGGTGTTGGGCGACTTGTTCCCTGACGGTGGGGATATCCCCGCGGCCGAGTTCTGGACCGGTTTGCGTCCGATGACCCCAGATGGCACACCGATTATTGGGGCAACGCGTTTTAGTAACCTGTTTCTGAATACAGGGCATGGCACGCTGGGCTGGACGATGTCAGCCGGTTCGGGCAAGTTGCTGGCCGACCTGATCTGTGGAGTGACGCCGGAGATTGACCCTGCCGGATTATCTCTACAGCGTTATGCGAGGTAAGCCATGCGTCCATTGATCGCAGAAATCAGGCTAGCCAATCTGGCGCATAACTACCGCTTGGCACGGTCCCTGCATGGCGGGCGTGCGCTCGCCACAATCAAAGCCAATGCCTATGGGCACGGGGCGGTACGCTGTGCTGACTATTTGTCGGATTGTGCCGATGGCTTTGCCGTGGCTTTTCTTGAGGAGGCCCTGAGCTTGCGTGCAGCAGGGATCACGCTGCCGATCTTGCTGCTAGAAGGCGTGTTTGAGGCAGCAGAGCTCGATGAAGTAGAACAACAGAACCTGTGGCTGGTGGTGCAGAGCCACGCACAATTGGCCATGCTGCTGGCGTTTCCTTGCAAGCGGCGCTTCAATGTTTGGTTGAAAATGGATTCGGGCATGCATCGTGCGGGTTTTGCCCCCAACGAATACCGAACGGTCTGGCAGCAGTTAATCAGCTCTGGCAAGGTTGAATCAATCGTCAAGATGAGCCATTTTGCCAATGCTGATGTGCTGGATAGCCAGGATACTGCGCGCCAGATGGCGGTGTTCGATGATGCCGCACATGGCTTGGCCGGGGCGGTGAGTTTGGCGAATTCGGCTGCGGTTTTGGCGCAAGCGCCTGCGCGGCGAGATTGGGGGCGTCCCGGGATTATGTTGTATGGGGCGTCTCCTTTTGAGTCGGCTAGCTCCGAGGCGCTCAAACCGGTGATGCGTTTAAAAAGCCAAGTGTTTTCCGTGCGTGAACTTGCGGCGGGGACCGCAATCGGTTATGGCCTGCATTATGTTACCCAGCGACCAACGCGTGTTGGTCTGGTGGCTTGTGGCTATGCTGATGGCTATCCGCGCACAGCGGCTAGTGGTTGTCCATTAGCAGTCGATGGCCAGCTGACCCAACTAATCGGTCGGGTTTCCATGGATATGCTAATGGTCGATCTGACAGAGATTCCATCCGCTGGCCTGGGGAGTGAAGTTGAGTTGTGGGGAGATGTGGTGGCGGTCAATCAGGTGGCGCAACAGGCCGGAACACTTGGCTATGAGCTGTTGTGTAATGTGAAGCGTGCGCGTTTTGATTATTTGTAGCGCCAGGCTATCAGCCGTATTCGCTCGCGCATACGGCTGATAGTCAGCGATTGACTTGCTGGTTCAGATAGCTTTCAAGCGCGTGTCCAGCTGACAGAATGTGCACCCGGATAAATTCGGCGGCTTCGTCCACCGCACCGGTGCGGCACAATTCTAACAAGCGGGTGTGCTCTTGGTTGGCACGCTCCATGGTCTGGGTGAACAAGATTTGCATTCGGGTGTAGCGATCCGTCTTGTTGTGCAACTGCTGAATCAGCGCCAAAGTGTTGGGCCGCTTGGCGCTGCGATACAAGGCCATGTGAAAACGTGAATTCATCTCGCCCCAATGGCGGACATCATTGTTGATCAGACCCTGCTCGAACTCTGCCAGGATCTCGGCCGCCAACTGCAGATCAGCACTGCTTTGACAGGGAATTGATGCGCGCAGTAGTTCGCTTTCCAAGACGGCTCGAATGTCGAGCAACTCAAGTACGTCATCAAGCGAGAACTTAGAGACCAAAGCCCCTTTGTGGTCGATGATCTGGATCAGTCCTTCGGCTTCCAATTGTCGCAAGGCTTCGCGTACCGGAACGCGGCTGACGCCATATTCGATGGAGAGTGCTTCTTGGCGCAATTGCTGTCCATCGAGAAATTCTCCAGACAGAATCCGCTGGCGCAACGACTCAGTAACTGCGCTGGTCAGGGTTTGGCGTTTGATCGGCTGCAATAGGCTCATGTGGGCTAAGTATTATCTGTCATTGTTTGGCTAGTGTTTTGACAGAATATATGGAACAAGGCTTGTACGACAAGAGGATAGATGATCTGTATGGATGCACAAGCACGCAATTGGGGATTTAAGAAGGCGAAAAAAGCCGGTTCAAACGGTAGGTCATGCAAGGGTGAAGCTAGTGCGGACACATCAGGAAGGAAACAGAAATTTGAAGAAAAACCTAGGGGGCATAATGGGGTGGATGATGGGGCTCGAACCCACGACAACCGGAATCACAATCCGGGACTCTACCAACTGAGCTACATCCACCACAGAATAATTACTACTGGAAGCACTGGCGCGCCCGACAGGAATCGAACCTGTAACCCCCGGCTTAGAAGGCCGGTGCTCTATCCGGTTGAGCTACGGGTGCATTCCGTTAGACTCGGTTCTGTGGTCGGGGCGGTGGGATTCGAACTCACGACCACCTGGTCCCAAACCAGGTGCGCTACCAGGCTGCGCTACGCCCCGACTGCAGAGCGATGAACTATACTGATTGGCCTTCTGAATGTCAACACCCATTGAGTAAGATAGGTGAAAAATGCGAAAATAGACCTTTCTCTCCTCTTGGTTTCCTTCCAGAAAATAGTGCATGTCGGCACGACTCATCGATGGTAAAGCTGTGGCCGATAAATTGATTGCGCCGGTGGGGAGGGGCCAGACTAGCGAGAGGCCAGCGCGCGCGCTAGTGCTGGCGGTGATCCTGGTTGGAGGCAATCCGGCACCAAGCATCAAAACGATGTAGATGGTTTTCGGCCCTATAATATGGGGCGGTTGGCGAGAGGCGGGCCCGTTTTATTACGCCGGTGCATGGTGGCGTTGGGACGATGACGTTGGTCACCTTGTTACAGAATATACTGGACGCGGCGAATGCCACGCCTGACCCCTGGACTTTTTAATTTAAAGAGACGAGATTTGAATCGCATGAGTCATTCTAATCAATCCGCTATTTTGTTAGTGAGCTGCCCTGATAAAAAGGGGCTAGTGGCGGCGATCGCTAACTTTTTGATGACCTATAACGCTAGTATTATGCATGCGGATCAGCATCAGGATGAGAGCGCGAATTTGTTTTTGATGCGTGTTGAATGGTCGTTAGACGGCTTTTCGTTGCCGATGGAAAGTTTTAGCGCAGCATTTCAACCGATTGCGGATGAGCACCAGATGACCTGGAGCGTTTCGCTGTCGTCGCGCAAGCCACGCATGGTGATTATGGTATCGCGCTATGAGCATTGTTTGGCCGATTTGCTGCATCGCTGGCGCATCGGCGAGCTTAATTGTGATATTCCACTGATTATTGCTAACCATGAAGATTGTCGGCGTTTGGCCGAATTCAACAATATCCCTTTCCATGTGATTCCGGTTACCCGTGACAATAAGGCCGAAGCAGAAGCGCGCCAATGGGAGTTGATGGACGAGGCGGGCGTCGATTTGGTGGTGTTGGCGCGCTATATGCAGGTGCTGTCTCCTGAGTTTGTTAAGCGCTATCGCAACCGGGTGATTAACATCCATCATAGCTTTCTGCCGGCTTTTGATGGTGCCAAGCCCTATCACCGTGCTTTTGCACGTGGGGTCAAGCTGATTGGTGCGACTAGTCACTATGTGACTGAGGTGTTGGACGATGGTCCGATTATTGAGCAAGAAGTGACTCGGATTTCGCATCGCGACAATGTTGAAAATCTGGTGCAGAAGGGCCGCGACTTGGAAAAAGTGGTGTTATCACGTGCCGTTCGCTGGCATCTGGACTACCGCATTCTGTCTTATGGAAATAAGACAGTGATTTTTGATTGAGCCGCCGATGCGCACTTTAATTTCTGATGTGCTCGACCTGTATCGATTCCGGGTAAAGGCATTGCCGGCCTATTATTACCCGCTGTGGAAAATAGCGCTGTTGTTGACTGCCATCGGTTTTGTCACGAGTTCAACCGCCACTGATCTTGGGAGCTATATTCCGGGCCGGATTGCTTTCTGCATTGTCTATAACTGGCTGGAAACCTTGCTATATTGTGGGGTTATCGGCCTATGGCTTAAGTTGTCGCACTTCAAGCTGAACCGGCCACTGTTGGTATTGGTGGCCTTGTCCAGCGGCATCCAATTTTTAGCGCCGCTGGTGAGCTGGTTGCCGGATGATGTGGCGAGTATTGTGCTGCTGGTGTTGTTGTTTTATTCGTTATTGGTGCTGTGTTATGCCCTGGAGCGGGTTACTGGCATGCGCAGGCTGCGTGTGGTGAGTGGTGTAATGTTGTGTCTGTTGTTGTCGGGTGTTCTGATGCAATCGTCACAGTATGTTTCCAGCCGCTTGGGCTGGGTGTCTCGCCCTGCCAGTTGGTGGAACCCGCTGAGTGTAACGGCTCCTACCGCCAGTTCGGATCCTTTGCTCAGTGGTGTGACCGTCCCTCCTTCTAATCAGGTACAGATTAAAAAAGAGGATACGACGGACGATGATTGGCCCTAATGGTTAAGTGCATGCACATGCCCCGCTGCCGCTCTATAGGACAGAGCTGATTCAAACTGTTCCTAGGGAGCGGGGGCCAGGCGGTCGCGGGCAAATAATTCTGGAAACCATTTCCGCCATAGTGCGACCACCACCAAGGTGCCCACGCCACCTAATACCACTGCCGGCATGGTGCCAAGCCATGCAGCGGTGATCCCCGATTCAAACTCTCCCAACTGATTTGACGTACCAACAAAAATAAAATTAACCGCACTGACTCGACCGCGCATGGCGTCTGGTGTTTCTAGCTGCACCAATGACGAGCGCACTACCACGCTGACCATATCGCTGGCCCCCAATACGGCCAGCGTGCCTAGGGATAGCGGAAACCAGCGCGATAGGCCAAACACGATCGTGCTCAGGCCAAAGAGTATGACTGCAATACCCATGGTGCGTCCTACCCGATGCTGTAATGGGTGGCGTGCCAGATAGAGAGACATGCTGAGCGCACCAATGGCTGGCGCCGTGCGCAATAGACCGAGTCCCCATGGACCGGTGTGTAGAATGTCGCGGGCATATACGGGCAGCAGCGCCGTGGCACCGCCGAGCAAGACCGAAAACAGGTCAAGTGAGATCGCGCCAAGAATTGCTGGTTTACTGCGGATAAAGGTGACGCCGGCCAGGGCGGATTTTATGCTGGCGGCGGGCGTTGACGATCGCGCAGGTGTCGTCGGCAGCTGTTGTAGCCATAGGGCGGCACAAGCATAGGCCAGCGCGGAGCCCAGATAGACAGCGGACGCGTCCAGGGCATAGATCAAGCCGCCCAGTGCGGGACCGGTAATCACCGCAACTTGGCGTGCTGAGGCGGCCCAGGCGAGGCTTTGTGGCAATTGCTCACCTTTGACCAGGCTGGGGAGCAGTGATTGCATGCTGGGCGCTTCAAAAGCGCGCGCTACGCCCACCAACCCTGCGCAACAAAAGATTAATTCAAGACTTTGCTGGTGTCGTAGGCAGGCCCACGCTAGTGCTACGGCCAGTATGGTTTCAAGTAGCTGGCAGGTTTGTGCGATGCGGCGCCGGTCAAGCCGGTCGGCAGCATGGCCGACGACTAGTGTCAGACAGAGTTGTGGCAAAAACTGGGCTAAGCCAATCAAACCCAGGTTGAATACGCTGTGTGATAGGTCGTACACCTGCCAGCCGAAAGCAACCACCAACATTTGGTAAGACAGGGATGAGCAACTTTGGCTACACAAGAACGGTAGTAGCGTCTGACGAAAGCGATTGATGGCTGGCATGGCTAGTTTTCGGCGAACGGGAAGGGGGCCCGCGAGGTTAGTGACTGTGTTAGTGTTCGTTGTTCAATGTTAATGCATAATTACTGGTAAATGATATGATATGAGAGTTTTTGGATTTTAATACTAATCAAAAAGCATATAGAAATGAAAATAGATAGCGCTGAGGCGCTGATGCAGCACGATGCCTTGCTGATGTTGCTGGCTGCTGGTTTGTTGGCGTGTGCCATGCTGGGGCTTCCCTATTTGGGCGAATTGCGTGCATGGTATAACCGATACAGCCTGGGTCGGTATGGACCGCAAGTCGTGCAAAGTACGTCAGATGGTGAACTGCGTGCGCTGACTTATCAGCGCGATGGCGTACTTACGCGCTTTACCCTCGAAGTGGTGCTCCATCCTCCCAGTAGTGAGGTGCAGATCCAGCAACCGGCAACCCGGTTTAGGTTTCTAGTGGAGCTTGATTGTATGCAGAAGACCAGCATGGTGGTTTCAAGCCAGAGTCTGTCCAGCCCCGTCGTTTCTCTCCCGGTTTTTTTCAATACTGACCGTTATCCTGTGACAAATGGTGCTGGCTGGCGTTATTCGTTGCAGCAGCAATTTTGTGGTTAGGGTATCTCGGTTATAGTCCCGGTATTTTTTCTTTACATTTCTCGGTTTTTCTTGCTTTTTTTAAAATGTAGTCATTTAGTTTTATTTTGTTTGTCTTGTTTAATTTATAACGTTGAAGTGTCTATTTAATTTGGCAGATCGCCCTTCGTAAATGCGACGTTAATATTAGAAAAAGAACGCTTGAAGAAGATGATTTTCGTATTCGAAATTGCGCATGGCATATTATGTCGCTTTTGTGAAGGTTTGTAGCCGAAATATGAAAATATTGGCTGAGTACTGTTTGTTGTACGTCAAAATACATATATTTCTGCTATAGAATAATGAATGTCTCCGTAATCGCTTCTAGCTGATCCGCCGGATGATTTGTCTGGCTGGAGACAACTGACCTGTGGCTCTTTCCGCCTATGCGTGGTGTTCTTAGGGCAGAAGGTGTTCAACAGGCTCAAACGAGAGTCAGATGGCAATGTGGTGTCGCGCTGATATATATCTGGTTCTCGCATAAGAAACTCGGTGCAGCGTTCACCGATATACAATCTACCCCATTGAAGATGCTTCGCGCTGAGCGCTTTAATTATTTTAATAAGCAATCGTATTAGCTTCTTTATTGCTAAACGAATGAATATTGCGTTGCACAATCTTTTGAATCTGGCCGGCCTGTAATGATGTGTGTATCACACTATGGCGCCGAGTTTATTTTCTAACCCAAGGTAGGAAAAACATGAGTTATTTAAAAGTAGCGGTAGGTTCTGCTCCTTCAACTTGCTTTGACAGCGCGCGTGCGCGGGTCTCGCTAGCTGAAACCGACTTTACCGACGTTGGTGCTGTGGTTCTGGGCATGGAAGACGTCGCTGCCGGCTCTATCAAGGATTTGGCTGCCAAGGGCCTGGAAATTCCGGTTTTCGTGGTGACAAGTGAAAAGGATCTGCTGTCGTCTGAAGTGCTGAAGGCTACGACCGGCGTGATCGAACTGGGCAAGCAATCCGCTGTTTACTATGGTCGTGAAGTTGAAACCGCTTTAACCAAGTACGAAGCTAGCCTGTACCCTCCGTTCTTCGGCATGCTGAAAAAGTATGTTGAAATGGGTAATTCGGCATTTGATTGCCCGGGACACCAAGGTGGTCAGTTCTTCCGCAAGCACCCTGCCGGTCGTCAATTCTTTGAATTCTTCGGTGAAACGTTGTTCCGTTCGGACCTGTGTAATGCTGACGTGAAGCTGGGTGACCTGCTGATACACGAAGGTGCTCCATGTGCTGCGCAAGCCTATGCAGCCAAGGTGTTCAACGCTGACAAGACCTACTTTGTACTCAACGGTACCTCTGCTTCCAACAAGGTTGTGACCAACGCCTTGCTGGCCAAGGGTGACTTGGTGCTGTTCGACCGTAACAACCACAAGTCAAACCACGCTGGTGCCTTGATACAAGCTGGTGCAACCCCGGTCTATCTGGAAACCGCGCGTAACCCGTTCGGCTTCATTGGTGGGATCGATGCGCATTGCTTTGAAGAAAAGTACCTGCGTCAACAGATCGCCGAAGTCGCTCCAGAACGCGCCAAGGAAGAACGTCCGTTCCGTCTGGCGATCATTCAACTGGGTACCTACGACGGTACTATCTACAACGCTCGTCAAGTTGTAGACAAGATTGGTCACCTGTGCGATTACATCCTGTTTGACTCGGCTTGGGTTGGTTACGAACAATTCATCCCGATGATGAAGGACTGCTCGCCAATGTTGTTGGAACTGACCGAAAAAGATCCTGGCATCATCGTGACTCAATCGGTTCACAAGCAACAAGCTGGTTTCTCGCAAACTTCGCAGATCCACAAGAAGGACAAGCACATCAAGGGTCAGAAGCGCTATTGCAATCACAAGCGTTTCAACAATGCCTTTATGATGCACGCTTCAACCAGCCCGTTCTACGCGCTGTTTGCTGCACTGGACGTTAATGCCAAGATGCACGACGGCGAATTTGGCCGCAAGATGTGGGCGCAATGTGTGAAGGACGGTATCGAAACCCGTAAGCTGATCCTGAACACCTGCAAGCACATCCGTCCGTTTGTCCCTGTGACGATTGATGGCAAGAAGTGGCAAGAACACGATACAGAAAAGATGGCGAATGATCTGCGCTTCTTTGAATTCGTGCCGGGTGAAAAATGGCATGCATTTGAAGGCTACGAAAAGGGACAGTACTTTGTTGACCCTTGCAAGCTGCTGTTGACCACTCCAGGGATTGATGCTGCAACCGGTAAGTACACTCCGTTTGGGGTGCCGGCCACCATCCTGGCTAACTTCCTGCGTGAAAACAATATCATTCCGGAAAAGTGCGACCTGAACTCTATCCTGTTCCTGCTGACGCCTGCTGAAGATATGGGCAAGATGCAGCACCTGGTGGCTCAGATTGCTCGCTTCGAACGCTATCTGGACGAAGATGCACCGCTGTCTGAAGTGCTGCCGAGCGTTTACGCTGCGAATGAAGAACGCTACAGAGGTTACTCCATCCGTCAGCTGTGCCAAGAAATGCATAACCTGTATGTAAGCCGCGATGTTAAGCAGCTGCAAAAGGAAATGTTCCGCAAAGCCAATCTGCCTAAGGTTCAAATGGGCCCGCAAGACGCCAATATTGAATTTGTACGCGGTAACGCTGAGCTGGTGGCACTGGATAAGGCAGAAGGTCGTATTGCAGCTGAAGGTGCGTTGCCGTACCCACCGGGCGTGTTGTGCATGGTTCCGGGCGAAGTCTGGGGTGGTTCTGCGCTGAAGTACTTCCTGGCCTTGGAAGAAGGTATCAACTTGCTGCCAGGCTTCTCGCCTGAACTGCAAGGCGTGTATCTGCAACATGACGCCGATGGCCGCACCCGTGCCTATGGTTACATGCTGCCTAAATAAGCTGTGAAGTAAAGTTTTAAACTTGTAGAAAAGCCGGAAAGGGTAACCTTTCCGGCTTTTTATCGTCTGAGTTACGGGTTAAGCCTAGCTTAAGTTAGTGGCGTTACCATCTGTGAACTCTCAGAATAAGTACTATGGGCGGCAGCGTAAGCTGGAGGGAGTGGCTGTTTTCATCATCATGGAGAAGAAATTATGCGGAAAAATTGGGTGCTTGCAGGTTTGTTGGTATTAATGGCGGGAAGTGTCATGGCAAGTCCGGTGTCAGAACGCCGTGCCGTTTTTAAGGACTTCAAACACACCATGGCACCAATGGGTAAGATGTTGAATGGTGGAAGCTATGATCAGGCACAATTTGCCAAGATGGCGCTGCAATTGAACACGATTTCTTCGAAGCCGTGGCAATATTTCCCTGCCGGTAGTTCTAGTACCGACACGAAGGCTGAAATCTGGAGTAAGCCTGCCGAATTCAAGAAGGCGGCCAATGATTATCAAGCCGCAACCGGCAAGTTGAATGAGTTGGCCAAAGCCGGCGATGTCAATCAGGTGCGTGCCCAGTTCCGTCTGGTACAAAAATCCTGTAAAGCTTGTCACGACAGCTTCCGTTCATGATCAACCAACCTGCTATAGGCTAGTGTCGCTTACGCATGAAGCGTCGACATAAGGACCAGATTATTAATGCCGCAGCGAGTAATAGCAGCGCTGCGGTTTCAATTCCTCTGATATCGGCAAATAGCCAGCTGATGGTTTGGCCGAATAAATAGCCTGCACTCCCCACCAGTCCGGCCCATAACGCAGCCCCTAGCATGTTGTACAGAATGAAGGTCAGAGCGGGGACCTTGCTGGCCCCGATAATGACTGGCCCGGCAACGCGCAGACCATACATAAAGCGTATACCAACGATCATCAAACGTTGATGGCGTAGCAAGAGTTGATGCACCTTAGCGCTACGTGTGCTGATCGCTGGCCAGCGCTGTATCAGGCGCACGCCAAAGTGTCTTCCGAGAAAGAAAAACCCTTGGTCTCCCAGCGTGCCACCCAGAAAGGCCACGCCGAGAACCAATGGAAAGGACAAATACCCCTGATGGGCCGCGAAGCCAGCCAATATCAGCAAGGTTTCCCCCTCCAGCAGACAGCCGATCAGCAAAGCCAGGTAGCCATATTGGGCCAGCAGAAGTGTAAGTTGCATTACCGCACAATCATGATCAATTCACTGACGGGGGCCTCAGTTGTCATCGTCTTGTTGCAGTTCTTGGCGGACAGCATTGAAAAATTGGTAAATGGCCGCGACTGAGGTGGAAATTTCTGCCAGCCATGCCTGACGCTGATCCGGTTTGATGTCTTCCAGGTAAGGGCGCATATCCTCATCCGGCTGGCGTTCAAAAGCCAATGCCATGATCGGCTCTAGCACTTGCGCCTGCAGCGGATCGTCGAATAATAGTGCCCAATCCTCTTGCATTAACTGCATGCCTTCAACAAAGCCTTGCGCCCATTCATTGCCCTGCACCTTGCCCGAGGCATCTTCCTCAAGCCAGGGGTGAAATGGTTTACCTGCGCGCAGGGTGTTGGAAATATCCACCCAATGCCGTAGTAAGAGCTCAGCGAATCGTTCAAGCGACTGGCTGGTTGGAAACGCAGTTTCGTCATCGAACGCCTGTCCAAGAATCATTGGCAGGCACTCGGCTGGCTTAAGTGGTACTGGGCCACTCAATAGAGCGGTAAAGAAACCATCCAGTTGCTCCAGGCTCATGCAATCTTGATCCTGAAAACGGGCAAGGGTTACACCTAGGCGTTGGTAGTCATGGTCGGACAGAGGCTCATGGGTCATGATGGTGTTCGCTATGCTCGGAATTTTTGTATTATCGGCCAGGCACGGAATCAAGGGAAACTTTCTCTTGGCGTATCAGCCGATTTTGCTAAAGTGGTTCTATATTTTTTGATAATAGTGGTTCTTCTGGAAGGGATGTTGTGCGCGTAATATGCAGCTTATTCTTTAGTTAAACCTGCAAGGTCTTAAGATGCCAAACTTTGAACCCACGGCGCGTACCCAGATTCATCGTTGTGCCCACAAAGCCAGCTACGATAAAGCCGCAATCTATCAGGCACTGGATAGCATTCCAGACTGTACGATCGCTATCTGTGACCCAGAGACACACTTGCCCCGGCAAATGGTCACCACGCATTGGCGCGTGGGGGATGCCCTGTATATTCATGGTGGCATTGGCAGCTCGTTCTATCATGCATTGAAATCGGGAGCGCCGGTGTCAGTCTCCGTGGCGGCTACCGATGGTCTGGTGCTGGCACGTTCTGCGTTTGAAACTTCAGTCAATTTTCGCTCGGTGATGATCTACGGTCAGTTTGAGGTGGTTGCTGATCCCGCTGAACAACGGGTTTTGTTTGAGGCGTTCTATCAACATTTGCTTGCCGGGCGCTGGCAGGAGATTCGCCAACCCTCAGAAAAAGAATTGTTGGCTACTTATTTGTTGCGTCTGCCATTGACCGAGGTGGTGGCAAAATTGTCGCAGGGGATGCCTGACGACAAAGAAGAAGATCTGCAGCCCCCAAGCTGGGGCGGGGTACGGCACTATGTGCATCACTGGGGAGCGGTCGAGGAGGATGAACTCAGCCATGGATTGGCGCGGCCGGCTAGCGTGGCAAACCTCTAGAACTGCGTTGCTAACCTGGTGGGCCAGGAGCGATCCAAGCCCACCGGGTGATTCAAGCTGGGTCGCTTTTACTCTGTAGAATCGAGTAGATCGTGTCTTTGATTCTTAGTTTTTCTTTCTTCATATTCTCCAACTCGGCGGCTGAGCAGTGTTCTAGACCACTCTCGGCATTCAAAATGCGCTGATCTAGTTCGTTGTGCTGAGCAAACAGCTTTTCAAAATGCCGGTCGTTTTGTTTGAGTTGGGTAATCAGGTCTCGGTGCTCTCTGAACATACGGCCTCCAGTTCTAGGCGAATCCGTCTTTGCTGACCCGTTCTGGTGGCGCCGAACCCGCATGTACGAACTGGTCCTAGGACAAATTCAACTGCTGTTGGTGGTGGTGGTATTTTGCTGTTTCAGCCTCTTCAGGCTACGCCGATATACACTAAATATCACTAAATACTTAATCTCTTATTTATTCGGTGGGTCGCTTGTGGCGTAAGCGCAAAAAAACAGAATAGGCACTTTTTATCAATAAGTTGCATATTGATGCTTCACCAAGCTTATTTTGCTGGGTTCTTATGTCGTAATCATTTTTGCGGTTGCTGAAAGTTGGCTTTGACTCAGTACATCAGTGCCGGGTCTGGCTGTAGCCAGACGCCCCCTGGCCAGCATGGCGAGGGGGTATGAGCAAATCGCGTACCGGCTTATCTGGCACGCCGTCGCGATCGCTTGGCCTTTTTGGGCTTGTCTGGATTCTGTGCCGCCTGCTGTTTTTGTACTTCCAGTTGTGCCGCACTCCTTGAATCGTAGTATTCCTTGTTATCCAGATAATACTGGTGGCGTGTGGCTTTAATCGCGGCGCGTTCTTCTGCTAATTGTGCCGCTTCAGCCGCTTTCTTGGCTTCCCTTTCTTTTTTAGCCGCACGGCCAGCGGCGCGACGTGCTTGTTCTTCGGCCTCGATTTGTTCTAGTTCCGCATGGGTGAGCCCTGGTCCGGTTTTTTCGAACAGGGCAATCGACTCCACATGCGTGGTGTGCGGGAACATATTGATGATGCCGGCTGAGCGCAAGGTGTATCCCTTGGTCTGCACCAAGATATTGGCGTCGCGCGCCAGGGTAGCGGGATTGCAGGAGACATAGACCAGGCGCTTGGGCGAAGTGTCTTCGTTAAATGCTTTAACCAGTTGCATGGCACCATCGCGCGGTGGGTCGATCAGCATTTTGTCAAAGCGTCCCAATGCCGCCAGGCTTTGTTCCGTGACCTCAAACAAGTTAGCCAGCTGATAGCTCACGCGGTTTTCCAGGCCATTATATTTTGCGTTTTCTTCTGCACGCCGTACCAAGGCTTCGCTGCCTTCCATCCCGTGGACCAGGGCACCTGAGCGCGCAATTGGCAGAGTGAAATTGCCTATGCCACAGAACATATCGGCAATCCGTTCATCTGGCTGAGGCTGGAGTAACTGGATTGCGCGCGCCACCATGATCGCATTGATCTGAGGATTGACCTGGGTGAATTCCGTAGGGTTATACGGCATTTCCAGATTGAATTCAGCCAGTCGGTAACTGAGCTTGGGGGCGGTAAGCGGGTAAAATGGATAACTGGTTTCTGGACCTTTTGGTTGTAGCCAAATTTGCAAGGGGCGTTTGCCAGAATGGGTATCAGAGAAGGTGCGTAAAATGGTTTCGTCGTGCGTGTTGATCGGGTCCATATTGCGCAGGACCAGAACGTCAACATCGGCGCCGACCGCCAACTCGATTTGTGGCATGCGGTCGTTGATCGACAGTGTCGCAATCATTTCACGTAGCGGAACAATGAGCGCCGAGATGTGCGCTGGTAAGATTTCGCATTGGCTCATATCCACGATGAAACTGGAGCGTTTTTCGTGAAAGCCGACCAGGACACTGCCTTTTTTGACAACCAAGCGTGCTGACAAGCGTGCGCGGTGGCGATAACCCCATGTTGGACCATAAATCGGGGGCAATATGCACTCTGCGCTCACTTTGCCGATATGTTGCAGGCTATCTTCTAAAACGCGCTGTTTGATCGCAACTTGGGCGCTAAAGTCGACGTGTTGCATTGAACAACCGCCACACACCGCATAGTGCGGACACTTTGGTGTGGTACGGATGTAGCTTTCTTTCAGAATTTCTTCTGTGCTTGCATTCTCAAAAGTGGGTTTTTTGCGATAGGAGCGGTATATTACTCGCTCGTAGGGTAGTGCCTCGTCTATAAAAATTGTTTTTCCATCGACGCGCGCAACCCCATGACCCTCGTAGTCAAGAGATTCTACCAGGGCAATAGTTTGGGACGGATTCATTGTTCGTTGCCAATCAACCACTAAAGATGCGATTTTCTCAAAAAGCGGCACACAATGCAGCGTTTTTTGTGGAAATCATAAAAACAGTTTTTTTGCTAGGGTACACAGGTAAGGTCGTGATGCTTAAGTCTTTGGCGGTATTGGTGTTTGCCGCGGCGTGTGGTAGTGCCCGTGCGGCGGTGCCAGAACCCGATGTGCTGATCAATGATCAGGGTATGCAGGTGGTGATCAATCTGCCTCAGACCCGATTGTTTCTGTATCAGGATGGGGTGTTGCTGCGCTCGTTTCCAGTGGCGGTTGGCAAAATGCTGACCAAGACCCCGACTGGAAGCTTTGATGTGACTGGAATTTACCGTGACCCGAGTTGGCATGTGCCCAAGTCGATTCAGGAAGAAATGCGAGCCCAAGGCAAGCCTGTGCTTACCGTTGTGCCGCCGGGCGATAAAAATCCGCTGGGACGGGTATTTATTCGTTTTGGCGAGCCCGGACTTGGGTTGGGAATCCATGGCACCAATGCCCCTAGCAGTGTGCCGGGGTTTCGCAGTCATGGTTGCGTGCGCATGAAGAATCCTGATGTGGCCGAGTTGTCTGGACTCGTGAGTGTTGGTGCGGCGGTGACGGTGACCTATCAGGCGATTTTGCTTAATCTTGATGACAATGGTCAGTTGTGGATGACGGCTTATCGCAATCTGTATCAGCACGACGATGTGTCGATGCCGCTATTGGCTCAAGTGTTATTGGGCTGGCAGCGCGAGCATGGTGTAGCGATATTTGGTAAACGGGTCAATCAGGCTTTGGCGGTGCGTGATGGCAAGCCGGTGTGCCTGACATGTCGAAGCGCCAATGTTCCCTTTGCTAATCGCAATTTGACTGCGCTGCGTTGGTTATCTAGTCCACCGGATAGCGAACCCACGGTTGCGACGCGTTCTAACGCTTCGCAACCGGAAGTGGCTCACCCGGAGCGCGCACCGCAAGACCACAAAAGCACCTCAGTAGAACAACATAGCGCTCGGGCACCGATCTAAACGGATCAAAATTGTGTACCGCGCTGGTGGGCACCACTCAGGTGCCTGCCTTCTTTTTAAGCTGTCGACAAATAGAAGCCCACACAAGATGCGGTTTGCGGGCTGTTTTGTCGACAGCGTACAATAAACCCTTTCTCTATCTATGGCTGGACACTCTCCATGATTCGTACCCGTTTTGCCCCGAGCCCCACTGGATATCTACATATTGGTGGTGTGCGCACCGCGCTGTTTTCCTGGGCGTTTGCCCGTAAAAATCAGGGCAAGTTTGTGCTGCGTATTGAAGACACCGATCTTGAGCGCTCAACCCCGGAGTCGGTGAAGGCAATTCTGGATGGTATGCACTGGGTCGGACTGGATTACGACGAAGGTCCTTTTTATCAGACCCAGCGTTTTGATCGCTATAAGCAAGTGATTCAACAATTGCTGGATAGCGGGCACGCGTATCGCTGCTATTGCTCCAAGGACGAACTGGAACAAATGCGAACCGAACAAGAACAGCGTGGCGAAAAGCCGCGCTACGATCGGCGTTGGCGTCCAGAGGCAGGCAAAACCTTGCCTCCAGTGCCGGCCGGTATTGATCCAGTGGTGCGTTTCAAGACACCGCTGACCGGTGCGGTGGCTTGGGACGATGCCGTCAAAGGCCATATCGAGATTGGTAATCAAGAGTTGGACGACCTGATTATTGCGCGCGGCGATGGCAGTCCAACCTATAACTTCTGCGTGGTAGTGGATGACTGGGATATGCAGATTACCCATGTAATTCGCGGTGACGACCATGTTAACAATACCCCGCGTCAGATCAATATTCTGCGGGCACTGAATGCCCCGTTGCCGATTTATGGGCATTTGCCGATGATTCTCAATGCGGACGGACACAAAATGTCCAAGCGCCGCGATGCCGTCAGCGTAGTGGATTATGCCGATCGAGGTATTTTGCCTGAAGCGTTGCTCAACTATCTGGCGCGTTTGGGCTGGGGACATGGAGATGATGAGTTGTTCGACATGACGCAATTTGTCGAATGGTTCGATCTGAAAGACGTCAGTGCTTCGGCCTCGCGCTTTGATGAAGAAAAGTTACTCTGGTTAAACGCCCAGTACATCAAGAGTGCTGATTTGGCCTATCTGGAGTCGTTGGTCGCCCCTCGTCTGGTGGCCGCAGGGGTTCAACTTGAGGCTGGCCCGGCTTTGCGTGAGGTTCTGGCGTTGACGCGTGAACGCACGCATGACCTGAATGCGCTGGCTCTGGAATCAGATTATTTTTATCGCAAACGTGAAGCCAATGCGGCGGATGTTGAAAAACATCTCTCGGATGAGTCGCGCGCGCGCATGGCGCGGTTTGCCGAGCGGCTGGAAGCCTTGACAATCTGGAGCGCTGAGGCGATTCATGATCTGTTTAAGCCGTTCTGTACCGATGAAGGAATTAAAATGGGTCTGTTGGGCATGCCTCTGCGCATCCTGGTGTGCGGTACTGCCCATACTCCGTCGGTGGATGCGGTGTTGGCATTAATTGGTAAGCAAGAAGTGCTCAAGCGCATGCGCGAATAAATCAAAGAGCAGAGAGTGGGGGAGGGCGAGCGTAATGGCCGGTGTTTCATGGCCGTTGCCTATTCCAATCGTTTTGGACGATTCCTCCCTGGCCTTTGCGCCTACTCTCCACCTCCTACTGGATCCCTATGGCTTTTTCCGATTTGCTTCAAACGCTGCTGGTCGTGGTGATTTGGGGCTTTAACTTTGTGGTGATCAAGTGGGGGGTCAGCGATGTACCTCCTCTGTTCTTAGGGGCGCTACGGTTTTCACTGGCGGCCTTGGCCGGGGTTCTATGGGTTCGGCGACCGCTGTTGCCTTGGCGCTGGCTGGTGCTGTATGCCATGACCGTAGGGGTAGGGCAGTTTGCCTGTCTGTTCTGTGCCATCAAGTTTGGCATGCCCGCCGGACTGGCCTCTGTAGTCATCCAGTCTCAAGCCTTTTTCACCTTGTTTTTTGCCCGTCTGGCGCTGGATGAACATTGGCAACGCGCCCAATTTTTTGGCTTGTTACTGGCGGCTTCCGGTCTGGTCCTGATTGCTATGGCCAAGGGCGGCAATATGAGTGCGCTTGGCTTTATGCTGACCGTGCTGGCCGCAATCAGCTGGGCTATGTCCAATGTGGTGGTGCGCATGATCGGTCAAGCTGGTTATAAGATCGCGCCACTGGGCCTGGTGGTGTGGTCCAGCCTGATTCCCCCGTTACCGTTTCTCGCCTTGTCATTATGGCTGGAAGGTGGCGCGCGCGATCTACAGGCCTTGCTTACGTTTTCCTGGTTATCTTTTGGCGCGGTGGTTTATCTGGCTCTCGGGGCGACCCTGCTTGGTTATGGCTTGTGGAGCCGGATGCTATCTCGTTATCCGGCGAATGTTGTTGCCCCTTTTTCACTGTTGGCACCCTTGGTGGCGTTGCTGGCTTCTACACTGTTACTGGGGGAACATTTAACTGGATTACAATTTGTGGGCAGTGCCTTGTTGCTGGCTGGCTTGTTGGTGAATGTGTTTGGTCCACGGGTTTTAGCCCGTTTGCGTCTGGGTTTTAGTGGCAAATAGGATGAAGTATCCCGTTTTGCCTCAAGTTTTTATACTTTAGGCCGATGTGTGGGTTGACGATAACCGAGATTGGTTCATACCATCACGGAATAAAACAAAAGGTGTTAGAGATGAGAGCTGCTTATAAAATCGTTCCACTGTTGGTTTTACTGACAGCCTGTGCCCAGGTGGATAAAACGCCAGTTGCAGTGCAATCTCCACCCGCCCCCGTTGTGGTTGCCCCTGTATCCTCTGTGGATGCATCTGATGATACTCAGACTGGCGTAGGCTATGTTGGTGCCGGTATCGAACCAGAGGCCCCTAAAGTGGTTGTGGTCAAAGAAGAAGTTAACCGCTTTGATCCGATCAAGGTGCGGGTGACTGGCAGTGGTGCCGCGCCAGTGTCTCGTTCGTTAACCGCTTCGCAAAGAAAGTTGCTGTCGATTCGTGCTGCTAAGCTGGATGCGTTCCGGGCTGTGGCCGAGCAAGTGCAGGGTATGAAGCTGGTTGGCAACAGTTCAGTTGCCAATATGGCATCGGTGAATGATAGTTTCCGCACCTATGTTGACGCATTTTTGCGTGGTGTGAATATCATCTCAACCAGTGTGCACGCCGATGGCTCAAGTGAGGTCGTCGCGGAAATCGTGCTCGACAAAGATTTTTATCGAGAATTTAAGAGCGCGCTGCAACAGAGCGGCAGTGTAATGAAGGCTGCGAAGCAAAATGGTGCGCAAGGTGTGCAGTGTGGCGCTGATAATTGTGGCGCTGCGCACTATAACGGTAACTTCTACAACGCCCAATAGGAACGCGATGCGTATCAAGCTACTCGTTGCCGCCCTTGTGGCGGCATTGTTTTTTTTGCCCGTTGCTGCCGCGCCTATCATCGCCGAGGGCAGCGCATCGCTTGATGCTGGCGTAACGGCTGCGCGCGAAATGGCGATTCAGGATGCTATGCAACAAGCCGCTCTGAGCCGCGGGGCGCAGGTAGAATCTGCCCAGTATATGAATTCTGGCGAGGTGAGCGAGTCGTCTAGTCTTTCGGCTCAGCCTCTTGCTGGCAAGGTGAACGTGCTCAATGAGCGGACCCAAGATGGCCTCTACCGAGTACGTATCCAAGTCGACCCCTCCGAACCCTCTTCCCACTCCGGGATATCGGCTGCGCGCTGTTCCAGTCCCAATGGCCGTACTTTACGCCGCCGGGTGATCACGGCTTATTTCAATGTGGATCGGCCCGCGGAGGCCAGTGATCTAGATGCGCTGGGGGTCAAACTACCGCATGAATTAGCCATGCGCTTGGCCCGTCAGGGGAGTATCACTGCGCGTGATGCTGGTACGCTTACCGTGATGCCAAATGGCTATCTGGCGGATCCGGTTCTAGGTGCTGCGGGTGCGCGCCAGTTGGCGCTGACTGCGGATGTGCAATTCGTGGTGGCTGGCCGCATTGTCTCAACCGCGGTTACCGAGCGTTCATTACGTCTGTCTTTATTTGAGTCTGACAAAACCGGGCAGCAACAAGGTGTCGCCTATTCTGGCCCGTTCTCGGCGATGACCGGGGGGGCACTGATCTACCGTTCGGTAGCGCGACGCTTTGATATGGAGCTGTGGATCTACGATGGTCTGACCGGTACCGTATTAACTAATCAGAGCCTGACCACTTTGGCCAAGGGTGATGTAGAACCAAAGTCGCCGCTGCCGTTTGCCACCCCTGAATTTTGGCGCACTGACTATGGCCGCCAGATTGATACGTTGTTGGATAATGTAGTGGAACAGGTGACGTCAACGCTGAGCTGCATTCCTTTTTCGGCCCGTGTATTGCACGTTGAGAATGGTCGTAAGGTTTATCTGGATGCTGGTGGTATGGATGGTTTGCAAGTGGGCGACAAGTTGCTGGTTTATCGCCAGCACGGTGATGCGACATTGCAGACCCCGGTTAGTGGCCGTTTACTGGGTGTGCCGGAAACCTTGCTGGGAGATGTGTCGGTGATTCAGGTTCAGCCAAACCTGTCGATCGCGGTCGTTCAGGATGTGCGTGCTGGGGTGCAGGATGGGGACTTGGTGCGGTTCATCTCTAAGCGTTAACGGGTGATTGTACTAAAAAAAGCCAGGAGCAGTTAACACTGCTGCTGGCTTTTTTCTATCTGGTGCTCGCCTGTATGGTGAACCTCTGAGGACTAACCTGCGGACAACCAGTTGGAAGGGTGGCTTTCAAGCCAGGTCTTGATCGCACGCGCATCATTGACGCGGGCGTTTCCGCCGCCGGACGACAGGATGACGATGATGAGCGGTTGCGACCCTACCGTGGCTTTCATTACCATGCAGTGCCCTGCCTCTTGGATGTAACCGGTTTTTTGCACAGAGATATCCCAATCGCCCTGGCGCACGAGTGCATTACTGTTTTTGTACTGCAACTGGCGGTTGTTTACCGAGGTAATGTCGTGGTGCGTGGTGGTGGAGAATTCACGGATCAGCGGGTAGTTTTCCGCAGCCTTGACCATGCGTGCCAGATCGCGTGCCGTCGAGGTGTTGCGCATGTCCAGTCCGGTTGGATCATAGAATACGGTATCGTTCATGCCTAGCGAACGCGCTTTTTGGTTCATGCGTTGAACAAAGGCATGGGTGCCACCAGGTAGCGCGGTACGCGCTAGTGTGGCGGCAGCGCGATTCTCTGACGACATCAGCGCCAACAGCAGCATCTCTTTGCGTGGCAGGGTTGTACCCACAGCCAGACGGGAAGTCGTATGTTTGACCCGGTCAATCTCGGCATTGGATACGGTTACTGATTCGTCAAGTGGGGCGCCTGAGTCAAGCAGCACCATGGCTGTCATCAATTTGCTGATGGAAGCAATTGGCTGCCTCTGATTAATGCGTTTTTGGTAAATTGGTTCGCCTGTCGTCCCATTCAGCACCAGAACAGACTGGGCGCTCAGACGGGGGGCATTGAAGTCCGACATTTGTTCTGCGACGCGAATTGCGCCCTTGTGATTAGGGGACTGCGCCACGGAAATAGTGGGCACGGTCGCGGCTGTGGCTGCAATCATCAGCCAGCCTGCGAAATTCCTCAACATTAATGACCTTTCCTATTATTGGAAGGGATCCTTCTGAAACCGGCTGTCAGGCATACATAGCCTCAACGGTCTTTAGATGGATCCCGCCGCATGGGACGAAACTAATCGGTATTTTAATCATCCTTCGGCACTGTCGGGGCATTATTTAATGAAAATAAACCAAATAATATCCATTAGCCACTAATGAGCGGTAGTAAGGCGAGTTGCGCTAGAATGATAGACCAACATGTTGCCAGGTTTTAATCATGCAAGTGACCTATAAAGGCAGTCCATTCAAGCTAAATCAGCCCTTTTCTCCGGCGGGTGACCAACCTGCCGCTATCGATCAATTGGTCGAGGGGCTGGAGGATGGTCTCGCCTATCAGACCTTGCTCGGTGTAACCGGTTCGGGCAAGACCTTTACCATGGCAAATGTGATTGCCCGTACCGGTCGGCCTGCCATTATCATGGCGCATAACAAGACTCTGGCCGCGCAGTTGTATGCCGAGATGCGCGAGTTCTTCCCTGAAAATGCAGTTGAGTATTTTGTCTCTTACTACGACTTCTATCAGCCTGAGGCCTATGTGCCCAGCCGAGATCTGTTTATCGAGAAAGACTCAAGCATTAATGAGCATATTGAGCAAATGCGGTTGTCGGCGACCAAGTCGATTCTAGAGCGGCAAGATTGCATTATTGTAGCCACGGTATCGGCTATCTATGGTATTGGAGATCCATCTGATTATCATCAGATGATTCTGCATCTCAAGGAAGGTGAAACCTTAGAGCAGCGCGCCATTATTGCGCGCTTGGTTGGTATGCAATATGAGCGCTCGGATATCGATTTCCGGCGGGGTACCTTTCGGGTGCGTGGCGATGTGATTGATATTTTTCCTGCAGAAAGCGCCGAGTTAGCGGTGCGCATCGCCATGTTTGATGATGAAATTGAAACCCTGACATTATTTGATCCATTGACCGGTGCTACGCGTCAACGCCTTGGGCGCTTTACCGTGTTTCCTGGCAGTCATTATGTAACGCCGCGCGACACGGTGCTAAAAGCGTGTGAAAAAATTAAGCTTGAATTGACCGAGCGCGCAGCGTTCTATGTCAAAGAAGGTAAGCTGGTCGAGGCGCAGCGCATTGAGCAGCGCACACGCTTTGATCTTGAAATGCTGTACGAGATGGGTTTCTGTAAGGGGATTGAAAATTATTCCCGACATTTCTCCGGTCGCATGCCTGGCGATCCGCCGCCGACCCTGATTGATTATCTGCCTAAAAATGCGTTGATGTTTATTGATGAATCACATGTGACCATTCCTCAAATTGGCGGGATGTATCGCGGTGATCGGGCACGCAAAATGAATTTGGTCGATTATGCATTTCGCCTGCCATCTGCGATCGATAATCGACCACTTACCTTTGAAGAATTTGAGCGGCTGATGCCACAGGCCATCTTCGTTTCGGCAACGCCTTCGAAATACGAAGCAGAGCATGCCGGGCAAGTCGTTGAGCAAGTGGTGCGCCCGACTGGACTGGTTGACCCGATTGTCGAGATTCGACCGGTGACGACGCAAGTGGATGATTTGCTGTCAGAAATCCGCTTACGCATTGATAGCAATCAGCGCGTGCTGGTCACGACGCTAACCAAGCGCATGGCCGAGCAATTGGCTGATTATTATACTGAGCATGGAATCAAAGTACGTTATTTGCACTCGGACATTGATACGGTTGAGCGGGTTGAAATTATTCGAGACCTGCGTTTAGGAATGTTTGATGTGTTAGTCGGCATTAACCTGCTGCGCGAAGGATTAGATATCCCCGAAGTCTCTCTGGTAGCGATTCTGGATGCAGATAAAGAAGGGTTCTTGCGTTCAGATCGTGCCCTGATTCAGACCATCGGGCGCGCTGCGCGCCATTTAAATGGGCGTGCGATTCTGTATGCTGACCGGATTACCGATTCGATGCGTCGCGCAATGGATGAAACCGAGCGACGGCGCACTAAACAACTGGCATTCAATGCTGAGCATGGCATTGTCCCGGTTGGTATCAAGAAAGACATCAAAGATCTGATCGATGGGGTGTACCACATTGAGCAGGACCCCAAAAAACGCCTCGCCAACGCACGCGTTGACCGGATGAATGAAAAGCAATTGGCGCAAGAAATTAAACGTCTTGAAAAAGAAATGATGGCCGCGGCTCGTGATCTGGATTTTGAACGTGCAGCGCAGGCGCGTGATGAACTTAAGGCCCTGAAACAAAGGATTTTTATTAATGGCGAATGATTTGTCGGGGGAGGCTAGCTTGACTTCTGAATCGAATCACGTGTTTTCAGTTCTATTTGTTTGCCACGGTAATATCTGCCGCTCGCCTACCGCCGAAGCGGTGATGCGCGCGCGAGTTGTGCGCGCAGGGCTGGGGGAGCGATTGAAGATCGATTCTGCCGGGACCAGCGATTGCCATGCTGGTGAACCGCCGGATCGTCGTGCAGAACGGGTTGCCGGTCAGCGTGGTTATGATCTGTCTTCATTGCGCGCGCGCCAGGTGAGTGAGGATGATTTTAAAAACTTTGATCTGATCTTGGCCGCGGACCAGCAGAACCTTGACGCGCTCATGCGTCGTTGCCCCGCCGCGTATCGGCATAAGCTGGCTTTGATGCTAGATGTGCTTCCCGAAGGCGGAGAGCGAGAGGTGCCTGATCCGTATTATGGTGGTCCGACAGGGTTTGATCATGTGCTTGATTTGCTGGAGCAAGCCTGTGATGGTTGGATCGAACGTCTGAAGTCCAAGTAGGCTCCAGAGTCTTCGGTCGCATATATTGTGTGTAGTGCAGTGCTATAACACCTGCTAAGCTAGGAAAAATTGCTGATTAATACCAAGGAAAATAACAAAATGGAGCGTGTACGTTCCGACCAACCAATAACCGTGGTTCCGAGCCTTAGTGCAGATGTCATTCTGCCTTTGCAGCCAGGCCGCGTGCCGATTGCGCGTCAGATGATCATTGTCATTGGTTCTTCAACCGGTGGCACGGAGGCGCTACGTGTGCTCTTGACTGGGCTGCCGAAAAAAATGCCGCCGATTCTGGTTACGCAGCACATGCCTGAAATGTTTACCCAGTCTTTTGCTGCTCGCCTGGATGGCTTGTGTCAGTTGAATGTTAAAGAAGCGCGCGATAATGAGCGTTTGCAAGAAGGTACCGTCTATATCGCGCCGGGGCATTCTCATTTATTGGTGAAAGCTGCACCCACCATCGGTTTTTCTACCGGCTTGAATAATGGTGCGCCGGTAAACCGACATCGTCCCTCGGTGGATGTGTTGTTTCGTTCAGCGGCTAACGTGGCAGGAAAAAACTGTATTGGGGTCATTTTAACTGGAATGGGGCGTGATGGTGCCAATGGCATGTTAGAGCTACGCCAGGCTGGCGCCTATAATATCGCCCAGGATGAGGCCAGCTGTGTGGTGTTTGGTATGCCTAAAGAGGCGATTGCCAATGGCTCCACGCACGAAGTGCTGCCTTTGAATGCAATTGCTAACAGGCTGGTGGCCTTGGCCACGCAACGACAGCCGACTGTTTGACCTCTATGACTTTTTTACCTGTATTGGTGGTTGAGGACGATGCCGACCTGCGCGAAGCCATTGTTGATACGCTGAACCTGGCTGGTTATGAAACGCTGGAGGCCAGCGATGGAGAGTCGGCACTCAAAGAACTGCAAAAGACCCCTGTCGGTCTGATTGTTTCCGATGCCCAGATGGCACCGATGGATGGCTATGATCTGTTTGCCGAGGTCAAGCGTACCTACCCCGGCTTGCCTTTTATCTTGATGACCGCCCATGGTGTGATCGAGCGTGCGATTGATTTGCTGCGTGCCGGGGCCTCGCATTATTTGCTCAAGCCATTCGAACCCCCTGCGCTGATTGCTGAGGTTGAAAAGCATCTACTGTCGATGCCGGAGGAAGAACATAGTGATGTAGTTGCCGAGTCGGCAACCATGCGCCAGTTGTTCTCTCTTGCCGGACGCGTGGCGCAAAGTGAGGCTACGGTGTTGATTACCGGGCCCAGCGGTTGTGGTAAAGAGGTACTGGCGCGCTATATACACCGTCACTCAAAACGCAGTGGTGGACCCTTTGTTGCCGTGAACTGTGCTGCGATTCCTGAAAATTTGCTAGAGTCGACCCTGTTTGGTCATGAGAAGGGGGCCTTTACAGGCGCCAGTCATACCATGCCAGGCAAGTTTGAACAGGCTCAGGGCGGTACGCTACTGTTGGATGAAGTGACTGAAATGCCGTTTGCCCTGCAGGCTAAGCTGCTGCGGGTGCTGCAAGAACGGGAGCTGGAGCGGGTTGGCGGCTCGCGTACCATTACACTGGATATTAGAATACTGGCTACCAGTAATCGTGATATTCAGTCGTATGTGGACGCCGGTAGCTTTCGGGAAGACTTGTTTTTTCGCCTGAATGTTTTCCCGTTGAAGATCCCTGCTTTGGCGCAAAGACGCGAAGATATCCTGCCGCTGGCACGCCGTGTGCTTAAGAAGTATGTAGAAGCGGCTGGCAGGTCAGGTTTGACATTGTCATCCGAGGCTGAACGTCAATTGACGGGCTATGGCTGGGAGGGTAACATCCGCGAACTGGAAAACGTGATGCAGCGCGCGGTGATTCTTGCCGCCGGACCGGCAATTCTTGCCGCCGATCTGATGCTGGACACTGGCTCCAGTCTTGCAGGACAGGTTGCCCAAACAGTTGATGTAGGCGGTGGTGAAGGCGATGCGGATATGCGCTCGCTGGAAAAGCGGCACATACTGGAAACCTTGGCGGCGGTAGGTGGCGTAAAGAAGCTGGCGGCAGAGAAGTTGGGTATCAGCGAACGGACTCTACGCTATAAGCTTCAGCGTTATCGCGAAGAAGATCTCGGTGATGACGGGTTGGCGGTGCCGCAGTTGTAATCGTTTTTTGGGAGTAACCATGTCGACGCAAGGTGTAGATCAATTACTGAGTGAGCTGAGGTCTGCGTCCGCGCTAGCCTCCGGCAAGCCGGTGACGGGGCAGCAGGGCCCGCAGGATACGCCGCAGGTAGATTTTGCCGACGTGCTTAAATCGACCATCGACCAAGTGAATTCTGCGCAACAGACTTCGCAGGAGATGCAAAAGCAGTTGGAATTAGGTGACGATAGCGTCAACCTGCAAGATGTTATGGTATCGTTGCAGAAGGCCAGTCTGTCGTTCCAGACGATGGTCCAGGCACGCAACAAACTGGTCTCCGCCTATCAGGACATTATGAATACCCAGGTCTAGCGCTGTGCCGGCAGCGGTTAGAACCGAAAGCTAAAACCACTGTATGGCTGATCTGGTTGAAAATGCGGTACCCGCTTGGCGCACGCGCCTGAACGAAGCCCTTGAGCGCTTCAAGGCCCTGCCGCCCAATAAAAAGTTCATCTTCTATGGGGCCGTTGCGGCCCTATTCGCAGTTGTGGTCGGCACGGTGCTGATGAACCGCGAACCCACCTATAAAATTCTGTTTGCTAATTTGGCTGATCGCGACGGCGGGCAAGTTACCGCTTCGTTGCAGCAAATGAACATTCCCTATCAGCTGAGCGCCGGTGGCGTGATCTCGGTGCCTGCCGAACAAGTGTATGACGTGCGTTTGAAGCTTGCGGCGCAAGGCCTGCCCAAAGCCAGTGGTGTAGGTTTTGAGTTGATGGATAATCAAAAGTTCGGCATTAGTCAATTTGCCGAGCAGGTCAATTACCAGCGCGCCATTGAAGGTGAACTGGCGCATACCATTGAATCGATTGCCGCGGTACAGGCCGCGCGCGTGCACATCGCAACCCCCAAGCAGAGTGTATTTGTGCGTGAGCAAGAGCCGACCACGGCGTCGGTGATGCTTAACCTGTACCCAGGGCGTTTGTTGGATCCAGGGCAGATCGCAGGGGTGCTACACCTGGTTTCGAGCGCAGTGCCGGGGCTGATAGTGAAAAATGTCACCATTGTCGATCAGGATGGCAATCTGCTGTCCCAGTCGCCAGACCTGGATAATGGCTCTGGCCTGGATTCTCGTCAGCTCAAGTATGTACGCTCGGTAGAGGATGATTACGTTAAGCGGGTCGAGAGTATTCTGGAACCGATTTTCGGCAAGGGCAATGCCCATGCCCAGGTGAGTGCAACACTCGATTTTTCTCAAGGCGAACAGACCTCCGAAACCTATCGTCCGAATTCCAGCCCGAATCCATCTTCCACGCGTAGCCAGCAGATTGTTGAGAAACTAAACAACAGCAGCACCCAGCCGACGGGTGTACCAGGGGCCTTATCTAATCAACCCCCTTCTGCTGCTTCTGCGCCGATTACCTTGCCGCCGGGTGCGGTGCCGGGTACGCAGACCCTGTCTGGCAAGCCATTAGGGCAGAATGGTGCGCAAGAGCGTGACATCACCACCAACTACGAAGTGGATAAGACCATCTCGCACACCGTATTGCCGCAGGGCACGCTAAAGCGGCTTACCGCTGCCGTGGTGGTGAATTACCGTAACCGGCCTGATCGTAATGGGGATTTAAAACCGACGCCGCTGACTGCACAGGAAATGCAGCAGGTGAATGATCTGGTGCGTGAGGCGATGGGTTTTAACCAGACTCGCGGCGACAGCGTGAATGTGGTGAATGCAGCGTTTGCCGATGCATTACAACCCGAAAGTACCAAGGACCAGATATTAAACTATCTTAGTGATAATGCTGTAATGTTGGTGAAATACCTGCTGGTTGCCATTGCCGCATTGTATCTGTTGTTTGGCGTAGTGCGCCCGGTGATGAAAGAAGTCATGAAGCCGCCCAAACCGGCATTGTCACCTGAGGCTGCAGCGGCCGAATTGGCGGAAAAGGGTGGGCGTTTGCTAGCCGTGGCGGGTGATGAAGAAATGGTGGACGAGAATGGCGTGCCGCTCTCGGAAGAAGAGCGCAACAAAGATCCACGTTACCAACAACGCAAACAGTATGCTGACCACCTAGACGCTGCTCGTGAGTTGGTTAAAGCCGATCCGCGCATGGCTGCTCAGATCATCAAAGAATGGATAAGCGCAGATGAGTGACTCCGGAGTGCACCGTAGTGCCGTGCTGCTGTTCAGTCTGGGGCAGACAGATGCGGTTGAGGTGTTCAAATACCTTGGCCCTAAAGAAGTGCAGAAAATTTCTTTGGCTATGGCCGCGATCAATAATCTCAGCCACGAAGAAATCGATGGGGTGATTAAGGATTTTCACGAAGAATGTGCGGCGCGCGCCAGTATCGGGGCGTCGGACGAATACCTGCGTAATGTGTTGATGGAGGCTTTGGGGCCAGACAAAGCGGCTAACCTGCTGGATAAAATCATGCAGGGCAATGATCATAGCGGGATTGAAAGCTTGAAGTGGATGGATCCATCCTCGGCTTCCGATCTGATTCGCAATGAGCACCCCCAGATTATCGCGACGATTCTGGTGCATCTGGATCCTGATCTATCTAGTTCGATATTGGCGTTTTTCCCCGAACGTTTGCGCAATGAAGTCTTGATTCGTACTGCAACCCTGGAAGGGGTGCAGCCGCAGGCTTTGCGTGAACTCAATGATGTCCTGACGCAACTTCTGGTGGGTTCGGATCGGATCAAGAAGAGCGCGGCCGGTGGCGTGGGCATGACGGCTGAAATCCTTAACTTCATGGGAAACACCGTCGAGGCGTCAGCGTTAAATTATATCCGCGAGTATGACCCTGAATTGGCGCAGCGAATTCAGGATAAGATGTTTGTGTTTGAAAATCTGCTGGAAATCGACGATCGCTCGATTCAAACTATTTTGCGTGAAGTACAGACTGATTCTCTGGTAGTGGCGCTCAAAGGCACCAGCCAAGAACTCAAGGAAAAGATTTTCCGCAATATGTCGCAGCGTGCGGCTGAAATGTTGCGTGATGATCTGGAAGCCAAAGGTCCGGTTAAATTATCTGAAGTGGAAGCCGAGCAAAAAGAAATTCTCAAGGTGGTACGCAAACTCGCCGACGATGGCCAGATCGTGCTAGGAAGCAAGGGCGGTGATGAAGGACTTGTCGAATAAGGGAATTATCCCCGCTGATCAGTTAGATCAGTGGAGTAGCTGGAGTATGGGCGAACTCGAACCACAGTCTGCGCCGTTGAGTGGCTTGACTGTTGCTCAGATTGAAGCCCTGTCGGCGGCTGCCGGATTAGACGTTGATGGACAGCCTCAAGATCAATTACCCGCACTCGAAGGGGAAGAACCCCCTCCATCGCAACAAAGTGGCTATCCCACCGCCTCAGAATTAGAATCCATTCATCAAGAGGCTTGGCAGGGTGGGCATGATGCCGGGCAGGCCGCAGGTTTGGAACAAGGGCGAGCCGAGGGGCTGGAGCTGGGCCGGGCAGAAGGGTTGGCAGAAGCCCGCAAACAGTTCGAATCTGCCTGGGTACCACTTGCCGATCTTTCTCACCAGTTCACCCTCGCGCTGCAAGCCATGGAATTGGAATTGTCGGGTGACTTGTTGGCTTTGTCCGTAACCCTGGCGGAGCGCCTGGTGGCCGCGCATCTGGCAGTTGATGCCAAGGCGATTGAGCCATTGCTGCGCGAAGCGCTGGCGGCTTTGCCTGCCACCCTGGCGCAAGGACGTTTGCGCGTGAATCCGCTGGACCTTGAAGTTGCGCGCACCTTTCTGGAACAAGAACGTCCAGAGACTGTGTGGCAATGGATTGCAGACGACAAGATTGCCCGTGGTGGTTGCCTGCTGGAAACGCCATCCCTGCGTCAAGACCTGACCTTACCGTCGCGCATGCGTGCAGTGTCGGTGGCCCTGGGACTTGAAAGTGATCCAGATGAACCCGCCTGATACCCTGCTGGAACGTCAGCGCCACTATCTCGGCGATTGTGCGCGCGTGATTCACGAAACCGTGCTGTCTCCCCCTAGTGGCCGTTTAACCCGCGTGACCGGCATGGTGATGGAAGCTGTTGGACTTAAACTGCCCGTCGGGAGTGCCTGCCAGGTCGATTTGCCGGACAATCATCGGGTTGAAGCTGAAGTGGTAGGTTTTGCCGGCGATAAAGTATTTCTGATGCCGCTGACGAATGTGCAAGGGTTGTTACCAGGGACGATGGTGACACCTTTGACCAGCTGCCACCCCCCGTGCTTTGGCTCTGTTTCAGTCGTCCCTCAGGTGAATGGCCCTGCCGGACGGCAAGTGCCCGTTGGGTTTAGCCTCTTGGGGCGGGTGCTGGATTCTCTCGGGCGCCCATTGGACGACCAAGGCCCGATTCACCCTGAAGCCTATTTCCCTTTGCATAGTCAGCCAATTAACCCATTGGGCCGCTCTTTGGTACGCGAGGTGCTAGACGTTGGTGTCCGGGCGATTAATGGCTTATTGACCGTCGGCCGAGGACAGCGTCTGGGTTTGTTTGCCGGCTCCGGCGTAGGCAAGAGTGTGCTTTTGGGAATGATGGCGCGCTTTACCCATGCGGATGTGGTAGTGGTTGGGCTGATTGGCGAGCGGGGACGAGAAGTCAAAGACTTTATCGAGAATATTCTGGGAGAAGAAGGGCGCAGGCGTTCGGTTGTGGTCGCCGCTCCCGCTGATATGCCGCCGTTGATGCGTTTGCATGGTGCTGCCTATGCCACCGCGTTGGCAGAGTATTTTCGCGACCAAGGCAAGCATGTGTTGTTGTTGATGGATTCGGTGACCCGTTATGCCATGGCCCAACGCGAGATTGCACTGGCAATCGGCGAGCCACCGGTCACCAAGGGCTACCCACCTTCGGTATTCGCGCGCTTGCCGCAGTTAATTGAACGGGCGGGCAATGCCGCCGAGGGTGGTGGTTCGATCACCGCGTTTTATACCGTGCTGTCTGAGGGCGACGACCAACAAGACCCGGTGGCGGATGCGTCACGCGCCATTCTGGATGGTCACTTTGTGTTGTCGCGCGAACTGGCCGAATCGGGACACTATCCGGCAATTGATATTGAACAGTCTATCAGCCGGGTGATGGTCGACGTGGTGTCACAAGAACATCTTGATCTGGCGCGTCGTTTCAAGCAATTGTATTCGCGCTACCAGCGCAACCGAGACCTGATCAGCGTGGGTGCCTATATCCCTGGTTCTGACCCGATGCTGGATGAGGCGATTCGTCGCCAATTGCCCATGGTCGGGTTTCTGACGCAACCCATGCAAGAGTCGCACGACTTTACTTCTTCCCTTGATCAGTTGCGTAGCGTGTTGCTATGAGTCATACCGGGTTGTTTGGGGGCTAGACACAGATGGCTGACAGCAAATATGCCTTATTGCTGCGCTTGTCGGAGGAAAAGCTTGAAGCCGCCGCCGAACGCATGCGCCAAGCCCAGGCTCAGCAGAACAATGCACAAGCCAAACTCCAGCAACTCAATGATTTCTTGATTGAATACCAGGCACGCTTGAAAACCGGTGGCGTACAGGGTATGGCGATTGATCAGTGGCGCGATTTTCAGCATTTTTTGATGCGCTTGCGCGATGCGGTTCAAACCCAGCAAGGTGAGCTAGAGCGCTGCATTCAGTGTTTTATGCTTGAAAAACAAGCCTGGCAAAACGAACGCAAGCAACTTAAAGCCTACGAGAAGTTGATGGAGCGTGAGCGCGAGCGCGCAGAGCGAGCCGAGGCCCGGCGGGCTCAGAAGTTGACTGATGAGTTTGCCACGCGACGGTTTTGGGATCGAACCCATCCGGATGAATAGTTGGCATGTTAATTGCTTATCTACTGGTGTCTTCCGTGGAGATTTGCAATTATGACGCTCAATGTGACGTTACCCGTTTCGCCCGCAGCACCGGCTGCTTCACCGGCCACCGCATCAAACGGTAATGCAGCGACCAGCACCACGAAGACTGATCCCACCGCCTCCTCTAGTAATACGGGCAGTCCTGCCACTTCCTCCAGTGCCTCCGTTCAGCCTAGCGCCAGTGCCGCTTCTGATTCTGCCGCCAATGCAGCGTCCGATGCGGATCTATTTGCCCGAATGCTAGGGGCCCAGATGGATAGCCTGACCGCTTTGCCGCAGACAAGCGCGCCCGCACCCGCCACAGTGGATGCCAGTGCTGATAAGCCCGCCAAGACCGCACTACCACAGAGCGGTGCGACAACAGACCCGGCACTATTACTTAATTCTGCATTGGCTGCATTGCAGATGCCCATCGTTCAGCCCAAGCAGCAGCCACAGCCTGCAACGACCACTCCTGCCTCTTCCTCCGGTACCGGGGTGATGGGTTCGGCAAGCCAGACCTCCGGCACTAACATCAATCCATTGCTGTCCGGCGCGAGTAACGCCATGGCTAGCAGTGGGGCGCAAGTGGCGAGTGGCACGGATGCCAAGTTTGCCGCCGAGACCGATAAACTGGCATTTGAAGAGTTGGCGCGCGCCGCCATCGGGCGGCAAGATGCCGCAAGCCTGCAAAAATTGCCGCAAGACGGTGCCGTTCAGCCGACAATCTTGCCGCAGTCCAGCGAGCAGAAGGTCAGTGCGACACCAGAAAAAAGCGCAACCGCCGTGCCTTCTTTTGATGTGGAACAGCATATGGGTACGCCCGCCTGGAGTAAGGCGATTGGCGAACATGTGATGACCATGGTGAGCATGAAGGCCGAGGGGGCTCGGATTCAAATTTCGCCACCGCAACTTGGCCCGATCGAAGTAACACTGAAAATGGATGCGCATAATAATGCGCAACTGACCTTTACTGCTGATTCTGCCGCGACACGCGCCGCACTTGAAAATAGCTTGCCTAAACTGCACACCATGATGGCCGCCAGTGGTATACAGTTAGGAGATGCTCAGGTGTCTAGTGGGCAATCACAACGCCAACAGCAGCAGTCCGCCCAACAGAACCGGTTTAATGCGCAACCTGAAGCGGTTGAAGGCGAAGAGATGGATACTTTGGCATCAATTAAAGCTGCGCGAGGTGTTTTAAGTATATTTGCCTGAGTTTGACCTTTGTTCAGCTCGTGTGGAATTCTATAGGTATAATAAAAAATTGGTTTAGAATCCCATAATACAAACTGCACGGGCTGACATGGCAATGGCGGAAGAAAAAAAAGTCCCCGAAAAGGGCGTTAAAGAAGAAAAACCACATGGTGGCGGTAATAAGCTACTAATGATTGTGATTATATTATTGGTGGTACTGGTAGGCGGAGTAGGGGCTGTAGGCTACTTAGTCATGACCGGTCATAATCCACTCGGGGGATCCCCGCAAGCAGATGCGCACGCGTCTAAAAAAGCCGATTTACCTCCCGTTTATTCAAAGCTTGATACCTTTGTGGTTAATCTGTCTGGTCCCGGAGGAACATTACTCCAGGTTGACATGCAGGCAGAACTGTCCGATGCCGACGCACAAAAAAAATTGACCGACTACATGCCTAAAGTGCGTAGCGCGGTTATTTTGCTATTATCTGCTAAAACACCAGAAGAATTATCCACGTCCGAAGGCAAATTAAGGTTGAAGTCCCAAGTGAAACAAGTGATTAATGGCTCGATGGATACCAGTGGAGATGAGCCAGTGAAAAGTGTCGTGTTTACGTCTTTCATCATTCAGAATCCGTAGAGCATGGGCGACGACATTCTGTCCCAAGAAGAGGTGGATGCCCTTCTTCGGGGTGTCTCCGGTGAGAATGACGAGGACAATGGCCAATCTGATTCGGAAGGTGTTCATAACTATGACATCGGCCGTCAGGAGCGTATTGTCCGCGGCCGTATGCCTACGCTCGAAATTATCAATGAGCGTTTTGCACGTAACCTACGCATTGGGTTGTTTAATTTCATTCGCCGCAATGCCGAAATTTCCGTAGGTCCAGTTCGTGTTCAGAAGTACAGCGAATTCATTCGCAATCTAGTGGTACCGACCAACCTTAATCTGGTTCACGTTAAACCGCTGAGAGGCACCGGACTGCTGATTTTTGACCCAGACCTGGTGTTTTTGATCGTTGATAATCTGTTTGGCAGTGATGGCCGTTATCACGTACGCGTAGAGGGGCGGGATTTTACCCCGACGGAACAGCGCATTATCCAGCGCTTGCTGGAAGTCGTATTTACTGAGTGTCAGAAGGCTTGGGAGCCAGTTTATCCGATTGAGTTTGCCTATTTGCGTTCAGAAATGAATACCCAGTTTGCCAATATTGCCACGCCGACTGAAGTGGTGGTGGCGATGACCTTCCACATCGAATTGGGTGCTGGTGGCGGTGACTTTCATATTTGTTTGCCGTACTCGATGGTTGAACCGATCCGCGACATTCTGTCCAGTACCATGCAGGCAGACCGTACTGAAGTAGATAATCGCTGGATCACCATGATGTCACGCCAGGTTCAAGCCGCCGAGGTCGAACTGGTGGCTACCCTGGGGTCATCTCCGGTTAATCTGGGGCAGATCCTGAACCTCAAAAAAGGCGATGTGGTCATGATGGAGATTACCGATCAGGTTGTCGCGGATGTGTCCGGAATCCCTGTATTTGAATGCCATTACGGAACCCTGAAAGGGCGCTACGCGCTGCGGGTAGACTCGATACTGGCGGGTGCCAACGAATTTGCCGAGTCGTCGGCAGGGGGAGCAGAACAACATGAGTGAAGAACCGAATACCGAAACTGCAGCAGAAGACGAAGTATCAATGGACGACTGGGCTTCGGCAATGGCCGAGCAGGAAGTCGTTGATGCCGCCTTGACTGAAGAGACCCAGCCCGAAGAACCCGTGCCTGCGCACAATCTGTTTCAAGAATTGGGTGCATCGACAGGGGGGGGCGCCGTACCGCAAAACCTGGACATGATTCTAGACATCCCCGTGCAACTGACGGTTGAACTGGGACGCACCAAAATTGCCATCCGTAACCTGCTGCAATTGGCGCAGGGCTCGGTAGTCGAACTGGATGGCCTGGCAGGTGAGCCGATGGATGTCTTGGTGAACGGTTGCTTGATTGCTCAGGGGGAAGTCGTGGTGGTGAACGATAAATTTGGTATCCGCCTGACCGATATTATTACGCCGGCGGAACGTATCCGTCGTTTACAGAAATGATCCGGCGCCTAGGCTGGCTGATACTGTGTCCTGCCCCGGTATGGGCCGCCCAGGCTGTGACCGCCGCGCCCCCTGGACCTTCTACTTTTATGGGGTTGTTGCAGGTAGTGCTGGGGCTTGGCGTGGTCTTGGCTGCCATCTTCGGTTGCGCCTGGCTGTTTCGACGCATGTCGAGCAGCATGATTGGCATCCCACGGCATTTGCGTGTGGTGAGTGCGGTGATGGTGGGGCAGCGTGAACGTGTGGTGATTGTTGAATTAGGCGATGAATGGCTGGTGCTTGGGGTGACGGCCCAGTCAGTCAATCTATTGTCGACCCGCCCAAAGCCCGCAGATGCGAATCTTCCCCCTGCAACCACGCCGGTCGAGCCATTTGCCCGCTGGCTAAAAGCTGCGATTGACCGTCGCCGTACTTCTTCTGACGATTCGAAATAATGAAACGCTTTATCCTGATAGTAGGGGCAATGTTGCTGTTATTGCCTCTGGCGGCAGTGCCCGCTGGCTTGCCTTTGATGTCCAGTACCCCTGGCGCCGGGGGCGGCCAGAATTATTCGCTCAGTCTGCAGATGTTGCTGTTCATGACAGCACTGACGTTTATTCCGGCGATGTTGCTGATGATGACCTCGTTCACTCGTATCGTGATTGTGCTGTCATTGCTACGCCAGGCGCTAGGAACCCAGTCCTCGCCACCAAACCAGGTGATCATCGGGCTATCGCTGTTTCTGACCTTGTTTGTCATGGGGCCGACACTGGACCAGGTGTATGCCAATGCCTGGCAACCGTTTTCTGCCGACAAAATCAATATGACCCAGGCCCTGGACGCGGCCAGCACCCCGATGAAGGCCTTTATGCTGCGTCAGACGCGCGAAAAAGACCTGGCCTTTTTTATTGAAATATCACAATCGCCCAAGCCCGCCACGCGTAACGATGTTTCGATGAAAACCCTGATTCCAGCCTATATTATCAGCGAGTTGAAAACCGCATTCCAGATTGGCTTCATGGTTTTTATTCCGTTTTTGATTATTGATCTGGTAGTGGCGACCATTTTGATGGCCATGGGGATGATGATGGTATCTCCTGCGCTAATTTCTTTGCCATTCAAGCTCATGCTGTTTGTGTTGGTGGATGGCTGGACCCTGTTAATGGGGTCATTGGTACAAAGCTTTTACACCTCCTGACAGGAAAGATCACACTGCCATGACTCCCGAACTTGTAATCAATATTGTTCAGAACGCCTTGTACGTGCTGATTCTGGTCAGCTCGCCGGTATTGGTGGTTTCTTTGGTGGTGGGGTTGTTTGTCAGTATTTTGCAAGCGGCAACCCAAATTAATGAAATGACGCTGACTTTCATCCCCAAGTTGCTTGCCTTGTTTCTGACGCTGGTGCTGGCCGGACCATGGATTCTGAATACCCTGATCGAATATACAGTGCGGCTGTATAAAAGTATTCCAAGCGTGATCGGCTGATGCTAGCGATTAGCGATCTGCAGATTAATGCGCTGCTTGGCCTGTTTATCTGGCCGTTTGCCCGGATTACCGGCTTATTTATGAGCGACCCGTTTTATTCGGCCAAAGCCGTTCCGCGCACCTACAAAGCGGGGTTTGCCTTATTCCTGACCTTGCTGATTACCCCGATATTGCCGGCTTTTCCGGTGATACCGCTGATTTCAGCTGAAGGGGGCAGTACCTTGATTCAGCAGTGGCTGATCGGGGTGTCGATGGGGTTTGTCATGCGCCTGGTGATGACATCGATAGAATTGGCCGGTCTGGTGATTTCTACCCAGATGGGACTGGGTTTCGCCATGTTCTTTGATCCGCAGAATGCCGGGCAAGTCCCCGCCGTTTCCACACTATTGTCGCTATTTGTCACCTTGCTGTTTCTGTCCTTCAATGGGCACCAAGTGGTGTTGGCCACGCTGGTTGACAGCTTTCAAGTGCTACCTGTGGGTAAATCAGTGCCAACCCTCACCTGGCGGTTATTGGCCGAATGGGGCGGGCATCTGTTCTCCTGGGGCCTGTGGCTGTCGCTACCGGTGGTGGCTGCGTTGATGGTGGCCAACCTGGCGATTGGTGTGATGACGCGTGCTGCACCACAATTCAACATTATGTCCTTTGGTTTCCCTTTGACGCTGTCGATTGGGTTTGTTTTCTTATACCTGTCAATACCATTGATGGCGCCAACCATTGAACAGATGTATCGCGAAGGGTTTTCATTCATGTTGAAGATGTTGACCGCCCGCTAGGGACGCCTCTCAGCGGTGCAATTGGATATTAGCATTCGACCATGCTGCGCAAACTGCAGCAGACTGCTAAAATGCCCCGATCAACAGGTGCGTGCAGCATAGACGCACCGCTCGCCCTAAAGCCCAACAGGCTCCTAGAGGCGTTTCCGTTTAAGATTTAACCAGGCCGTAGACGATAGAATGACGTACTGCGGCCTTCAAAGTATTGAGGCAACTATGTCAGGACATAGCAAATGGGCGAATATCAAGCACAAGAAAGAACGCACTGACGCTAAGCGCGGCAAGATCTTTACTCGCTTGATCAAGGAAATCACGGTTGCCGCCAGGATGGGCGGAGGCGACGTGGATATCAACCCGCGTCTGCGCCTTGCGGTCGAAAAGGCGTGGGATGCCAATATGCCGAAGGACAATGTTCAACGCGCGATTGATCGTGGCACCGGCAGCTTGGAAGGCGTCGATTACGTTGAAATTCGCTATGAAGGTTATGGGATTGGCGGTGCAGCGGTGATGGTCGATTGTCTGACCGACAACAAGATTCGCACCGTAGCCGATGTTCGCCATGCTTTTTCCAAAAACGACGGCAATATGGGCACCGACGGCTGTGTCGCATTCCAATTTAAACATTGTGGCTATCTGGTGTTTGCGCCAGGCCTTGATGAAGACAAAATCATGGAAGCGGCACTGGATGCAGGAGCCGAGGACGTGGTGACCAACGAAGATGGCTCGATAGAAGTGATTACCGGGCCGTACGAATTTAGCGACGTTAAGGCCAAGTTGGAAGCCGCAGGTTTCAAAGCTGAAATGGGTGACGTTACCATGCGGCCTCAAAACGAAACCGAACTCAACGGTGATGAAGCTGCACGGATGCAAAATTTGATTGATGCGCTGGAAGACCTGGACGACGTGCAGGAAGTCTACACATCAGCCGTGTTTGACGAAGAGTAAAGTGCTCCGTGCCAAGCGCTTGGCGTGATGCACAAGAAAAAGAGCTTGCCACTGGCAAGCTCTTTTGTTTTTTGCCAATGGGTAATGCATAAGTCATGGATTACCTTGGTGCAATGTCGGTGTAAACTGCAGACAGTCTCACGTAAGAAAGACACCTTGCCATGAAACAGATGCATAGAACCCGCCGTGCCCGTGTCATTGAGCAGATCGGAGCGGGGGTAGTCATTCTGCCAACCAGCGCAGAAGCCATTCGTAATGCCGATACCCACTATCCCTATCGCGCAGATAGCCATTTTTGGTATTTGAGCGGATTCCCAGAACCAGAAGCCGTCATTGTGCTGGATGCCACCCATGGCAAAAGCATTCTGTTCTGTCGCGAAAAAGACCTGGACCGTGAAATCTGGGATGGTTTTCGCTATGGGCCAGAAGGTGCACGGGAGGAATTCGATTTCGATGAAGCTTATGTAGTCAGCGAACTGGATATCCGCATGCTGGATATTCTGGCCAATCAGCCTGAGGTGCATTGGCCGATAGGGCGCAATCCCGTGTTTGATGCCCGGGTAGCTGGCTGGCTAGATCTCTTGCGCGCCCGAGCACGTTCTGGGGTTGAAGTCCCTGCGCGGTTTGGCGATATTCTGGTGCCGCTAGATGAAATGCGTCTGATCAAAGACGACTATGAAATCGGCTGCTTGCGTCGTGCCGGCAAAATTTCGGCAGACGCCCATGTGCGCGCGATGCAGACCACGCGACCTGGGATGAATGAATACCAAGTTGAAGCCGAGCTATTGCACACCTTTGTGCGCAACGGTGCACGCTTTCCCTCCTATGAAAGCATTGTTGCCGGAGGTTCAAATGCGTGCACGCTGCATTACTCCAGCAATAGCGCGCGGCTTAACGATGGCGAACTCCTGCTGATCGATGCTGGTTGTGAATTGAATGGCTACGCGGGAGACATTACCCGCACGTTTCCGGTGAATGGTAAATTCAGTGGCGCACAGCGCGATGTCTACGAAATCGTATTGGCTGCCGAACTGGCTGCCATTGCCGAACTCGCGCCTGGCGTGGCAATGAATCTGCCGGGTGATGCCGCACTGCGGGTTCTGGTGCAGGGCCTGCTCGACCTAAAGCTGTTGCAAGGCAGCCTCGACGGTGCGATCGAATCAGAAACCTATCGCCAGTTCTACATGCACAGCATCGGTCATATGATCGGTCTGGATGTGCATGATGTCGGTAAGCGAAAAACCAACGGCGAATGGCGGACTTACCAGCCCGGCATGTGTACCACCGTAGAACCTGGCCTCTATATCCGCCCGGCGGCGAATGTACCCGAAGCCTTGCAAAACATTGGCATCCGCATTGAAGACGACGTATTGATCACCCACGAAGGACATGAGGTCTATACCTCTGAAGTGCCTAAGCAGATTGATGCTATCGAAGCCTTGATGGCGGGTTATTGAGCAACGGAAACCCATGATTGACCCTCAACACAGTGATGTAGCCGTAGTCGGCGGCGGTCCCAGCGGCGCGTTGCTGGCCCTGTCCCTAGCGGCGGCAGGGCGGCGCGTGGTGCTATTGGAAGCGCGCCAGGCTGACGCCGTGATATCAGATGCCCGCGCGCTGGCGCTATCCTGGGCCAGCCGCCAGCGGCTCGCCGAAGTCGGGGGCTGGCCAGACAGCCTGGGTGGCAATCTGATCGATACCGTCCATGTGTCACAACAGGGGTACTGGGGCCGCACCGTGATTCGCCAGGAAGACACCCGGCTCGCGCATCTCGGTGTGGTGGTGGACTATCCGGCATTAACCCATGCGCTGGATGCCCGACTGGAAGTGGCCGGTGTACAGGTCTTGTGGGGCTGCCGTGTCACGGCCGTACGCTCTATGGCGCGCTATGCCATCGTGCAGTATCAGGGCGACAGTGGCGAGCAAAGCCTGACCTGCCGGCTGGCGGTTTTGGCCGAAGGTGGTGCCTTGATCGATACCCTGCCAGATCTGGAGCGCAAAGAATTTGATTACCAACAAAGTGCATTATTAGCCCATGTTGAGACCGAACATGCGCCAAATGGGGTGGCTTACGAACGCTTCAGTCACGCGGGGCCACTCGCCTTACTGCCGCATGGTACCGGCTATATGCTGGTCTGGACGCGCAGCCATGCCGATGCGCTTCGTTTGCAGGCCGACCCGGCGCAACTGGCCCGCGAGTTACAGCAGGCCTTGGGCGAACGCCTGGGGCAGGTCGTGTCGGCGGTTGCCAGCGGTGTGTTTCCTCTGTGCATGCGCCGTGCCAACCACGTTGTCAGTTCACGCGTGGCCCTGATCGGCAATGCCGCACAAACCTTGCATCCGGTAGCGGCGCAGGGACTCAACCTGGGCATTCGTGATGCCTGCGCCTTGGCTCAGGCCCTGGTCGGAGTGGCTGATCCGGGAGATGCCAAAGTGTTGGCTGCCTATGCGGCGTCAAGACGACTGGATAGTGGTGCCATCATCGGTTTTACCCACGGGCTGATGCGGGTGTTTGAGTCGCAAAATGGGCTGACCCGTCTAGTGCGCGGCTTGGGAATGAATCTGCTGGATAGCTTGCCACGACTGCGGCGGCAGTTTGCCGGGTATCTGGTATTTGGCGTAGGAGTCGACCGATGAATCGGCCAGAAGAATTTGATGTCATCGTCGTTGGTGGCGGCCTGGTCGGTGCCAGCATGGCCCTGGCCCTGGCGCAGCAAGGGCGGCAAGTGGCCTTGCTCGAAGGGCAGACCATTGACGAAGCTGCGCTTGAAACCGGGTGGGACGCGCGGATTTATGCAGTGAGTCCGGCGAATCGTGACTTTCTAGAAACCTTGGGGGCCTGGCCCGCCATGGCGCGGGTGGGAACCATCTCGCGCATGGACGTGCATGGCGACCGAGGTGGTCGACTAGCGTTTAGTGCCAAGGAAATTGGTGCTCCGGCCTTGGCTTGGGTGGCCGAAAATCGCTGGATGCTGGCCGCTATGTGGCAAGCTATTCGCCACAGCCACATCAAGGTTTTTCCTACCGCACAGACTCGCTCACTCACCACCGATAGCCTAAGTGCACGGCTCAGTCTGGAAGACGGGCGCGAACTGGTGGCTTCTCTGGTGGTGGGCGCCGATGGCGCCGGTTCCTGGGTACGCCAACAAACCGGCCTTGCCGCCTCGGTTAAACCCTATGGCCAAAGCGGGGTCGTGGCTAATTTTAGCTGTGAACGCCCGCATGACAACTGTGCCCGTCAATGGTTTTTAGGCGACAGCGTACTGGCCTGGTTACCGTTGCCGGGGAACCGAATATCAATGGTCTGGTCAACCTTTGATCCTGATCGCCTCTGTGCCTTGACAACTGAAGCCTTGGCCGAGACCGTGGCGGCAGCGGGTGCTTTCGAACTGGGAGCATTCACCACACAGAGTCCCGCCGTGGCATTCCCCTTGCGTCTGATTCAGTTAGACGCGGTGATTGCCCCGCGTCTAGCCTTAGTTGGTGACGCCGCGCATACCGTGCATCCATTGGCCGGGCAGGGGGTGAACCTCGGATTTCAAGATGTGGCGGTACTGACCCGCCAACTGGCTGGCTTAACCGATCCCGGTGATTGGCAGGGTTTACGTGCCTATCAACGCAGCCGCCACGAAGCAGTGCGTAGCATGCAACTAGCCTGCGATGGATTATTCAGTCTGTTTCATCAGCAACAACGACCAGGCTTGGTCGGATTAAGAAACGCCGGTTTGACTTTGGTCAACCGTATCGGGCCGTTGAAACGGCAATTTGCCCGTCATGCTGTCGGGTTTTAACATGGAATACGCCTACATGAAAAAAACAGTGTTCTGCCTGATGCTGGCGGGTTTGCTGCCTGCTCTGATGTCATGCTCAGCCAACGCGGATAACGCAAGTCTAGATAACGTCAAAAAAGCGTTTCATGAGAAGTTTGCTGACCGCGAGATCGTTGCGGTGCACGCCACGCCGCTGAAAGGCATTTACGAAGTTGCCGTGCAGGGAAATCAGGTGGTCTACGTTGATCAGAAGGTCAACTACATCATGGTGGGAGACTTGATTGAGGTAAAATCCGGCACCAGCCTGACTGAAAAACGTCAGGCTGAACTCAATAAAGGCGTTTGGAGCAGCCTGCCATTCAGCGATGCGATCAAACAAGTGCGTGGCACCGGTGCACGCAAGCTAGTCGTCTTTACCGACCCCGATTGTCCGTTCTGCAAGCGCTTGGAACAGGAAAGCCTGGTCGGCGTCGATAACGTAACCATCTATACCTTCTTGTTCCCGCTGACCCAACTGCATCCCGATGCCTTGCATAAAGCCAAGCAGATCTGGTGCGCACCCGACCGCGCGGCCACCTGGAATGCGTTTATGGTCGATGGTAAACCGTTGACCGGCAGTGACAGTTGCGCAACCCCGATCGAGCGCAATCTTGAACTGGGACAAAAGCTGGGAATCAATGGCACCCCGGCACTGATTTTTAGCGATGGTCACATCGTGGCGGGTGCGATCCCCAAAGAACAACTGGAACAAGCGCTGGACGCCAAGTAATTCATCCTCAAAACACCGGGGCACAGGCTGAGTGGTCTGCCCCGGTGTTTGCTGTTTATCCCTTCGCTAGCATGACGTTAGTATGTAAATCAGTAATGACATTGGATTTTCGTGTAAGATCAAGGCTGTTGGGCTACGCGATAACATAGGGAGCACCGACCGACTCCCGTTGATACACAAGGATGCTAAATGGCTGATTTGCAAACACTGTTCTCCCAGGCTCAAGCCGATGTCAAAACCCTGGCCGAACGCCCGGACAATCAAACTCTGTTGCAACTGTATGCATTTTACAAGCAGGCCAGCGATGGAGATGCAAGCGGAGAGCGCCCAGGGGTGATGGACTTTATCAATCGCGCCAAATTTGATGCTTGGGCCCAGATCAAAGGCACCTCAGCTGATGATGCGATGCAAGGCTATATCGACGTAGTCAAGAAGCTGATTGATGACTGATCCTCAATTCCGCTAGCTGTTATATGCAGGCCGGTCTATAGACCGGCCTGTTGCATTCTAAGTGCGGGCGTCCTCACGCTGCGCAGCAAACAGAATTGTTAGCATTCATGTAGTTTCAGGTAAAAATAATCTGTAAATGTTATTATTTATATATAACAACATTTAAGTAATATTATGCGCACGTCTAGTTCAAATACACTAAGCGTCGCAATCCCGCCACATCATGCACTGCCATGGCTTGTCGCGATGGCCTTTTTTATGCAGGCCTTGGATGCGACCATTCTTAATACCGCACTTCCCGCCATCGCGGGTGATTTGCAGCGCTCACCGCTAGCAATGCAATCCGCAGTGATTAGCTATGCCTTGACGGTTGCATTGCTCATCCCCACGAGTGGCTGGTTGGCTGATCGCCATGGCAGTCGCCGCGTGTTCATTTGGGCCGTGGGACTGTTTAGCCTGGGATCCTTACTCTGCGCGATGTCCAACTCATTAGCGATGCTGGTTAGCATGCGGATCGTGCAGGGCGTGGGGGGGGCGTTGATGATGCCGGTGGCCCGCCTGACCTTGCTGCGTAGTTATCCGCGCTCCGATTTTTTGGCGGTCATGAGTCTGGTGACCATGCCCGGACTGATAGGCCCGGTGCTCGGTCCCTTGCTGGGTGGCTGGCTGGTGACCGTGGCCAGCTGGCACTGGATCTTTCTGATTAACCTACCGATTGGGGCCATCGGGATCGCGATGGCGTTGCACGTGATGCCGGACCTGAAGGCCGAGTATCATACCTTCGACTGGCGGGGCTTTGCTTACTTCAGCCTTGGTTTGGTGCTGTTGTCGCTGGCGCTTGATCTGATGGGAGAGGTCGAAGGTAGTGGTCGAATATCGCTCTTGGCAGCGCTCTTGGGTGTCCTGTTGATGTTTGCCTATGTGCGGCATGCGCGCCAGGCATCACACCCCTTATTTGATCTGAACGTACTCAAGATTCGTTCATTCTCGATTGGCTGCCTCGGCAATGTCTGCACCCGGCTGGGCACCGGCGGGATACCCCTATTGCTCCCCTTGATGCTGCAAGTGGCTTTTGGTTACAGTGCCAATCTTTCGGGCTGGATGCTGGCCCCGGTGGCCTTGGCCGCGCTGTCAGTCAAGCCGCTGGTGACCCGCTGGATACCGCGCTTTGGCTATCGACAAACCTTGTTGTGCTTTAGTGTGCTGACCGCCTTGTCCATCGCACTACTCGCCCTGATTCATGCCAGCACCGCCATCGTCTGGATGTTGCCGGCACTGATCTTGTTTGGGGCCTGCAATTCCGTGCAAATGACGGCGATGAATACCTTGGCCGTGGCGGATCTGCCCGAGCAGTACACCAGTATGGGCAACAGTCTATTGAGTGTGTCACAGCAACTCTCCATCAGCTTTGGTATTGCCGTTGCGTCGACCACCTTACAGCTGTTTCACCGCGGCGGAAGCACGCTGCCGCATGCGTTTGAAGCAACCTATATTGTCCTGGCGCTATTCACCTTGTTCGCTAGCCTGATTTTTATGCATTTACACAAAACGGACGGTGCTGGCCGGCGTCAGCGGGCTTTAGCTTCACAATGATATATAAGGTACACAGGTTAGGCATACCACAGAGGGTATAATCAATGCTTTAATACGGAACCTTCAAGCCGGTTGCGGGAAGGGAGTCATGAAACAATTTGAGCCCACGCGCCGGCAGTTTCTCAAACTGGGTACGGTCATTTCAATGAGTACATTAATCACTGGCTGCGCCAGCACCTCACCGCCCCTCGCCGAGGCCAGCGCCATGCCACCCCGCCTGCGCCTGATTGCGTTGGGAGGCCCAATGAAAGATGCCGTGCGCGTTGCGCGCGGCGTTGATAACTTACGCGCGCTAGGGTTTGAACTTGAGAACCTGGACTGCACTGCGCGACGCAGTAGCCGCTTTGCTGGCAGCGACAACGAGCGTCTGGCCGATCTTAATCAGCTAGCCGACCCAAGCGTGCCCATGCCCGACCTCTTGATGGCGACCCGCGGTGGTTATGGCGCCGTTCGGCTACTGGACGAAATTGATTACCCCCGTTTGTGTCCACGCTTTAAACAGCATGGTTCGATTTTAATGGGCTATAGCGACAACACCGCCGTGCAATTGGCCTTGTTGGCCAAGGGCGGGGTGGTGAGCTTTTCCGGGCCCATGCTGTATGGCGATTTTGCGGCCCACTCACTATCTAGTTTTACCCAGCATTGGTTCTCAACCGTACTCACCCAACCAAGCTTTACCCTCCGTGTGGAAGCCCCGCAGTCGACTGCATTGTCCTGTAGCGGCACATTATGGGGCGGTAATCTGGCCGTATTAACCAGTCTGGTCGGCACCGAGTATTTGCCAGATGTTCCTGGTGGCATCTTGTTTCTCGAGGATGTTGGTGAAGATATCTACCGCGTTGAACGTATGTTGCAACAATTGAAACTTGCTGGCGTTTTGGGAGCGCAGTCCGCAATTCTGCTTGGGCACTTTTCTAATCAGCGTCCAGATGGCTTTGATCCAGACGGCTATACCATGCGTTCAATGAGCCAGGCATTAAGCCATCAGATTCAGGTGCCGGTTTTCTATGGGCTGCCTATTGGCCATGTGCCAGATATTATTCCCCTGCCGATTGGTGCCGAGGGGCATCTTGAGGCGGACCCTCTGGGTTTTTCGTTGACGGTGAGCGCTTACCCCCAGCTCAAGCATCTGCCCTCCGCATTTTTGACGCGTGTTGGTGCGGCATCTTCCCCCGCGCAAAAAGGCTAAAGCAACATGGAAACACGCTGGTTAGAAGACTTTATCGTGTTGGCGGAGAGTGGCAGCTTTACCCGCTCGGCTCAAGCCCGACACCTGACACAACCTGCCTTCTCCCGACGTATCAAGGCGCTTGAAAGCTGGGTTGGCTGTGACCTGATTGATCGCAGCAGTTATCCGACGCGTTTGACCTCTGCCGGTGAAGTGTTCAAGGAACAGGCAGTCGGCATGCTTAACCAGATTCATGCCACGCGGGCCTTGTTGCAGGGAATGCGTCCCCTGCCCGAAGAAACCATGGAGTTTGCAGTACCGCACACCTTGTCGTTTGCCTTCTTTCCCAAGTGGCTCAGTCAGGTTGAGACCGGGTTTGGGGCACTATCCTGTCGACTGCAGGCCAGCAATGTGCACGATGCACTGTTAGCCTTTGTTGAAGGCGGCTGTGATCTATTGATGTGCTATCACCACCCAAAGCAGCCGGTTGAACTCAGTGGCGAGCGCTATGCCGGGCTGAAGCTCGGTGTCGAACGACTGCGGCCCTATGCCAAGAGTGATGCCGAGGGACACGCCTTGTATTGTTTGCCTGGCCAAGTGGATGCGCCGCTCCCTTTTCTTGGCTATGCGGCGAATGCCTACTTTCGCCTGATGACCGAGCTGATTCTGGAAAATGCCCCCGAGCCTTGTCACCTGAATCAGCGCTATGAAACCGATATGGCCGAAGGCCTAAAAAATATGGTGCTAGAAGGGCATGGCGTGGCTTTTTTGCCGGACAGCACCGTAGCGCGCGAACTGGCGGCGGGGCAAGTGGTGCAGGCGGCTGACGACCGCTGGGGGGTCGATATGGAAATTCGGCTGTACCGTGATTTGAAGCGTGCGCGTCCTGCTCTGGATGCGTTCTGGTCTTATCTTGCAGGGAACTATCCGCGGGTCTGAGCTTGATTGAGTTGGCGTAGCCGGGGGCTGATTCCCAGGTCTGGGGCCTTGCGGCCCCAGTCTCCGGTTGGGCCCTAGTCGCTGGTCAGCACCATGCAGCCGGCGATTTTCCGTACGTAAGCCGCTTCAGGCAGGTATAGCCATGATGATTCGCCATCAATCGGTTCGACCGCCCAATGTAGGCGGCTGTCGACGATTAATTGGCAAACATCAGAATCTCTACGGGTCTGACGCGGGGGGCACAACACGGAAATCAGCGAAAACAGCTGTTGTTGGTGGAGGGGCGGGTTTGAAGGGATGCGGTGGATTGCATTACTATGCTTCTCAGCCATGCTAACTCCTAACTTGAGTTGGTAAGGTTAGCGAGCTTGGGGTGTTGACGCACTCCTGGCTCGCGCTGTTTGCGGTTTTATCTGCCGCAGATCCCAGGTTATCTAGTAGGCTCACGACTGACAATAGAGCGTGGTTGTTGGGAATTCTGAAAGTGTTGGTGGTTTATTCTGACGGGCTTTGGAATCCGCTAACGCGGATGATGATTAGAGCCGGTCTCGCCCGGCAGGCGAAGTTCTTTCTTTTTTACCGAAAAAAGAAAGAACTCAAAGAAAACACGGCCCCGACATTCACTCGAAACCCCGAAGGGAAAGACCGTGGCAAGGCGCCGCCATAACTCGCCGTTCGCTACCGCGACCGACTCAAACAGATGGCGGCTTAAAACCTTGCCACGGTCTTTCCCTTCGGCTCGTGCCTGATGGGGAATCAAGGGCCGCTCAAACTAAAGCCGGTGGGATCCCTTCCAAAGCGTAGTCGTGGGGTCAGCCGCATTAGTTCTGTTGCTGGCAGAGCATGGTTGAAAATCCCCATAGGCCCGCGCCGTCCGAGGGAAGCTTGCCGAGGTTTTAAAGGGCCGTCTGTTTGAGTCAGACACGTTAGTGTCTGGCGAGTTACGGCACTGCCTCGGCAAGCTTTTCTCGGACGGATTCAAGCGGGGCTTCGGGGCCGTGTTTTCTTTGAATACTTTCTTTTTTCGGTAAAAAAGAAAGTATTTCGCCCGCCGGGCGAGAC